>Ga0208130_1000949_pt1 | contig 14357 bp, 13 predicted proteins | sample ETNtaG_31_FD_185771 | JGI IMG/M metagenome (GOLD analysis project Ga0208130, IMG submission 185771) | Marine microbial and viral communities from oxygen minimum zone, Eastern Pacific Ocean - ETNP201310SV78 (SPAdes) (version 2) | ecosystem: Environmental > Aquatic > Marine > Oceanic ...
CCTTGATGTAGGTGAACCAGGAACAGGTATTTACGAAGTGTATGAGTACAACGCTGATGGCGTACAAGAAGTCATCGACGAACTCACCTTCCAAGCAGGTGCTGCTCCAACACAAGCAGCCCCACCCGCACCAACATACGGTGGGCTAGGGCTCAATGCATTAGATGAACCAGTCACATTGCAAACAACATGTGCGCCATCTACTGCATCAATGACACGTTGGATAGCAGAAGACGAAGGACTGCTTGAAAAACGAGGAATCACAATTGAATGTGTCAACATAGCTAATGGTCCAGAAACCGCTGCTGCTCTAGCAAGCGGTGCTGCAGACTGGGCAGGAAATATTTACAACAATACTTTCCCGCTTCTCGAAGCAGACTTTGACCTAGTCGTGACACAAGAGATTCTTCTATACAACCTCTTTGATGTAATCGTCGACGTAGATTTCGCTGCTGCGAACGGCATCACAGCTGATTCAGATTGGAAAGATGACATGGAAGCACTTAATTGCTCCAACGTCGGTGTTGTAGCTCGAGGAGCTGCAGCTGAGGATCTCGCAAGAATCCTCATCCAAGAAGCTGGTCTAGATACCGAATGCTTTACATACGTAGCAGTCGGTCTTGACCCAGTATCACCTATGGTTGCAGGCGAAACAGACTGGACAGTCACATTTGACCCATTCCAGATTGTTCTCGCAGCACAAGGAATTGGTATGTCACCATTCTCAATCCAAAGAGGAGACGGACCTGCTGGTCTAACATGGCCAGGTCTAGTCGTAACTGCAGGCCGATCAACGGTTGAAGAGAATCCAGAGTGGTTCTGTGCTTTGAATTCAGCAATGAACGAAGCAACAGAATGGCTAAGAGATCCCGCTAACCATGATCGAGCAGCAGAAATAGTTCAAACACGATTCCCAGAATCTCTACATCCATTGATTCCGGCCGTGATTGACAAGTACTACGAAGGGTTCAGCCTTACAGGAGCACCTCAAAATGAGATAGTTTCTTCAATAAGTGAGATTTCACTCGCTGTTGGAAAAACATCCAAGTTATACGGTGCTGATGAACTCATCCTAGTTCCAGATTGCGACTAATAAAGAGTTAAAAAATTAGTAGTAATGGGGCCGGTGTTTCGGCACCGGCCCCATATACATGTCCAACAAGTAAAAGAAGTGAAACTAGATGACAACAAATGCGGTAAGCCTCAAAGATGTTTCTCTCATCTTTGGCGGTCAAGATACAGAACACGTCCTCGCTGTTGATACCATCAATCTTGAAATCCCCCAAGGCCAATTCGTGGCAATCGTGGGACCGAGCGGGTGTGGAAAAACAACGATACTAAATATGCTGTCCGGACTTATCAAACCCACAGTCGGATCAGTACAAAGACATGGACAGGAAGTCCAAGGCCCCAGCAGAGATATCGGATATATGCTTGCAAGGTCCGCTCTCAGCCCATGGAGAACAGCGCGAAAGAACGTAGAACTGGGTTTACAAATCCATGGAGTGGCAAAATCAGAAAGAAAAGAACGCGCAGAAGAACTTTTAGAACTTCTGCATTTAGAAGGGTTTGCAAATGCATTTCCGTCGCAATTATCTCAAGGAATGCGGCAACGCGTCGCTATCGCTAGAACACTTGCCATTGATCCTGATCTCTGGTTAATGGATGAACCATTCGGAGCCCTTGATGCGCAAACTCGTCTTGTTGTCCAAGCTGAATTCGTTTCACTTTGGGAAAAATCTAAAGAAAGTACCGTTATATTCGTTACACACGACCTTGAAGAGGCAGTCCTATTAGCTGACCGTGTATTGGTAATGACTGCACGGCCTGGAAGAATAAAAAGTGATAATTTGATAGATCTCCCCAGACCAAGAGTGATTGACGAACTTCGATTCGACGAAAAATTTAAAGCAGCAGAACACAAAATTTGGAGGGAGCTCCGTGATGAAATCATCTAACAATGACCCCGCAGATAATACGGTTGATGTAGAAAATTCAGATACTGAAAAGAGATTTGATCTCTCCACATTACCGACGGAGACCAGTGCTCAAAAACTGATACGTCGGATTGACTTACCTGTACAGCTAACCAGAATTGCCATCTTGGCCTTTATCTTATGGATTTGGCAGTCAAGAAAAATATTTTCTGGTATCAAAGTCTTCGGAGTCGAAATACTCCCAGAAATCATTCCGTTGTTTCAAGGAGTGCCAACCGAGGCTTGGGATTACGTGACACAAGTTTGGGACGATAGTTTATTTTGGCAAGACTTCTGGGTCACATTGCAGGAAGCTCTACTCGGATTTCTATACGGATCTTTATCAGGATTTATAGTCGGAATGCTTCTAGGCAGATTCAAACGGGCACAGAAGGTTTTCTCACCATTCCTCATTTTCACAAACGCTGTTCCCAAAATAGCCCTAGCCCCTATTTTGATCCTTTGGTATGGCGTTGATATCGGGTCAAAAGTAGCGTTGGCAACGATTATTGTGTTCTTTATTGTTCAGATTCCAGTTATGGCAGCTGTGAGTGGTGTCGATCCAGACTTGGATACTGTTGCTACCAGCATGGGGGCAACACAAATGCAGAAATTCAAGCTTGTCGTTATACCAGGGATACTTGGTCCGTTATTCGGAGCTCTACGTTTAGCTTCAATTTACGCGATATTAAGTGTTGTCTTTGGAGAGTTCTTGGCATCCAAGCGAGGCTTAGGGCAACGCTTGCTTTACCAAATCAATAACTTTGGGATGGGAGCAGCCATAGCACTCATGTCACTCCTTGCGATACTTGCCCTAATTTTCAACGCTGGAATTGGCTTTATGGAAAGGAAGTTCTTGCGGTGGCAAGATGACACGACTAGAGGTAATGTCGTTTCACTATAGATATGAGCACACGTGGAAGACCTAAGGGCGGTGACAGCGCTCAAACAAAAAAGAAGATTTTAGATGCTGCACGTCTAGAGTTTGCGACGAATGGGTATGACGGTGCATCGATTATGGCTATCGCAACTAACGTAGGTATCGCACCTAGCGCTGTGTACCACTACTTCCAAAGCAAGGAGAAACTCTATACTGATGTTTTTGAGCAAACATCAAATGCTATTTGGGAATCAGTCACCCCATCAGAAGATGCGTCAACACTATTTGATGCTATGCGAAAACTTCTTGACGACAGCCGGTTATTAGCCGAACAACTGCCTTCTTATTCAGACTTCTTAGCCTCTCTTCCTATTGAGGCAAGGCTCCATCCTGAATTCTCTGAACTGTTAGAAAAGCGCGCTGTCTATCAAGATAGGACTTTTCGAAGATTAGCTTCCATCGGAATTGCAAGTGGAGAACTTGATTTCCTCACCGAGGATGAAGCTACGGAACTCATCAGATCAATTGTCATGGGATGGTTTTTCGAAAGACATTTTCGGCAGGCAGAAATTCCAAATAGTGGCGAGTCAATACTTGCAATGTTTGAGCATCTTCTAAACTCTGATTAGTAGAAGAGAAAAATTTCTTAACCACGGTTAGTATCACTTTATGGTTGATAAGCGCTCCAGTGGGCGTCCCACCGGAAAAGACTCCACGAAAGTCAGAGACGCCTACATAAAAGCAGCTAGGGTCCACTTTACCGAAAATGGTTATTCGAATGCATCAATGTCAACCATAGCTAAAGATGCCGGTTACACTCCAACGGCCCTTCGGCACCATTTCCCTAACAAAGTGGAGTTGTATTCCGCAGTTTTTGCTGCCACTGCAAACGAAGTTTACCCACAAATTGTGCGACACTTGGACTCACCCTCCATGGCTCAAGCTATTGAAGGATCTATGGCTAACATGCATCGTATTTCAAACAATTCGCCAGAGTACACGTACTTTTTAGCAAGGGTGCCCTCTGAGTTGAGAAAATTTCCTGAGCTAAGCGATCGAGTTGAAGTTCGGGAGAACTTTACAGAATTTTTTTATTCCTCGCTCATTGCCTTAGGAAGGAAAACAGGAGAATTAGAAAGCCTGACTGATGAATTGCATATCAAATTTTTCCGCATTGCAATGCAAGGATGGATCTACGAGGGGCACTATTCACAGAATGTGAATTTAACCACTCAAACGGCTTTGGTTAAGTTGTTGCAACGGCTATAGGTGCATCCCCTCATAAAGGTGAAAGTTTTGTCAGGCAATCTCAATATTATGATCTTCGAGCGCTGCAAGCGTTCGAGAAGCCATTGACAAGGCCAATTCTTTAACTCGCGGGCTTTCAACGTCGTTTATAAGCGGGACTGCACAGGCAATGCTGAGGCTATACAAAATAGAGTTTCGATATAAGCTGTACACTTCTTCACGCGTAATGTGATGCTCTAGAGAATGTAAAGAATTTATATAGTGATCAAGCAACGCACCTTCGTGCTGGCGACGGTCCTCTATCGAAAGCGATTGAATCATATGGTAAGCAATATCAAATGATGAAGGCCCAAAACTACAGCCTTGCCAATCAACAATCATCACTGCATCTCCTAAAGAATTGAAGAGAAGATTATCCGCTCGTAAGTCACTGTGAATTAATGTGCTCGCAGACCGGGATAGGTCGCATAACATTTCATCAATTTTCTCGGCTAACTTATCGCCTGAAACTTTTGGATATGAAATACCACCCTCATCTAATATTTCACATAGAGTCTCCCACCCCAGCCTTGTAACGGTTGTGAGGTTAGTTCTCCTTCTCGTATCGTTCAATCTTGGAAGCCATTTCGATTCTGCCAAACCGGAGTGCTCCCACCAATGCGCATGCATAGACGCAGCTTCTTCAATAACAAGTTTTGATTGCGCAATAGTAATTCCGTCAATTTGATCAACGCTTTGATCAAATTCAATAAATTCCTGAAGAATCAAATACTCAGAGCTGTCCTCATCAAACCAACTGGCAAATATTTCGGGAATTGATACAGGTGTAGTACTCAGTAATTCGTCATAACACCGCAGTTCCCGCTCATGTGTCCCACCTCGTTTCGCATTATCTAACGCCTCTTTACGGGGAGCAGAAAACTTAGCTACGACCTCTCGGGATCCGGTGCTTGATTTGATAGTTACTTTATAAATTTCTCCGAGCATGCCCCGATCAGCGCCAATACGTTCGTAATGAAATTCATGGATATCAAGATCCAGATGTTCGCTCAAAAACAACGCATCAATCTCATGCATAGTCAAAGGGAACGGAGGAGGTTTCAGCACGGTTTATAAAAGGCTGGCAAACTCTTTAGATTCTGCTTCAAGAAGCCGGTGATGCCACTCCCTGACTGTATCCCGTCTTGTCCGGTCCATGGCTAGATTCACCATCTCGCCTGGATCTTCGAAGAGATCATATAGCTCATGTTCTTGGTCATCAAAGTGTGAATCTGGACCGAAGATTTTCTCATGAGCGATAGGCGTTCCCCTGGTGGTGCTTGACCCACCAACCCCGTAGTATCTGCTGTATTTGAAACGGCCATCAAAGATTCCACGACTTGCGTATCGAGTATTTATCAATCCATCGTACCAAGCCCAATCTTGAGCGAAGAGTACGAATTCCCGCCCAGTTTCATTTGGGTCTGACCAGATAGGAAGCATTGATTGACCCGGCAATTTTGCATCATCGCTATTGATTCCTCCTAGCTCGCAGATCGTCGCAGCGAGGTCTACAGGGCTCATCATCGCGTCAGACACAGTGCCAGGCTTTGTAATTCCAGGTGCCACAACATAGAGCGGAATTCGCATAGTTTCTTCATAATTCCATGGACCTTTCGAACGCAATCCATGTGACCCGCATTGATCTCCATGATCAGCAGTAAAGATGACAATTGTGTTGTCCCAAGCTTTCGTATCATCAAGAGCACTCAAGATAAGCGATAGGCTTTCATCACTCATTTGGTGCAATTTAAGGTAGTAGTCAAGCAGGCGTATCCATTTAGCATGATCGTTTGGGTCTAGGTATCCATTTGATCGGGACATTTCATGCATAAATCGTCGATGCACGTCAGGTTTTGTGTGCAAGTCATCATGGAAATTCATAGGTAGCTCAGTAAACCACTCTTCGTAAGGTAAGTTGAAGGCTGGAAGAGGGTCCTCGCGTCCCCAGTCATATGTTGCATATCTATCTTTCAATGCTTTGACTTGCGCAGCGTTTTCTTGCTGATACCAAGGTTGGTCCATGGGGAACCACATAACATCATGAGGGTTCACAAGGCCAACAGAAAGGAACCAAGGCGCTGAATCTCCATTTCGGTCTCGTATCCAGTCTGCGGCTGAGCGTGCGATAGGTTCATCAAATTCAACTCCGCTTCCAGCTTGTCCCCAAAATGCTTTGTCATTGCCTTCCCAGTCGCTAAAACCATAAGCGTCCATGTCTGGGAATGCATCGGGCGCCAAGTGCCATTTTCCCTTATAGCCGGTGTAATATCCCTTATCCCTAAATAGTTTGCCTAATGTTTGTGCATCGGTAGAGAGTTCTCCGTTAGCTGGCATTATGCAATTTTCATTCACTCCATGAACGGGAAGGTACTGTCCTGTAAATAGAGTTCCTCTTGCTGGAGAACAAGGCGATGTATGTGTGTAATATCTGGTGAATTCCAAGCCCTCATCCATAAGACGTTGCCTCGCTGGAAGATTAAACCCCTCAGGAATCCAGTCCCGTTGGCGTTCTTGGTCTGAAACGATTAAAAGAATGTTTGGTGCGTTCATTTATTCAAACCTAGCAGCTAATTCGCAAGTGACACTATCTCTGACTATTTCTTATATCCCTTTTAGTCTTAATTAACTATGAATTTTTCCACCCCTTATTTCTGAACTAAAACTGATTCCACCAAGACAGGAAGAGACGATGTTTGTACCACTGACTATTAAAGACCACCTAGAGCGTGCCGATCTTGTGTATGGAAATCGGATAGGTATCATTGACGAACCGAACCAGCCTGCTCAACCGATGATGGACATGACTTATGGTTCGTTTGCAGCCAAAGCAAAAGCTATGGCTAAAGGGTTTGAAGAGTTGGGTGTTGCTCACCAAGGTAGGGTCGCGATGGTCTCACATAATGCATCCCGGATGCTTACTTTTTTGTTTGGCACGGCAGCGTGGGGTCGTATAGGCGTTCCAATTAATTTTCGGCTTAACCATGAGGAGATTAGTTACATTATTGAACATAGCGGTGCTGAAGTTCTTATCGTTGATCCCGAACTAGAGGACACGTTAAAAGAGGTGAAAGTAAAGCATTTTTTCTGCATGGGACGTGACTCTGACGAGGTTCTCTTTAAAGCGGGTGAGCCTTCTCCTTGGGTTCCTGATGAAGATGCAACGGCCACAATTAATTACACAAGTGGGACAACCGCCAGACCAAAGGGTGTTGAAATGACCCATCGAATGTTGTGGACCAATGCCGCTATATTTGGTTGGCAAACAGGCGTCAACGATCGTGATGTGTACTTACATACTCTCCCGATGTTCCATTGCAATGGCTGGGGGATGCCGTTCGCATTAACTGCTATGGGTGTACCTCAGGTAGTACTCAGGAAAGTTGACGGAAAAGAAATACTAAACCGGATTGAAAAGCATGGAGTTACGCTGATGTGCGGTGCTCCTGCAGTGGTAGCAGCAATCTTGGATGCAGCATCTGAATGGGATGGCCCCATACCGGGAGCTGGGAAAACAAGAATTGTTGTGGCTGGTGCTCCACCACCTACATCAATTATTGAAAGAGTAGAAACTGAACTGAATTGGGAATTTATCCAAATTTACGGGCTTACTGAAACAGCGCCGCTGTTAACAATGTCGCGAGGTAGATCAGAGTGGGACGAATTATCAACAACTGAAAGAGCAAAGTTGCTGGGTCGCGCTGGAGCACCCGCGCTTGGCGTTTCACTTAACGTGACAGAAGACGGAGAGATTTGCGCACGGTCGAACCATGTCTTGAAGGGGTATTGGAATCAACCCGAAGCAACAAATGAGGCTATACGAGATGGATGGTTCCATACTGGTGACGGTGGCTACATTGATGAGAACAATTATGTGACAATCGCCGACCGGAAAAAAGATGTCATCATCTCGGGTGGTGAGAATGTCTCTTCGATAGAAGTTGAAGACGTTTTATTTGCGCATGAACAAGTCACAGAGGTAGCTGTTATTGGTGTCCCCGATGAGAAATGGGGAGAGACAGTGAAAGCCCTTGTCGTTATCGAAGGTGAAATATCTGAGAAGGAACTCATTGAATTCTGCCGATCGAAACTGGCTCATTATAAGTGTCCAACTAGCATAGAATTCCGTGATGAACTCGCAAGAACTGCAACAGGAAAACTGCAGAAATATAAACTACGAGCCCCTTATTGGGAGGGTCACGACAAACTCGTGAACTAAAGGAGACTGTTATGGCGGGAGACGCATATCAAGTTATTGAGAAATTCTGGAAAAATCAAGATTCTGGAGATTACACAACAACAGAGCACCTCTTTGCGGAAGATGCTCTTTTTGTAGACCCCGTATATGGAACTTTTCAAGGGCGGAAGGAAATTGGCGCGTTCCTTTTAAAAATGAATCAAGCAGTGAAGTCAATCAATGGCATCTTCAGATTAGAGAAAATTTCAGGAAATGAAACAACTGCATGGGCCCAATGGTCTTTCACTTCAGATCACGGCTATCGGGAAGGCGTAGGTGTCTACGAGATAAGAGATAGCCAAATCATCTACTACCGTGATTACATGAACGAATCCTCAGACAATTAATATTATTTGCTTTCGAGAATTTCCTCTCCGATTACAGGTCCCTGTTTTAAAGTGAAAAACACACCAAGTATCACCGCAAATGCAGCGCTGAAAAAAAGCACTGCTGACAACGAAGTTGCGTCCACGAGGGGACCAGCAATCAAATTTCCAAACGGAACAGTCCCACCGAATGATAAAACCCAAATCGCCGCCACTCTGCCACGAATATTCTCATCAACGTGCTCCTGCCAATATGTGCTCAAGGTCGTAGGGAGGATTAAATAAAAGAAACCGACAAAGAAAATAGCAAAATAGCCGGCATTAATGGAGCGAAGAACGGTAAGCCACGCCAAGGTGATACCAAAGCCAATACATGACAACCTGATGAGCAAACTTCGCGACGCTTGAAGTAACACTGTGCCAACAATTGCAGCTCCAAACAAAGCCCCAAAACCGAAGGTTGCGTAAAACCACCCATACTGCGAGCTCTTTGCGTCGATACTCATATTGATTTCAGCTATTGCTGGCAGTTGACCTATGAATGGTAAACAAAAGAAGGAGAAGAGACACATAAGTGTCAATGGCCTCCCTACTTGAGGAGCTCTGAACGCAATCCGAAATCCGCCAAACAGGCGATCCGCTAAGTTTCGTGGGTCGGCAGAGGCCGGCGGGATAGTCGTGAGAACTATTGCAACTAGAACAAAGAGATATGTCACAGCATTTAAGCTAAACACTTCGGCGAAACCGAACCTGCTAGTCAACCATCCACCAAGAGCCGGACCAATAACGCGTGCTCCGTTCATTGACATTGAGTTTAGAGCCACAGCTGCTTGCAGATTATTCTTACCTGCTAATTCAGGAATCACAGATGTGAAAGTTGGCGCATACACTCCCTGACCCAAACCGATGATGAAGACAATAATCAGTAATGAGTTTTGACCTATTTCCCCATCGGCGACATTGATAGCCAAGACTACCGTCCAAACAAGTTGCCAAATTTGCGTTAGGAAAAGAATTTTGCGCCGATTACCTGTATCGGCAAGTGACCCACCCACCAAGCTAAGCAGGGCAAGAGGACCGAGATTCGCGAAAATGATCGCCCCTAAATAGCCACTAGATCCGCTGATTTCCCACGCAAGGACACCCAATGCAGCTGCCTGCATCCAACGCCCAATGCCAGACAAGAAAGACCCGATATACAGTCTTCTAAATGCGGGGATTGCAAGAGCATCTCGTGTTGTTCCTCTTTGGGGGGCTTCAGGCATAGAAGTCCACAGTAGGGGAAATAGAACCTTAATCTTGAGAAGCTATGAAATAATTACTGTGATTTAAGACACAAGAATCAAAAAATCGTGTACCCACCATCAACACAAACCTGTTGCCCCGTATGAAATGTTTGAGAGGGGTCAGCAAGAAAGGCACCAACTTCTCTAAATTCGCTAGGGTCAGCCCAGCGGCGAACCGGAGTTCTCTTCGTCGTAACTTCACGAAAATATTCGTTCTCAAAAGCAGGACTCGCTAATTCAGTTACTGTCCAACCAGGTAACAGGCAATTAACCCGAATTTGGAACCTAGCTAAACTAACCGCAAGAGCGCGAACGAGACCGGTTACAGCAGTCTTAGCAGTGCCGTATGCTTCATTCCCAGCCGCGCCATGTATCGCTGATGTTGATGAAACAGCAACAAGGCTACCTCCGGAACCCTGAGAAATGATTTGCTTAGCGGCCTCTCTCAAACATAAGAAAACCCCGTCAAGATTCACTGCGGTTACGTTACGCCAGTCCTCCAAAGATGTCTCAACAAACGGAGTCCCTGTGCCAGCGCGACCAGCATTAGCGAATAACCCGTCAAGCCTTCCAAAGTCATTTACCGTTGAAGCGAGGGTAGCGATGACATTCTCCTCACTACTTACGTCGCAAACATAGGACCTAGCCTTCACTCCTATATCTTCAAGTATTTTAACGGCGTGGGCATTCTTCTCTTCATTGCGTGCCCAAATAGCTATTGATCCGCCAGCTTCAGCAATACCTTCAGCCAGACCTAGCCCTATACCTCCGTTACCTCCAGTAATAACAAAAACCTTTTCGGATAAATCAATCATCGGTTCCTGTTTCACTAAATTCACCTAACAATTCAGCTAGCAAAGAAACCTGATCTAAATCATCCTCATCCAATACCTGAAAATACATTCGACTTACACCTAATCGTTGAAAAGACTTTATGCGTTCACGAGCTTCATCTAAAGTTCCAGCAACACCATTCTCTCTTAACTCAGAAAGTTCCCGACCTATTCGTTTCGAGCGATTAATAAGCTCTTCTTCGGTCTTTCCGATGCAAAGAACTTGAGCAGAAGAAAAGACCATGCTTTCTGGGTCACGTTCCAAAGATTCGCAGGCACCCCTCACCCGTTCCGCCTGCAATTGAAAATCAGTTGGTGAACTAAAAGGTAGATTAAACTCGCTTGCGAAACGTGCTGCTAAATTAGGTGTTCGTTGTGGTCCGCCACCCCCAACTATTAGGGGGATACCAGACTCCTGAACAGCTCTCGGTAGAGGAGGACAATCTTTTAGTGTCACTGTCTTCCCCTCATAGTCAAAAGTTGAATCAGATGGTGTGGCATGGAAAAGTTTAAGAATCGAAAGTTGATCTTCCATTCTGTCAAACCGCTCTTTCAGCGGTGGGAAGTCAATACCCAGCGCTTCGTGTTCACGGTCAAACCACCCAGCTCCGACACCAAGTTCAAGTCTTCCCGAGGACATCTGGTCTACTTCAGCTGCAATAACAGAAAGACGGCCAGGTTGTCTAAATGTAGATGAGCAAACGAGTGTTCCGATGCGTAAACGATCAGTATCGCGAGCTAAGCCAGCCAAAGTTGTCATCGCATCGGTAGGTCCTAGGCGTGGATTAATTTCGCCCATAGCGTGGTAATGATCGCTGACGAAGAAGCCGTCAAACCCTAAAGCCTCCGAGTGAATCGCAAGTCTTGAAAGGCGGTTGTAGCCGGCTCCTTGCTGTGGCTCGGTAAAAATTCGAAAATCCATGCTTACTCTTCTTTCTTCAAGAAGAAGAATTCAGCGCGGATTCAATCGCAGCAGTCTGATCTTTTGCCCACCTTATTGAAAGTTCAGACTCTGCTACAAAGCCGTTACTTCCATGAAAGGCTCCCGGGTACACATGAAGTTCCACGGGAACACCTGATTGTGACAGACGTGCAGCATAGTCAATATCTTCATCAACAAAAATATCAAGTGTTCCAACATTAATATAGGTGGGAGGAAGACCTGAAAGATCTTCGGCTGTGCTTGGAGATGCATATGGAGGAACAGGATCAATGTCGTTCAGGTATGCTTTCCAAGCAATAATATTTGCTTCCCTATTCCATACCCGAGTATCAGAAGTCCCATAGCTACTGGGGGTTACATTCCTATGATCAAGCATAGGGAAGACAAGCAATTGGAATATGAGATTCGGACCACCCTTGTCTCTAGCCATCAAAGCCGTTCCTGCAGCAAGCCCACCTCCAGCTGAGGCACCTCCTATTGCAATACGATCTTGAGAAATACCCAGTTCATCAGCACTTTCATGCATCCAAGACAATGCCGAATAACAATCATGGATTTGGGCGGGATATGGATGTTCTGGAGCAAGTCGATACTCAACGGAAACAACCACGCAATTGTGATTTATTGCCATTGGTGCACATACATCATCATCCATATCAATTGATCCTAAAACCATTCCGCCCCCATGAATCCACAACAGCCCAGGTGCTCCGGAAGGTAGTTCCTTCGGAGTATAAATCCTTACCAAAACATCTGGGTCACCATCGAATCCGGGAACATTTTTATCTTCAATCAGAATATTTTCAGGAGTTTCAGGTGCCGGCATTTGCCCCATCAATGCATCAAGTCCAGCTCTGGTCACTGAAATATCAGTAAGGTCAAGTAACTTTTCTGGAAGTACACTCAAAACAGCTCTATGCATATCGTCTAGCTCGGTGTCAAAATTAAACTTTCTACCTGTCATAAATCTCCCCTTTCTTGCATGATAGGCATCAACTACAATTCCGTCTACAACAGAAAGAAGATCTATCAGAAATGACACACAGGGTATTCAAAGCTTCCACTATTGTGGCTGTGACGTATTTGATGCTCTTCCTTTTATTGGGGTGTTCAAAAGACAGACCCCAGACAGCGCAGCCCAACGATCCCACTGAAAACATTCTGGAAACGGACGAAGCGCCTGAAAGGGAAGGGGATATAGCTGGCTCTCAAGCAAATCCTGAAGCTAAAGATCTGAGGTTCACAGATCTAATTAGCTTTGAATCTGAAGTGCTTCCTGTTCTTGAAAATCATTGCGTACTTTGTCACGCAGAAGGCACTGCAGGAGCATTCCATATGAAACTTGACGTAGCCTCCGATGCCACTGCATATGCCTTTGCAATAGGTCGCTTAGTCGAAAGTGGAGATATGCCTCCCTGGCCAGCTTCAGAGAAATCTCCGCAATTCATAGGAGACCACTCAATAACCTCAGACCAAAAGGAAGCTGTTTTGAAGTGGGCGAACCAAGGAGGCCCTATAGACGTAGACCCGAATCGAAAGCTATTCTCTCAAAGGCCAGTAATGACAATCAATAACCCTGACCTGATTGTGACCTCAGCGAGTGGCCCTTACCAGGGATCTACAGACACGTTAGATGATTACCGATGCATAATTTTTGACCCCAATGTGGACGAAACAAAGTGGATTCTTGCTTCCCACTTCGTACCGGACAAAGTAGAAGTCGTTCACCATGGAATTTTTACTTTAGCCTCAAGCGAGTATAGGAACCAGGCTGAGAGACTTGACCGAGCAGACCCTGGTGTAGGTTGGTCGTGTTATGGAGGAAATGGATTAAGGGAGCAAACTGATGGGTATAAATTTGGGTTTGGAGGCTGGGCTCCTGGCGATCCACCAGAAATAAGCCCCGAGGGATACGGAGTTCCACTTAAGCCCGGTGACTTCCTAATCATTCAACTTCATTACCATTTCGACTATTCAGCCCCGCCGGATTTATCTCAAATGCTTTTTGATTTTGCGAGTACAGAGCAGTTAGAAGCAAACGGTGGGTCTTTCAAAACTTTAACCGGGCAACTTTTCAGAGGACCTGCCGAAATTCCCTGCTATGAGGGTGACCAGCATCCCTTGTGTGATCGAGATACGGCAATCAAAAGAGCAGTTGAGTTATATGGAGATGCTGGTTACGCCTCAAATTTCTTCAACCGTGAATGTGGCTTTACTCCTGAAGACTATGCCCACATGACTAATGGAACAGCTACGTCTTCATGCGATATTCCAGTTAAGGCGACCGGAAAAGTTATAAGCGTCACGGGCCATATGCATGAACTCGGATTAAGTATACGTTTAACATTGAATCCCGATACGGAAAATGAACGCATACTTTTAGACATTCCAGATTGGGACTTCCAGTGGCAATTTAATTATCACCCCGTCGAGAGCATAATACTCAAAGACGGAGACATAATCCGCGTTGATTGCGCTTGGAATCGGGAACGTGCCCCATACGAAGCTATCGGATACGTCTTATGGTCTTTGGGGACCGGTGATGAAATGTGCTACTCCGGTATCACAACAGCGCCATCTGATGACTGA
>Ga0208130_1000951_pt1 | contig 14349 bp, 11 predicted proteins | sample ETNtaG_31_FD_185771 | JGI IMG/M metagenome (GOLD analysis project Ga0208130, IMG submission 185771) | Marine microbial and viral communities from oxygen minimum zone, Eastern Pacific Ocean - ETNP201310SV78 (SPAdes) (version 2) | ecosystem: Environmental > Aquatic > Marine > Oceanic ...
CACTGTTTGGTGAAAAATATGATGATGATGTAAGAGTTTTATCAATGGGTAATAATTCATATTCAGTAGAGTTATGTGGTGGTACTCATGTTAAGAGAACAGGAGATATAGGATTTTTTATTATTACTAGTCAATCAAGCGTAGCTTCTGGAATAAGAAGAATTGAAGCAGTTGCCGGGATGAAATCGATAGAACATATAAATAAAATTCGAGAAATAAACTCATCTCTTCAATCTGTATTAAATGTTTCTTCAGAAGATATTCAAGAAAAAATTAAATCTTTGATAAAAGAAAATAAAGAACTTAAAAAAAAATCAGGTAATAAAAAATCAAAAAAAACAGTAGTTTTTTCTGAGATATACGAAATAAACGATTGGAAGTTGATAGTTGAACAAGTTGAGATTGATGATACAAAAGACCTTAGAGCTTTGGTTGATGATCAAAAAAATACGAATGAAAAAGTATGTATCGTAATTTTAAATGCAGTTAAAAATAAGGTTGCATTAGTTTCTGGTGTTACAAAAAATTTAACTGATTCTTTATCAGCAAAGGATGTGGTTTCAACTTTAGCAGATCAAATAGGTGGCAAAGGTGGGGGTAGGCCTGACTTTGCTCAAGGAGCAGGTGAAACAGAAAATCTTAAAGATTTCGTGACTTCTATTGTAGATTCAGTAAAATCCCTCGCAAAATAAAAATACTATGACTGAAATCATTGTTCAAAAATTTGGAGGCACTTCTGTTGGCACGGTTGAAAGAATTGATGCTGTTGCTGAAATTATTAAAGATGCTTCAAAATCAAATAATATTGTTGTTGTTGTTTCTGCGATGGAAGGAGAAACCAATAAACTCGTAAGCTTAGCAAATCATTTTTCTCAAAGTCCTGATAAAAGAGAATTTGATGCTTTGGTTTCAACTGGTGAGACAGTAAGTTCAGCGCTATTAGCTATTGCACTTCACACAAAAGGAATAAATGCAAAATCTTATTCAGCGTCTCAAATTTCTATGAAAACAACAGACTCATATTCAAAAGCAAAAATTTTAGATATTGATGCTAATAAAATTATGGAAGTAGTTGGGCAAAATACAATACCCATAATTACTGGATTTCAAGGTGTAACTGAAACAGGTGATATTACAACCCTTGGAAGAGGTGGGTCGGATACTACAGCTGTAGCTATAGCTGCTCAAATAGGAGCTAAGAGGTGTGATATTTATACAGATGTAGATGGAGTCTTTACTACTGATCCAAAAGTTGTTTCAAATGCAAAAAAATTAGATTCCATTACAATGGAAGAAATGCTTGAACTTGCGGGTCAGGGAGCTAAAGTGATGCAAACAAGAGCAGTAGAGTTTGCTAATAAATACAAAGTACCTGTTAGAGTTTTATCGAGTTTTAATAAAGGAGATGGTACATTAATATCTTTAAAGGATGATGGTATGGAAAATGCGTTAATATCTGGAATAGCTTTTCAAAATGATCAAGTAAAATTTACACTTCATGGTGTTGGTGATATTCCTGGAACAGCTTTTAAAATCTTAGGCCCAATTAGTGAAAAAGATATTGAAGTAGATGTCATAGTTCAAAATGTTAGCGTAGATGGGAAGACCGATTTTACGTTCACAGTATCAAAAGATGACGAAAGTGATGTAAAAGATATAATTGAAGAAATTAAAAAAGAAGTTGAATTTAAAGATTTGATGATTAACTCAGATATTGCAAAAGTTTCTCTTGTAGGAGTTGGTATGAGAACTCATGCTGGAATTGCTAGCAAAGCATTCAAAGCGTTATCTGAAAACGATGTTAATATTCAAATAATATCGACTTCAGAAATAAAAATTACGATGGTAATTGATAAAAGTTTAGTTGAAAAAGCTGTACAAGTTTTACATGAAGAGTTTGAGTTAGATAAATAAAATGTATGACTTAGTTCTTAAGAATTGCAAGATAGTAAATGAAAATAAAATTTATGAATCAGATATTGCAATTAATGGATCCAGAATCGAATTAATTTCAAATTCTATAGATACTGAATCAAAAAAAGAAATTGATCTAAATGGCCGTTATATTATTCCTGGTTTAATCGATGACCAGGTGCATTTTAGAGAACCAGGTCTTACCCATAAGGGAGATATTGCTAGTGAATCTAGAGCTGGCTTAGCTGGTGGTGTTACAAGCTATTTTGAAATGCCAAATGTAAACCCAACCACTACAACAAATGAAAATTTAAGTAAAAAGTTTGATTTAGCTAGTACCAAATCTCTTTCTAATTATTCTTTCCATTTAGGAGGAAGTAATACAAATATAGAAGAAATTAAAAGGGTTGATATAAATCAAGCAGCCGCACTTAAAGTTTTTATGGGAGCATCTACTGGAGAAATGTTAGTTGATGATATAGATGCTCTTGATGATATATTTAATTATTGTCCTCTTATTGTAGTTACACATTGTGAAGACCCTGAAAGAGTTAAAACCAATGAACAGATATTTTTAGAAAAATATGGCAGCAATTTATCGGCTGAACATCATCCATATATAAGAGATGTTGAAAGTTGTTATTTATCGAGTTCGTTAGCCGTAGATTTAGCAAAAAAATATGATGCTGACCTCCATGTTTTTCACCTAACAACAGAAAAAGAGATGGAATTATTTACTTCTGGAGAAGTAGATAATAAAAAAATAACTGCAGAGGTTTGTGTTCATCATATGCATTTTAATAATTCTTATTATGCTGAGTTAGGAAATCAGATTAAATGCAATCCTTCAATTAAAATGGAATCTGACAGATTGGCATTAATAGATGCTTTAAAAGGAAATAAAATTGATATTATTGCAACCGATCATGCCCCACATACTTGGGATGAAAAAAATCAAGATTATCCTAGCGCCCCAGCTGGATTACCGCTTGTTCAACATGGGCTCCAAATTCTTATGGATTTTTATCACGAAGGTATACTTAGCCTTGAAATGATTGTTGAAAAGACCAGTCACAATGTTGCTAAAAGATTTCAAATAAAGGATAGAGGTTATATTAGAGAAGGTTATTATGCTGATTTAACAGTTTTGGACCTTGGGAGACCATATGAAGTTTCCAAAGAAAACATCTTATATAAAGTTGGCTGGTCTCCTTTTACTGGAAAAACATTTAATTCATCTATATTTATGACAGTTGTTAATGGTCATATTGCATTTCAGGATGGCAAAGTAAATGACGATATCCCTCTTGGAATGCAGATAGAATTCGATAGATAATTTAGTTATCTTTATATTATCAAAGAGTTATAATCCATTTTTTTAATAAAATTAGGAGAGTTGGCTGAGTGGTCGAAAGCGCCTCCCTGCTAAGGAGGTAACTGGGCAACTGGTTCGAGGGTTCGAATCCCTCACTCTCCGCCAATTATGTTTTAATAAGATATGACTGAAGCAGTAAAAAAATTTCTCACAGATTACTCAATTGAAGTAACACCAAGAGTGGTTTTAAATATTGATAATTTTGTTGATATTCTTCCGAAAGGGACCTTGGTTTACATAGCATATATAGAAGGAACACCTATGGAAGATATGGTAAATACTGCGAAACAGTTAAACGAAAACGGTTTTATAGCAATGCCACATTTTCCTGCTAGGATAATTAAAGATAAGAACAATTTAAGTGATTGGATTTCTAAATATAAAGATGAGGCTGGTATTGAAAATGCTTTATTAATTGCAGGAGGCATAGATAAGCCTTATGGCGATTTTGATTCTTCAATGCAATTAATAGAAACTGGTTTATTTGATAAAGCTGGATTTAAGAATCTACATTTTGCTGGACATCCTGAAGGGAATTTAGATATTGATCCAGATGGTTCAAGAAAGAATGTGAACGAAGCGCTTTCATGGAAAAAAGAATTCTCACTCAGAACAGATGCTTCAATAGCTCTGACGACTCAATTTTGTTTTGATTCAAAAATTGTAATTGATTGGGTAGATGAAATTAATTCTATGGGAATAGATATTCCTATTCATATTGGAATTGCGGGACCTGCAAAACTCCAAACATTAATAAAGTATTCAATAGAATGTGGGGTTGGAACTTCATTAAAGATTCTTCAAAAAAGGGCTAAGGATATTACTAAATTACTGTTGCCATATAAACCAACTGAAATAATTAAAGATTTAGCAAATTATAAGAACAATAACCCAGAATTTAGTATAGAAAAAGTTCATTTCTTTCCCTTTGGCGGAGTAAAGCAAACAAGTAATTTCGTTAAAGAATTTCTTATTTAAATTCTATTAATCTCCGTAAACAAATAAATAGCATTAATTGGTATTAGAATTGCATACTAAGTATGTATAATATTAAATCATAATAAAACAGGAGGAAAATTATGGAAATGGAATTGTGGAATGTTTGGGCAACCAATAGAATTCCAGGAGCAATTGGTGGGCTTACCACTATAATTGCTATCTGGGTTGCGGCTAGATTTGCTAGCGTTGCTTCAGAACAATCAGAGGAGAATAAATCATTATTTGGTAAAGTATTACTTACATTATTTGGTGGATCAGTAATTTTATGGGGCATTCAAATAAATCTTTTTGCACAAGCTAATTGGTCTGTAACTGCTAATGCATTTAAATCAATGAATGAAGCTGGAATGGATGTAAGCGAAGGAGCTATGAGATTTGCAGAAACATGGAGTGCTGAGCCTAGTTTATTAAATAACCCAGTAGCAATAGTATTCTTTTTATCTGCTTTTTTAATTATTCTTTATCCAATTTGGTTTAAGAAATAAAAAGATGAAATATTTTTATAAAATATTAAGTGTATTTTCTTTAGCAATTTTAATTAGTTGCTCAGGAGGTGATATGTCTTCTTCATCAAATGATGAAGGACCAATCTATAAAGGACCATACTATAACGAATTTTTAGTATGTAACGCTGGACCAAATTTTACTGAAGAAAATGTAGGTGAAATGATGGCTGCATATAAGGAATTACCTGTACCTAGTGGTTTAGGCTGGTCAGGTATTTATTCTCCAGTTGGTGAAGATCATAGATATTCAAACGGTTGGTGGGAGCTTGAATGGGATTCAAAAGAAAGCGCTGATGAGGCATGGAGTAATCCATCTTCTGAATTTTTAGCATGGGCTGAAAAGTATGAAGAGGTTATATCATGTGATGGTGAGGGAAGATTCCCATGGACTTTTTACCTACCAAGGCCTGCTGACTCTTTTGGAGCGGTCATGGGTGAAGATGGATATTTTGCATCTGAATTTTTGGCATGTAATTTTAATGAAGGTAAATCAGGACCTGATTTAAGAGCTTCGGTTGTTCAATTTAATGAATATTTAGACAACAACGAAAGCAGCGGCCCATACTTCTTTGGAGTATATTTCCCTCGATTTGAGGAGGCCACCAGTGACTTTCTATGGGGTAACTGGCATGCAAGCTTTGATGGAATGAAGGCTGGTAATGAGAATTTTGCTGAAAATGGAAAAGCCATGCAAGCAAAGTTCAATGAAATATCAACATGCTTATCACCTGATTACTATGATAGTTGGGAACTAATTAATATTCCTGATTAGTGTCAATTTTATTCTAATGTGGAGATTAAATTCTCTGCATTAGAATAATTCAGTTAACATACATCTGGCAGAACCGCCGCCATATTTCTCTATAGTTGGAATATGAGAATGTATTATATCTTTATAACTTTTTAAAAGAGTATCAATTTGCTCTTGATTTAACGCTTTATATGCAGTTGTTGACATTATTAAAAAAAGTTCATTATTAGAATTTTGTGCCTCAATTGCGTTTCCACAAAAGTTTAGTAGTTGATCTGAAGATAACTCAACAATTTTATGGTAACGACTTACCTTTTCTTTCACCAAATCTCTATATTCTGACTTTATTACATTAAAACAAATTCCAATAATCTCAGTGCCAATAAACATCATTACATCTGTATGATAAATAGGTGACCCAGTATGACTTTCAGTTTCAAATTGAACCAATCCGAAACTATTTTTTTCACACCATAATTTAAGTTGATCTGCATTTGTCCTTGGCGATATGCCTGCATAAACACATCTATTAACTCTATCAAAAACCATGCTACTGGTTGATTCAAGAAAAATTTCTTTATCTTCAAGATGAGACATATCATCAGTTAATTGATATGTATCTAAAAGGTGTTCAATCATATGAGGTTTTTTTTCAATTCTTCTATTAGGCGCTAACATGCTAAAAATCTGCATTGTTTTATCTGAAAATGTAATAAACCAATTTGGAAAAATATGATCAGGACAATCTTTACTTCCTTTCATCGTGGTAACTTTAATTCCCTTGCTTTCAATAATCTTTTTAAGATTATGAAATTCGCTTAGAGCGCTTTTTGCAATCTCTTCTGGAGTTTCATTGATTTCATTTACTTGATAATGGTTTGTATGGGAAGTTTGTTCATTTGCATAAAAAGAATCAGGTTCAATCATGAATAAATGTGATGTTGATTGTTTAGTCATTTTCTTCCTTGCCGATAAATTCAATGTGGTTAAAATACACTCATGTCTAAAAGTATACAAGATGAAATCATAAAAAAAGAATCACTTTTTGGGGCCCAAAATTATTCGCCTCTTTCTGTGGTTCTTGAGCGAGGTGAAGGAGCATACCTTTGGGATGTTGATGGTAATAAATATCTTGATATGGTTTCAGCATATTCTGCTGTAAGCCATGGCCACTCGCATCCTGAGCTTGTTAAAACAATAAAAAAACAATCTGAAAAATTGGCAATAACATCAAGAGCTTTTTATACAGAACCTTTTGCAAAATTTTTAGAAAAATTAAGCACTGTTTCTGGTTTTGAAAGTATTTTGACCATGAATACAGGCGCAGAGGCAGTCGAAACTGCGATAAAAGCTGCTAGAAGATGGGGATACTTCACAAAAGGAATACCTGAAAATAAAGCAGAGATAATAGTTGCTGATGGAAACTTTCATGGAAGAACAACAACTATTGTTGGCTTTTCTTCAGAAGAATCATATAAAAAAGGCTTTGGACCTTTTGGCAAAGGCTTTGTAACAGCAAAATTTTGTTGGTCTGGTTGCAGTATTAAAGAGTCAATAGAATCTTTTAAATCAAAGATTAATAAAAATACATGTGCAATTTTAATTGAGCCTATCCAAGGCGAGGCTGGTATTAGGGTTCCTGAAGATGGATGGTTAAAAGAATTAAGAGATTTATGCACATCAAATAATATATTAATGATTTTAGATGAAATACAAAGTGGCTTAGGAAGAACTGGAAAACTATTTGCATTTCAACATGAGGATGTTACTCCTGACGGACTTATCCTTGGGAAAGCGCTTGGTGGCGCAATGTTGCCTATTTCAGCATTTTTAAGTTCAAAGGAAATAATGAACCATTTTGATTCAGGCTCACATGGGTCTACTTTTGGAGGAAACCCATTAGCAGCAAAAGTTGCAACCAAAGCCATAGAACTTTTATTTGATGACGGACTTATTGAAAATAGTAATCGTTTAGGCGATTACTTTATTGCAAAGCTAAGAGAAATTGATAACAAAATCGTTAAAGAAGTAAGAGGTAAAGGTCTATGGATTGGATTAGAGTTAAAAGGATCAAAGGTTAATGCAAAAGATTTGTGTAAGCTTTTATTGAAAAAAGGTCTTTTATGTAAAGAAACTCATAAAACTGTAATTAGGTTTGCACCACCATTGATGATATCTAAGCAAGAAATAGATTGGGCTACTAAAATAATAGCTGAAGCCCTGAAAGAAACTTGCTAATTAATTGTTAAAATATACAATTCAATGACATTTTTTTCGGAGAAAGTATGAAATTCAGAATAAATTTATTAACCTTTATTTTTTTCTCTTCTACAGTTCTATCAATAACAGTAGAAGACTTGCCAAAAATAGAATATGAAAAATTTACTCTTGATAATGGTCTAACCGTTATTGTTCATGAGGATAAGAAAGTTCCAATGGTAGCAGTTAATGTTTGGTATCACGTTGGCTCTAAAAATGAAAAACCTGGAAAATCTGGCTTTGCACATTTATTTGAGCATCTAATGTTTAATGGAACAGAAAATTATAATAATGAATACTTTGAACCATTTGAAAAAATTGGGGCAACCAGTCAAAACGGAACCACAAATTCAGATAGAACAAATTATTTTCAGAATGTTCCAACCAATGCAATAGATTTAGCATTATGGATGGAATCTGAAAGGATGGGACACATTTTAGGCGTTATTGATAAAGAAAAATTAGATGAACAAAGGGGTGTGGTTCAAAACGAAAAAAGACTTGGTGAAAATAGACCATATGGGAAAGCTAGAGAAAGGCTTTCACAAGCCACATATCCAAAAGGACATCCATATTCATGGACTGTTATTGGTTCAATGGAGGACTTAAACGCAGCAACTCTTGATGATGTCCAGGAATGGTTTAAATCATATTATGGTCCAAATAATGCTGTGCTAGTTTTGGCAGGCGATATTGATTTAGAAACTGCAAAAGAAAAAGTTAATGAATATTTTGGAGATATACCAAGCGGACCATCATTTGTTAAACCAAGAACCTGGATTGCAAAAAGAACTGAAGATACCAGAGATACCATGGAAGATGATGTCTCTCAATCATTAATATATATGATTTGGAATGTTCCTGAGCTTGGTAGTTATGAAGCGAGCGCTCTAGAATTAGCTGCTGGAACGCTATCAGGTGGAAAAAACAGTCCCTTATATAAAGAACTAGTTTATGAGCAACAGATTGCTACAAGCGCTTATTCATATTATTACGGCAGAGAGATAGCAGGACAATTTATTGTCTCTATTCAAGTTGCTAAAGATCAAGATCCGGAATTTGTTGAACAAGAGGCAATGAAAGTAATTAATAAATATCTAAAAACAGGCCCAAATAAGAAATTATTATCTAATGAAAAAACTGAAAGATACGCAGATGCAATATTTGGTTTACAGCGAATAGGCGGTTTTGGAGGAAAGGCTGATATCCTTGCTAGCTATCAAACTTATTTTGGCGATCCTGATTTTTATTTTAAAGAAGCAAAAGATTATCTTGAAATGACTTCATCGGAAGTAAAAAAAATTGCTAATGATTGGCTGTCTTCAGGAAGATATGTTTTGACAATAAATCCAAAAATGAGGACCTCAGTAGCAGTTTCTAAAGTTGATAGATCTAAAGGCGTCCCATATCCGTCAGAAGGCTCGAAGTTAGAATTTAAATTCCCAGAAATAAAACAGACTTCATTAGATAACGATGCAAGGCTTGTTGTGATTTCTAGAAAAGATCTTCCTATTGTTGAAATGCAAGTTATGTTTGACGGGGGTTATGCGATTGAAACTGATGACAGTCTTGGTCATGTGAACTTTACAATGAGCATGTTAGATGAAGGTACTTCTAAATATAATGTATTTGGTTATGAAGATTTAAAATCTGAACTTGGTTCTAGTATTAGTTTTGGCTCTTCATTAGATACCACATATGCATCATTAAGTTCACTTAAAATCAATTTAGAGCCAACATTAGATTTATTGTTAGAGAGTCTTCTAAACCCAACTTTTCCAGAGCAAGAAATTCAGAGGCTAAAGAAAATATGGGTTTCAAATATTGAGGAATCTTTAACTACTCCTGCTTCGATGGCTGGCAGACAAGTAGGACCGTTATTATTTGGAAAAGACCATCCTTACGGAAAACCATCTGCAGCTGGAACAACTAAATCAATTAGCAATATTACAAGAAAAGATATTGTTGAGATTCATAAAAAACTTACAGACCCATCAAAAGCAACATTTATTTTGGCAGGAGATATTGATTTAGAAGAGGCGAAACAATTGCTTAATAAAAAATTAAAAAATTGGACATCTTCACCAAATATTAATAATAATGTTGATCTTTATAATGTTGATGATCAAAAAGAGAGTAGGGTATTTTTAATAGATAAACCTGATGCTATTCAGTCGTATATTCTTGCAGTTCAACTATTACCTCCAACGAATTCTCCTGATGACATAGTCATTGATTATATGAATTATGCAATTGCTGGAAGTTTTACATCAAGATTAAATATGAACTTAAGGGAAGATAAGAGTTGGTCTTATGGGGTAAGAACTGGAATTGGAAGCGCATTAGGTCAAAGATTGATGCAAGTAAGAGCTCCAGTTCAAACTGATAAAACAATAGAATCAATTCAAGAAATTTTAAAAGAATATAATGAATATTTAACATCCAACCCAATTACTGAAGAAGAGCTAGATAAAGCTAAAAAAGCAAGAACGCTAAGAATGCCAGGTAATTATGAAACAGTTGGCTCTTTACTAAATGCAGTAAGCGGAATTGTGAAATATGATCGAGAGCTAGATTATCTTGATACACTTGCAGAAAAGAGAAATTTAATAAATCTTAATCAAGTTAAAAACGCATCTACAAAATATATTGATCCCCAGAAATGGACTTGGATTATAGTGGGTGATCTATCAATGGTTGAAGAGGGTATAAGAAATCTTGAACTCGGCGAAGTTAAAATAATTAAAGCGGAATAAAAATATGAGTAAATATGCATTAGTTACAGGAGCTTCATCTGGAATAGGTTTGGAAGTTTCAAAAAATCTTGCTTCAAAGGGATATAACCTAGTTTTAACAGCTAGAAGAACAGATTTATTAAACGATCTTGCAAACGATATTGAAAATCAATATGGCGTTAATGTAGATGTAATATCTAAAGATTTAAGTTTATATGATTCACCAAAAGAGATTTATGAATTTTGCGAGTCAAAGAACTACGACATTAACTTATTAGTTAATAATGCAGGTTATGGAATTAAAACTGCTTTTCATAATACCAGTATTGAAGATGAAGAAAATTTTATAAGAGTTTTAGGCACATCTGTAATTATGCTGACTAAGCTGTTTATTCCAAACATGATTAAAAATGGCGGAGGTAAAATAATGATTGTCTCATCAGTAGCATCATTTGCCGCACCTTCAGCAATACAACCATTGTATGGTCCTATAAAAACTTTTATGAATAGATTCAGTGATTCCATTAATATTAATTACAAGCATAAAGGAATTACTTCAACATCAGTCTGTCCTGGCTTTACGGTTACAGGCTTTCATACAGCAAGCGGCGTTCAAGAACAAATGGATAGAGTCCCTAAGTTTATGGTATTTTCAGCTGAAAGAATTGCCAAAGAAGCAGTTGATGCAACTTTGGCTGGTAAAAGTCTATGTGTGCCAACAAAAACGTATAAATTTTTAGTATTTATGCTTAAGAATCTTCCACAATCAGTTTTAAGGTTGATTGGAACAGGGCTCGCTCCAGGAAGATACGATAGAAATTAATTAAATTATTCCAAGAGCTTGATCTGATACAAAAGGGTTGGATAGTCTCTCTGCTTCAAAAGTAGACATTGGCCCATGTCCTGGAATAAATTCAATATCTTTACCAAGCGGCCATAGCTTTTCTTTAACTGAGTTTATAAGTTGGTCATGATTTCCACCTGGCAAATCAGTCCTTCCGATCGAGCCATTAAATAAGACATCTCCAACCAAAGCTAATTTATTAGCTTCATTATAAAAAATTATATGTCCTGGGGTATGACCTGGGCAAAAGTAGACATCTAATTTCTCATCCCCAAGCTCAACGATATCTCCTTCATTTAACCACACATCTGGCTTACAATTTTTAGAAGGTAGGCCAAACATTTCACCTTGTTTTTGAAGTTCATCAAGTAAAAATTTATCCTCAATATGAGGCCCATGAATTTCTACTTTAAGTATTTCAGATAATTCAGTTGCTCCCCCAGCATGATCAATATGTCCATGTGTTAAAAGTATTTTTTCTGGAATTAAATTATTGTTTTTTGCAATTTCTAAAAGAATCTCTATATCTCCACCTGGATCTACAATTGCGCACTTATTGGTATTGGAACAATAAATAATTGAAGCATTTTGTTGAAAAAGAGTGACTGGTTGAATTAAAGCTTTTAACATAATTATTTTATAATATATGTTTTAATTATATAAAAATGAATATCAAACATACAGAATCAAAATTATTAACGAGACAGGCATCAAAAGAGGAAAATGATTTATTAATTTCAAGAATAGATTCTACTTATGAAGCAGCTAAACTAAGAAATACTTTATATGATAAATCGCCCGAAAATTTTCACACCCCAGTAGAGTTTTCATGGAGTGCTTTTTGGAAAACTTTCATTTATGAAAATTTACCTCCAGTATTTTTTTCACCAATCGCAGCAATTTTTTTAGAAGGATCTCTTTCAAGGGCCTGGCATGTCTCACAAAATAGAAACCTATGTGCTTTATCTACTCAACACAACCCTTTACTTGCAATAATAATTTCTTGGTTGATTGTATATCCAGGTTCATGGTTGATGACCATAGCCTTATTCTTGGCATTATTTACAGACACTCAATTAATTCAGAATATAGATACCTTTCAAATATGTTTGGCTTACTTATGTTTAGTTATGAGAAGACTTATTATTTCAGCTAAATATGGATTTTTTAGACCTGAAGAATTAGAAAGACTTTGTCATCCAGCTCCAGAATGGAGTAATGATAAGACACAAAGAAAATTTATTGGTCAGGGATGGAGTAATCCTGAGAAATTTCCTGGATTAATTGAAGATGAAATGACATCAGCAATGGATGAAAATGATATATGTCTTCATGGCATTCCAATTGAAGTAGATGAAAGTGTTGCTGAATTAATTTCCAAACAAAAGGGTAGTGATATCTTTTCTGCAAAGACATCCGCAACCAAAGAAAAAGAAATATCATCAGCATTTTTTTTATTTAATATTATAAGATCAGTTTATAAAAAAGATTTTGTTTCAGGATTTAGACTTGTACTTTATTCAACAATGTTGGCAATTATTTTTACTCCACTTTTGATAAAATTTGTCTATGGTGTCTACCTGTTTGGTGATAATGCACTCGAAAAATTTATTAGCTCTATGTCAATTTTTGGTTTTGTAATATGTTTTCAACTATTTTTCTTTGGGTTGGTTTGCGCTATAGACTTTCAACGAAGAATTGAGACAACAAAAAAATTAGGAGAACTTGTCAGATTTCCTGGTATAAAATTCTCCTCTTTATTTGAATCAAAAGATGACACCAATAATAATTCAAGAATATTTATTGATCTTCAAAAAAGGGTAAATGTTTTTGCATGGATGAATATTAGAAATGTATTAAGATCTTTTGGAGAATCATATCTTTATAGAATTGAAAGTTATACAGCAATTTTAGTTTTTTATTCTCTATTTTGTGTTGGTATATTAAATTTAATTGTTTGGACAGAAATGAGACATCATATATCAACTATTTATCTTATAGTTGCAATTATTGTATGCATCTCAGGCATAAGCATTTATTCAATATTTAAAGCTATAAAACTTCAATCTTTGAGTCAAAAACATAGAGATTTTGTAAGAAATGAAATATTTATTATTGAAGAGGAAATTTGTGAGCTAGAAGAAGAAAATACTAATGTTGATAGGTTAAATAACCTGAAAAGCTCAAAAAACTTATTAACACAAGTAGATGCAAATATTAACTATAAGGAACTAATATATAAACCAACAACTATTATGGGATATTCTGCAAATCCAGGTGTCATTGGATCAGTTCTAGGATTAGTTTTAACTGGTTGTCTTTTTGCTGTTCAGGGTTTTGTATCTACTGGAATAGAATACGACACTGTTGGTTGGTTTAATTTTTAGAAAAATGCTATAAAATAGGCATTTCTAACATTAATGGAATATAAAAATGAGTAAAAAAGTATCTAAAGAAGAGGCTTTAAAGGCCGTAAAAAATATTACCAAAGAGATTTCTGAGAGTTCACTTGAGCAAGAGGCGCTTGAGGCAGTCAAAACATTGATACTTTGGGCTGGCGATGATCCTGAAAGAGAAGGGCTAATAGATACTCCTAAAAGGGTTGTTAAAGCATATAAGGAATTCTTTTCCGGATATGAAGAAGATCCAGAAGAGATATTAAGCAGAACTTTTGAAGAAGTTGAAGGGTATGATGATGCGGTTATTGTTAGAAACATAAGGGTAGAATCTCATTGTGAGCATCATATGGTTCCAATTGTAGGAGTTGCACATATTGGTTATATTCCAAAAAAGAGAGTTGTTGGAATAAGTAAATTGGCAAGATTGGTCGATTTGTTTGGAAAAAGACTTCAAACACAAGAAACAATGACTGCGCAAATTGCAGATACGATTGATAAAGTTCTACAACCAAAAGGAGTTGCGGTAGTTATAGATGCTAATCATCAATGTATGAGCACAAGAGGTGT
>Ga0208130_1000953_pt1 | contig 14336 bp, 11 predicted proteins | sample ETNtaG_31_FD_185771 | JGI IMG/M metagenome (GOLD analysis project Ga0208130, IMG submission 185771) | Marine microbial and viral communities from oxygen minimum zone, Eastern Pacific Ocean - ETNP201310SV78 (SPAdes) (version 2) | ecosystem: Environmental > Aquatic > Marine > Oceanic ...
GCACAAGGTGCGTCGAGGGAGATCGCGAGTCGGGACGAGGCGAGCGAGGCGCGCGCGCGAGAAGAGAAGAGACGAGGCGAACGAGAGAGAGACTGACGATGGTATCGCGCGCGCGCGGTCGAAAACGTAGGAATTGGACGCGAGAGTGCGCGCGTCGAGGTTCGAGTTGATTGAGATTCGAAAGACGTTTGACAAGACGGAGGACGATTTGAAGGCGCTGCAGTCAATGGGACAGATTATCGGAGAGGTTTTGAGACAGTTGGACGAGGATAGATTCATCGTGAAGGCGAGCTCGGGTCCGAGATACGTGGTCGGGTGCAGGACCAAGTTGGATAAGAGTAAACTCGTCAACGGGACACGGGTCACGCTGGACATGACGACGCTCACCATCATGCGAGCGCTTCCTCGGGAGGTGGATCCGTTGGTGTTTAACATGTTGAGCGAATCCACGGGACACGTAGATTACAGCTCCATCGGTGGTCTCGGCGAGCAGATTCGCGCGCTTCGCGAATCGATCGAATTACCGCTCATGAACCCGGAGTTGTTTGTGCGTGTGGGCATCGCGCCGCCGAAGGGCGTGTTGCTCTACGGTCCGCCGGGGACGGGGAAGACCTTGCTCGCCAAGGCGATCGCCAGTAACATCGATGCGAACTTTTTGAAGATTGTTTCTAGCGCTATAGTGGATAAGTACATCGGTGAATCCGCGAGATTGATCAGAGAGATGTTTGGGTACGCTCGCGACCACGAGCCGTGCATCATCTTCATGGATGAGATCGATGCCATCGGCGGGAAGCGTTTCTCCGAGGGTACGTCCGCCGACCGCGAGATTCAGCGCACGCTCATGGAGCTCTTAAACCAGCTCGACGGTTTCGACGTCTTAGGAAAGGTGAAGATGATCATGGCCACCAACAGGCCCGATGTCTTGGATCCCGCGTTGATGCGTCCCGGACGTCTCGACAGAAAGATTGAAATCCCGCTCCCCAACGAGCAAGGTCGCGTGGAGGTTTTAAAGATCCACGCGCAAAAGCTCAACAAGGAGGGCGACATCGACTACGAGTCCATCGCCAAGATTGCCGAGGAATTCAATGCCGCCGACATGCGAAACGTGTGCACGGAAGCGGGCATGTTCGCCATTCGCGACGACAGAGACTACTGCGTGCAGGATGATTTTATGAAGGCGGTTCGCAAGCTCGTCGAGGCGAAGAAACTCGAGCCCGCGGCGTCGTACGATAGTTCCTTCAAAAATTCAGACTGAGACGCCAGATATAGAGTTGTAATCAACCGTTTTTTAGTTCAAAGCCGCGACGAGCGCGTCGGTTGAGCGAATGAAAGAATCCAGATTCCAGGTGCCGACGCCACTGCGCGCCCGCGAGGCCGCGAAACCGTCGCGCGCGATGGCGAGCACGAACGAAATCAACGCCAAGAACATCGTGAAGAAAGCCGATGGGTTCATGAAGCCGTCGATGCTGCGATGGAAGCCAGATTTCGACAAGGCGATCGAACTCTACGAAGAAGCCGCGCGAGCGTATCGTGGATCGAACAATTTTGTCATGGCGGCGGACGCCGAGGAGCGAAGCGCGGAGGCGCACACGCGATTAGACGATTACTGGCACGCGGCCAAAGCGCTGGAGCGAGGGACGGAGGCCTTGGCGAGGTGTGAACCGATCAAGGGGGAGGCGGTGTTGGCCATGGCGGAACGCGCGTGCGAGTCGTACGCATTGGCGGATCGAGGGCAGGCGGGCGCGGAGGCGCTGGGAAGAGCGGCGAAAGGGATCGAGACGAAAGATCCAAAGACAGCGGTGGCGCTACTGAGACGGTCGGTGGAGGTTTTTAGCGAGGAGGGGAAAGACACGGCGGCGCACGACCATCACCGTCGGTTGAGTGCGATACTGTTGCACATGGGAGAGTATCAAGACGCGGCGGACGCGTGCATGAAGTACGCGGAGTCGTGTTCGCGCGCGGGACAGATGCATTCGTTGTCCAAGGCGTATCTGAGCGCCATCATCGCGCTTTTGTACGATGGAGATGGATTGAACGCGCAGGCGGCGTTTAACGACATTCACGAAGTTCCCGGTTTCGACAAGAGCGAGGAACGAGAGGTGGCGTACAAGTTGCTCAGCGCGTATCGCGAATCGAACATCGATAACATCAAGTATGCGATCGAAAGCGGCTCGTGCGTGCGATTCTTAGACGTTGCCTTCGCGCGTTTGGCGACTAGACTGCCGAACGCGTCTCACGACCTCGGCGACATGGCGCGAAAGATGGGCGTCGAATTTACCGACGAAGGCGCGGACGGAGGCGACGATTTAACGTGATGCGCGTCCAAACCACAGCCTTGTCTACATTACCGTTGTATCATCATTCACAACCCCTCTAGTACCAAGAGAACCCTCTATCATCGCACGTCACGCGAAGAATTTTCACCTCCTTCAGCGGCTTGTCGTTCTTATCAACCTTGACCGCCCCCAGCGCCCGAACCGCGTGCATACCGTTCTCAACGCGTCCAAAAATCGCATGTTTTCCATCCAACCACGGCGTCGCCGCGAGCGTGATAAAAAACTGACTCTTATTCGTGTTCGGCCCGCTATTCGCCATCGACAAGATCCCCGCCCCCACGTGTCGCAATCCTTTACTGATCTCATCCTCAAACTTCCCCCCGAACGCGCTCTCCCCGCCTCGCCCCGTCCCCGTGGGATCGCCTCCCTGAATCATAAAATCCGCGATGACGCGGTGAAACACCGTGCCGTCGTAGTACCCTCGCCTCGCGAGCTCAAAAAAGTTTTCACACGTCTTGGGCGCGTGCTTGTAATACAACTCGAGCGTCACGTCTCCGTGCGTCGTGTGCAGGACGACGACGGGGGCGCCCACGCGTTCACCGGGCGCCCACTTCGGATCATCACACGCCACCATCGGTCGGTCGCGCGACTCCCGTCGACCGACGCGTTCGAGACGCGCGCGGGTGTCCCGTCACGCGCACCGAAAACGCCGATCGCATGCGCATTCTCACGCATTCTCACGCATTCTCATGCCTCGGGGAATCCAATCCGTTGCTCGAGAGACGACACTCCGACGCGCGCGTCGACCGCGTCGAGGACGACCGAGGCGGCGCGCGCGGAGGAGGAGAGAAGGCGACGACGCCGATGGACGCGTCCGCGCGAGAGCGCGCGCGAGGGAATCGGGCGGTGCCGCGCGGCGACGACGAAGGGGACGCGCGCGCGAGGAGGCGAACGAACGAGCCGCGGGGTGATTCGAGCGCGAGCGAGGGATGGGCGCGCGCGCGAGGGCGGGGCGAGGAGAGGGAAGGGGTGCAAACGTTGGCGATGAAGTATGAGGATCGACCGTTGATGGATCCGAGGGCTGGAGAGGCGAGGTTGGTGAAGAGAGAGCGACGGCGGTTTCACGACGACTATTGGACGGCGAGTCATCTGAAGTTGTTGTACTTGGTGAGTAAGTACTCGAATTGTGCGCAGACGGTGTATGACAAGGAGCGGTGGGTGCGGAAGTTGCCGCTGTTGGTTTTAATTTACGAGGGAATCGTGCAAAAGGTGTTCGAGTACGATTACGCGCCCGAGTCGACAATGGTGAAGAATACGCGCCTGTATCTCAACGTGTCGCAGGAGGGCGTGGATGATTTGGACGATTTGATCGAGGGTGAGCTCATCCGCGGATTGAGATTGAAGAGCACGGAACATCAGAGCGTCTTGGCGTTTCAGATCACCACGGCGGGCTTGGCGTTGGTGAGTAAGAGGATGAGCGAAGAGAATCGGCAACTGGTGGACGAGCTGTGCGTCGCCGATGGGAAGCTTTTGCAAGTTGTGTTTGAAGACGAAAAGTTTCACCTGCGAAACGAGACTATCTCGTTCGAATCCACGATCACGGACGTCGAAGACGTGTCGTACGTCGTCTCGCCCTATTTACCTCTGGTTTTGCGACGGGTCGGCGGTCCGGTGACATCGTCCAACTCCCACCGCGCGGCGGAGAGCGCCACCAAGGACAGCACCATTCGCGATGAATTGGACGAAGTCATCACGCTTTCGAACGTCACCATCCTTGTCGGTGAGTGGGTGCCGTTTGGGGTGAATCAAATCGTCAACCTCAACATGAAACTCGGTTCAAACGATCGCTGCCAAGGGGGATTCTTTTCGCCGGAGGTCGACGCCGAGTCCACGAACACGCAGTGTGAAATCCCCGCGGGTTTGACGAATGTGAGCATCCTCGATCACGACACGACGAGTTTCACCAATATAGAGGCACAAGTTCACTATCCCGAGGACGACGGCATCGTACAAGTCGAGCATTTCGGCATCCACTTGCGCAAGGACGGCACAGTGGTGCACGGGTTGATGGTTGAATCCGTCATGGATAGAATTCTCGAAAACATCTCGTTGGACAACTTGGCTCGTCTCCTCGTCGACGTTCACATGGACTCGAGCACGATTTTGGACTCACTTTTGAGTGAGCATCAGCGGGATTTACTGCAAACAGTTTTCCTAGGCAGCGCCGAACGAAGAGACAAAATCAACATCATCATCACCGAGCGCATCGCGCCACAACAAGCGGCCGACATGTACATGGACAAAGATGCGTTCGAGAACGAGTTGAGGCAAGTTTTGGGCGACACGCATCAGGCTTACGATATCACCGATCGCGATGTCGTCATCACGGGTTCTCACGGTATCTTACTCAGCGGCCCAAACGCCAAGGCTCAAGAACCAGTCATGTTGATGTATTTATCCATCAGATCGAGAGACGTGTTCGTCAACAACGTCTTCAGTAGAATTTTCATGACGGATGATATCCTCAAGCTCGTTCGACAGATGATCAGACATCACGAGGAAGATCCTAACAGTGTCGCCAACATTCGACACACGCTCGCCGAGACTTCGCGAGATATCATCCTTCTCGAGGAAATTCTCGTGTACCTGAGAGAATCGATCGATCAAGACGAGAGCATTTACGCCATTCCAGACTCACCGGCTGGCCAACGACTCTACGAGATTCTCGGATTGAAGGTGATGTTGAATGACTTGAAAGTGCGCGTGGAGGATATGCGCAAAATTCTCGAGGCGGCTCGGGAAGAAATTAACGGTTTACGCATCATGGTGGACACTATCGCCGACGCGCAGACCTTGCGGGTGCACGAGGACATTCGTGGGAGCAGCGGTGAGATGTTGATACAGATGAAGTCGAATGGCAAGCAGGGCACGAGCTTGTACGCAATGCAATTCATTTTTGCAGGTTTGCTCGCCTTCGAGTTGTTGGATAGAATCACCGGTGAATGGAGCGTCGTACACACGGACTGGGCGCAAACGTACATCGTCAACCCATTCATGAATAAACCGTTGGTGTGGTTCACCCTCAGCCTGTGTGTTTGGGTCGGCGTGGCGTTCGCCGTGTATTATCTCGTTCGACAAATCAACGACAAATCGGCAGGGGAGATTTCTTACCGCATCAAGGTGAATAAGCCCCTCAATCTCGATGCGCTCGACGAATATTTAGCCTTCAAGTCCATCATAGGTGAAGACGGCGTCGCGGACGGCGACGTCACGCTTCAACGCGTTAGATGGCAGGAAGAAGACGTCACTCGATGGGAAGGATATTTACCTGTAGTGGAGCTCCTCTACGACGTCAAGCACGGCTATTTGCTGGACGTCCACCTCACAATCAATAGGCGGGCTTCGGTGCCGGCGAAGCTTCGTCCAGAGACTTTAAAGATTAGATTTTTTACCGAGCTTCAAGAAACCGCGGTGCTCTCGCCCGAAGACGCGGCGATGGTAATAGACAACACTCGTCGCATGCGAGACAAGGCGGAGCACCAAGTCGTGGGACAACCGGTGGACAAGGCGGTGTGCCTCAAGGTGAAGGTTCCCAACGAGCGTTTCTACCGCGAGATCCCGTTCGGTTGTCAAACCTATCTTGAATTACGCGAAGAAATAGCGCTCAAGTTTAGAGTGAAACCGGTGCAGGTTTTGCAAATTTTCAAAGTGCCGGACACGCTCATCGCGGATGACGAAGACGTCATGCGCATCGCGCCCGATAGCGTGTTAGAGATTCTACTGAAGACGTGACAGTGATGAGTTGTAGTTGAAAGCTTGTTCATTAAATGTATGTTGCAAAGTGCGCGTCTTTTACATGAAAGTGCGAGCGACAAAGTAGAGCATCGAGCCGATAGCGGCGAACACCAAGAGAGAGACGATGAAATCCATCACCTTTCTCCACCACGGCGTCGGCGTCTCGTCAGAGCTGACGACATCCTTGACACTCTTGTCCGCATCGCGTTGCTGCGAGCGAGCACGGTTGTTGCTGGAGGAATAACCCTTGTCGGCACTATTCAAAGCGCTAATCACTGCACCGGCTTGGACGGAGCCCGCGTCCGCAAAGCTGTACTCGGTCCCGGGCATTTTCTTCGCCACTTCGGGAGTGAAATCCAACCCAAGTCGTCGCGCATGCGCGCGCTCGACCGCGTTGGCATCCGCGACACGAATGTCTTCGATGATTTGTTCGCTATACTGTAACTTGAGCAGCGCATTTTCCCACTCGTCCACTCGCTTTTTCTCCGTGGGAGTCGGCGCGGCGGGAGCTGCCTCCGCCGCCGCGACGACGGGCACCGGCTCAGGCTTGACCGATTCGGGCTTCACCTCTGCCACCGGTTCGGGCTTCACCTCTTCCACCGGTTCGGGCTTCACCTCTGCCACCGGTTCGGGCTTCACCTCTGCCACCGGTTCGGGCGCCTTCTCAACCGATGCCGGCTTGGTTTCTTCCACCGGTTTTATGCCGTTGTTGCCGCTGAACATTTCGTCGAAAGAACCGGTGAATACTTCGTCGAAAGAATCCGTCAATTGCTTGGCGCGATCGAAGACAGCCGAGCTCGTCTCGGACGCGCGCTTGGCGATGGACTCCTTGTCGACATTTTTCGGCAATTTATCGAGCACCGTCTTCAACTCCGTCTTCACGCTCGCGTTGAATTCCTCCTTGGTCGTCCCTGGATTGGCCGCCAGCAACTCGAGCAGTTTCACCACGAACACCGCCATGCCGACCCCAGCGATGGCCGCTCCCGGCTCGGACGTGAACGCCATAGCAGCACCCGCCGCGATGGCGCCCGCCGCAGCCTTTAGCACGACCTCCGGATCCTTTGCCCGCTCCGTGAGCTTACTCACCAAGTCGTCGTTCGCGTTTGCCGCCCCGCCTCTCTTCTTAAACGACACCGTCTCCTCGATGTCCATCGACGCCTTCTTCTCCGCCGTCATCTCCTTCGCCACCGCCTCGAACATATCCTCACTGCTCACGTCCCCATCCTCACCCTCCGAGGACCCCGCGCGCGTCGCCGTCCGCCTCGCCCGAACGCCCACGCGTCCCCCTCGTCCTCTCGCGTCTCTCACCACCGCCGGTCGCCTCGCCCTCGTCCTCGCCCTCGCCCTCGCCACCGTCGGCATCGTCGGCATCGACATCATCACCGCGACCGCCATCTCTCAACGCGCGCGAACCGAACGTCACGCGTCGTCGATCGGCGCTCCGATCGATCGATTCGCGATTCGATTCCCTCGCGCGTTCGCTCTTCGCTCGCCTCGCCTCGCCTCACCGACCGATCCGACACACGCGCGCGCGTCGGATCAATCCGTTCGCTCGCTCGCGCGCTCGTCGCCTCCGTCGTCGTCGTCTGCGGCGCGCGTCGCTCGGCGATCGATCGCGCGCGCATCCACTAATCCATCCGCGCGCCGACCGCCAGCCGCGTCGACGTCGATCGAGCGTCGCGAGGCAATCGTGACGATTCGATCGAGTGTTCGTCATTTTCAGTCTTGTGTACTGATCACAAGTACGTATTGAATCGTGTAGTAAAGTAACGAACGCCACGATCACGACGGACGCGATCGCGCCGTGGGTGCCGCGCGCGGGTGATTGTGATTGATTGCATCTGACGTGGATGTGCGAATGATTGGTGATTGATTGTGGGAACGCGCTCGCGTCGTCGTCGTCAGAGCGCGAAGCGCGGGATGAGCGACGAGGACGATGCGAGCGCGAAGTTTCAGGCCAAGTACGGGGACGTGCGACCGAAACCGCGATTGATCGCGAGCGATGTGAAACACTTTGACAGCGCGGATTGGGCGATGCGACAGAGTCTGGACAGGGCGCGAGAGAGCGCGGGAGCGGGGGGGAGAGGCGCGAGAGGGACGAGCGGAGGGAGCGAGAAGACGGAGAGTGAAGTCTGTGGGAACGGTGGGACGGAGGATAGCGCCATGGACGCGGGAGGGAAGGTGGTGAGGTGAGCGAGAGGCGAGGCGACGTCGAGGCGAGACGAGACGAACCACCGAATAATACCCGAATAATACGCACACACGCGCGCGCACACTCGTACACGCGACACAGAGACACATAGGACCACATAGCCCGTGCGCACGACAGCCCTAGGCACGAGCGACGTGTGATCACAAACTGAGGTATGAGAAAGTTGAAACCGACCGAGGCGCCCGCAACGCGCCACGTTTGAGAAAAGAAAAGAACTACGTTTCTTATGAAATCCGCTAAGTGTGCTCATCGTCTACGCTAGACGCCGTACTCGCGCAATATGTTCGCATCGAACGCTAATCCACGCAAAAGCACAAACGTCTTCGCAGCGAGACGCCGAGCAGTCTACACCAGTCCCGACGCGCAACTTACAAGTTGAGCTTCGTGCGTCTCCAGTGGCGGCGCTTCGCGTTGTAGCTGTGATTGTGGGAAAAGAAAGCGATGTCGTCAATACTCTCGTTCAACACGAATGGGAAGAGATGTGCTCGCACTGGGGCGCGCGCGGGTCGAGTCGAATCTCGCGCCGTCAAAAACCCTGAAAGGAGACGTACCGAATCTTGTTGTCCGTACGCATACGGATCCATTGGGGAAGCGGGCGGTTTTGCTTCGCCTTCTTCCCCAAAATCTTCTTCACCTTGAAAGTCTTGTTGGACGGCTGCGGTGGTGAAAACGTCTCGGTCAGTCCCTCTTCGTCTCGTCGTCTCGTGCACGCTCCGCCTCCAGAGCGTTTAGGGCTTGCCATCCGCCACGCGATCTCATCCCTTTCACCGTCGACACCGCGCCCCCTCGACGCCATCGACGCGCGAAAACACCGCGAGCGAAATCCCACATCGTTTTCGCGCCGCGTCGTCCGAGTTGAACCCTCGCGCGTGCCTCCACGCGCGCGCATCACCCCCCGCTCCACCGCCTCGATCGCGACCGCGCGCGCATCGTCCTCGCCAGCGACGACGCGCGTCGCGCGAGTGGACGAGCGAGACGACGGCGCGCGAGAACGACGCGCGAGCGGGACGCTCGTTTCGATCGATCGTTCGCGTCGCGCGCGCGTACCATGATGTCGTGCGTCTGAAAGAGGCGTCGGCGGACGATGTCGCGGTCGAACTCACCCAGGTCCCCGGGGGGACTCGCGTCCGATCGTGACCCTCCGGTTTGAGCTCATCGGAGAAATTTCCTCAGAGTACAGAGATTGGCAAACGGCTCGCGCGACGGCACTCGAACTCGCGCGAGCGCGAGCGCGAAGGGTTCGCGTCGACTCGAGCGGCGAGAGAACGTCGAGAGCGTCGAACGCGCGCGCGTCGCGTGCGACATGGCGCAGATTCCGCAACCGGCGCCGCAGGGTGGGCAAAACATGCAGTTCATGGATTTCAACGCTGCCGCCTACCCAAACTACCAGGCGTATTCGAACCCGCAAGCGACGAGTTCGACGGGGGCGGGGGCGTACGGCGGTGCCCCGAGCGGTGGTGGAGGTGGTGGGGGTGGATTCGGGTTCGGTGGTGGACACAATCGCGCACCCTCGTTCACGAGTGTGGAGGACGAGCCACCGCTGTTGGAGGAACTGGGCGTGGATCCGAAACAGATTTATCGTCGAACGATGGGCGTGTTGCATCCGTTCAAGGTGGAGGACACATCGGATGAAGATCTCGCGGGACCGCTGTTGTTTTGCCTCATCATGGGCACGATGAATCTGTTGGCTGGGAAGCTACACTTTGGATACATTTTGGGTTGGAGCACGCTGGCGTCTCTCGGAATGTATTGGTTGCTGAATCAAATCATAGGTGGTGGTGAGGGGATCGGTTTGAATAGGTGTGGAAGTATTTTGGGTTACGCTTTGTTACCGGTGGTAGGATACAGCGCGATCGTGCTGTTCCTCCCATCGAAGACGGGAACGCTGAGCATGGTTTTCGCCGCACTCAGCGTCTTGTGGAGCTCGAGAAAGGCCAGTGCGGGGTTGATTCACGCCATGCCACAATCTGAGGGGAAGCGAATGATCGTCACGTATCCTTGCATGATGCTTTACTGCCTCTATATCGTCTTTGCTATGTCCTAGTGACGTTATATCTAATTTAGTCTATAGTAGTTTACAGCCAATTCTGCAAGCGCTCTCGCACCGCGCTCACAAGAGATATGCACGCCACGTCCGTGGTGAACGTGCGACTTCCTAGGCCCACGCGCTTGAACCCCGCGTTTTCGAATAACTCGAGCTCATATTTTGTCCATCCACCCTCGGGCCCGACGGCAATGACAACTCGCGAGTTTGAGTCTGCGCCCGCCAGCGCGTCCGCCATGCTCGTCGGCGACACCTCCGGGTGTGCCAAGAGCAAAACGTCCGGCTTACGATCCCAACCATCGTCTCCGTTGAGCAACCACTCAAAACCGTTAGTATCGGGTTCGTCGTCGCCTAAAACACCCGCCAATCGATCGATGACCGGCGGCAGACGCTTGGCGACGCCGATTTGCGGCACCGCGTAGTCTCCCGCCTGCTCCAATCCTCGCAAAATTTCCCCTCGAATCGTCTCTGGATCAAACGCCTTGCTATCGAAATAATACCTCTCCACCTTGTTCGCGTTCGTCAGCACCACTCGCCCGACGCCCAGCGACGCCAACGGCGCCCACAATCGCCGCAGCACCTTGGGCCTCGGCGTCGCCAGCAGCACGTCCACCCTCGGCACCTCCGCGCGCTCGTCCTCTGGATCCAACACGACCGTCATCCCACCGTCCTCATCCACGCGCTCGATCGTCGCCTCGCACTTTCCGACGTCGACCGTTCCCACGCGAAGCCTCGCTCCCTCCCCAGCCTTTAACACGTCTCGCACGTGTCTCGCTCGCGAGTCGCTCCCGTCCAATCGCACCGTCCTCGTCCTCTCGTCCACCTCGCCCGGTTCGAACAGAACGCGATTCCGCATCGTCGTCGTCGTCCTCGCGCGCGCGCGCCCACCGCGTCCTCGCGCGCGCGGACGCGCGTCGAGCGCGCGTCGCGCCCACATGGCGCGCCGAGGAGTGAAAAAAGTGCACCTCGCGCGCCATTCTCTCGCCTCGATGCGACTCGCCGCGGCGGCGCGACGCGTCGCGGCGCGCGAACGCGCGCGCGCGTCGCGCCCGCGCGCGATGTCCTCGCTGCGCCTGTTTCCCGTCCCGGATCCCCCGCTCCCGGCCAAGGTGCGACACCTCGTCGTGGAGACGACGACGCCGACGACGGTGGTCGAGTATCTCGCGCGCGAGCTTCGAGACGACGGCGTGGACGCGACGTACGCGGAGGAGCTCTTGGACATCGGTGCGGTGTGGTTCGCGGAGGCGCCGCCGCCGAGAGAGCTTCGAGGGGTGGCGAGAGAGCGTCGGGCGAGGAGACTGGCGCTCGCCGACGGCGCCGCGCTCGGCGTGCGCGAGGGAAACTACATCCGAGTTCACGTGCACCCGAAGAGATTTCCAGAGTGTCGCGCGATTGATTGGAAAAAGTGTGTGTTGAAGACGGGAGATGGATTCGTGGTGGCGCATAAACCGGCGAGGGTGAGCGTGGTGGCGACGGTGGATAACGCGCGCGAGTCGTGTCTCGCTATGCTCGAGAAGACGCTGGGCGCGGAGGAGGGCTCGCTGAAGCCGATACACAGATTAGACGTCGGAACGGAGGGTGTGTTGGTGTTAGGGACGACAGCAGCGTTCGCGAAAGACTTTGGCGACATGCTGGCGAAGAGGATGGTGACCAAGGTGTATCGCGTCTTGACGACGAAGTCGTTGCCGGTCGGTGTTCACATCCACGACGCGACGCCAGCGACCGAGGGACCGAGAAAGATGCTGATGACTGAGATCGAGACGGACGATGTGGAGGGTGAGATTGCGAAAGTCGCCGTTCGTGGCGGCGGCGAACGAGGAGGTGTGAGTGGTCCGAAGAGGTGTATACTCCGTGTGTTGGAGAGCCTGCCCGTGGGCGACGGATACTACGAGTCCAGAGTTGAACTCTTGACGGGAAGAACCCATCAAATACGCGCCCAGTTCGCGGCTCTCGGCGCCCCTCTCGTTGGTGAAACTCTGTATCGCAGTCCAGAGGATGACGAGAGCGACGTTCGTGTGCAGAAACCAGACGAAAGATTGGGCTTGCACGCGTCAGAGATGCATCTGAAACAAGACTCGGCGCTGGGACCGAGCGGTTCGGTGTTGCGCGCGTTAGACCCGTGGTGGACGAAAGAGAAATTAAGTTAGTGTTGTGTATTATTATGCATAGTTTGTAGATCCAATCACGCGTTGCGAGCCTTGAAGTCTTTCATGAAGGACGCGAGAGCCTCCACGCCTTCCTTCGGCATCGCGTTGTAGATGGACGCGCGAGCGCCGCCGACGGAGCGGTGACCCTTGAGCGCTTCGAAACCTTCCGCCTTCGCCTCGGCAAGGAATTCCTTCTCGAGGTCCGCGCCACCGGCCAAAGTGAACGGCACGTTCATCATAGAGCGGTATCGCTTGTCAACTGGGGAGACGTAGTAGCCGTCACTGTTGTCGATGGCGTTGTAGAGCACGTTGGCCTTTTCAATGTTGCGTTGCTCGACGGCGGCGAGGCCACCATCCTTGAGGAGCTTGGCGAAGACGAGTCCGGAGATGTACCACGTGAAGCACGGCGGCGTGTTGTACATGGAATCGTTGTCAGCCATGATCTTGTAATCGAACATTGACGGAGTGTCCGCGCGGGCGTTACCGATCAAGTCATCGCGGACGATGCAGATGCCCATACCGGCCGGACCGATGTTCTTTTGCACGCCACCGTAGATGACACCGTACTTTTCGACCTCGATCGGCTTGGACAAGTAGTTGGAGGACATGTCAGCCACGAGAACGCGGTCGCCGACGTCCGGAACTTCCTTGAACTCGACGCCGCCGATGGTTTCGTTGGAGCAAATGTGCACAAACTTGGAGCCTTCGGTGAGGTTCCAATCCTTGACGTCCGGAATCGTGGTAAAGTTTTGTTCCTTGGACGTCGCGCACACGTTCGCGTTCTTGAGCAACTTGGCACCTTCCTTTTGCGCCTTGACGCTCCACGCGCCGGTGAGCACGTAATCAGCGCTGTCCGTCGCCCTCGCCAAGTTGTGGCAGTTGGACGCCATCATCGACGACGCACCCCCTTGCAAGAAGAGCACCTTGTAGTTATCCGGAATGCCCACCAATTCTCGAAGATCACTCTCAGCCTTGGCCGCGATCTCCATGTAATCCTTCCCGCGGTGCGACATCTCGAGCACGCTCATTCCGCTCCCCTTGTAGTTCACCAAGTCTCCCTGCACTTCCTCGAGCACATCCAACGGCAGCGTCGCCGGTCCCGCCGAGAAGTTATACAAACGATCACCCGGCGCCGGTCTCTTACCCGCGCGCACCACCGCATCGTTCCCGCGTCTCGCCCCCGCGCCCGGACGACCACACCTCCCCGATCGCCCAATCCCGCGCGTCTTCATCATCATCACCCCCGGCGCCGCCGCGTCGCGCGTCGCGTTCGCGAGCGTCATCCTCTCTCGTTCCAACCTCGCGCGCGCACGGACTCAGACGCTCGATCGATCGATCGACGCGCTCGCTCGCTCGCTCTCGCGTCGAGACGTGCCGCGCCGTTCGTCGCGCCCAGCGTCATCGTCGCGCGACGGCGTTCGTTCGCGCGCGCTTTTGCCCTCGCGCGAGGATTGTGATTGGCCCAGGGATTCTGTCTTGGGCTTGCTGAGTCACGATCGGTCGTGAGTCCCTCGTTTTGATTCGCCCGCGGTCGGTCGGGGCGATCGTGGGTCGAGCGCGCGCGCGCGCGCGCGGCGACCGACCGGGCGAGCGAGCGGGCGCGGGGCGTGACGATGGATGACGCGCGCGGCGGACGGCAGAGCGAGCGTGTGATCGTCGATGGCGCGCGCGAGAGCGGTGGACGTGTGGATCGTGAATAAGTCGGGTGGATTGATCTATCGACGCGCGTTCGAGGACGCGGGTGGCGGTGGACGAGGAGGTTTGGACACGAATGCGCAGTTGCGGTTGGCGAGCGTGTGGCACTCGTTGCACGCGATCTCGAGAAAGGTGGCGCCGGTGAGCGGTGGGGGGGGGATAGAGAG
>Ga0208130_1000960_pt1 | contig 14261 bp, 13 predicted proteins | sample ETNtaG_31_FD_185771 | JGI IMG/M metagenome (GOLD analysis project Ga0208130, IMG submission 185771) | Marine microbial and viral communities from oxygen minimum zone, Eastern Pacific Ocean - ETNP201310SV78 (SPAdes) (version 2) | ecosystem: Environmental > Aquatic > Marine > Oceanic ...
ATTACTTATTCCCAATAAAGTTGAGCCAGCACACATAAGGCAAGCTGAACTTACGTCTATAATTTTGTTATTAGTTGCGTCGGATCGAGGCGTTACTGTTTTGCCTGATTGGGTAGTTGCTGAGGTTAGAAATAATTCAGACTATTCGGTGTTGCCGTTAAACAAAATGGGTGTGCAACGCGGCCTTTTTGCAGCCACGCGGACAGATTGTTTAGAAAAACCTTTTATGCGTAACCTGATTGATCTTGCGGGCCAAGAAGCTGGCAGATTACAAAAGGTTTAGACAGCCTTTAAATCACCAGCCATCTGACGACCATCGCGGCCTTCTTCTAACTCGTAGGTAACCTTTTGGTTATCTTCTAAACCAGCTAGACCAGAAGCTTCGACAGCAGATATGTGAACAAAAACATCTTTGCCGCCGTCTTCAGGCTCAATAAAGCCAAATCCTTTTTTGGTGTTAAACCATTTCACGGTGCCATTGGGCATTTCCGCGTCTCCTTATATTAAAATTTCCCCACTATTTGGGGTTGTCACATTTGAATTTGAGATATAACTTTTTCGTTATTGACCCAATTTCACTAGTAACACCTTATTAAGATGGTTTAAAATCTAAAAATTCAAGTCAATAATTTCACTTAAAGTAATAAAAAGAGTTTTGGAGCCAATGATTATTTATGGATTGAAAAATTGTGATGCATGTAAAGCCTTGCTAAAGGTAGAACCAGACTTTGAATTAATTGACGTAAGTATAACGCCAGTACCAGAAAATATATTGGAAAAAGCCATAGAAAATTTTGGTGAGGCACTAATCAATAAACGGTCATTGACTTGGCGAAAGCTAGACATCGAAACCAGACAGAAACAAGCACATGAAATTATACGGCTTCACCCAAAAGTTATGAAGCGGCCGTTAGTTGAGCTCAAGTCTGGAGATCTTTCTTTAGGCTTAAAAGCATCAAAAGGTTAAATTTTTCAATTGAAAGCTAACTGATCTGGAGATTTGGCTTCTTCTGTTAGTTGATTTATTATTTCAGTTAGTTGTTCAACCTTTGTATGTTTTTCCCCCAACCTTCTTACCGAAACAGTTTGATCAGCAATTTCTTTCATGCCGCACGCTAAGATTACTGGAACTTTACTTACGGAATGCTCGCGAACTTTGTAATTAATCTTCTCGTTTCGTAAGTCGACCTCTGCGCGTATGCCTTTAGCTCTCAAAGCGCTTACGACATTTTCGCAATAATCATTTGCGTCAGAAACAATGGCTGCGACGACGACTTGTCTAGGCGCTAGCCAAAATGGTAACCGACCTGCAAAACTTTCAATCAATATGCCAATGAAACGTTCAAAAGAGCCCAAACAAGCTCTATGGAGCATAACGGGGCGATGTTTGTTACCATCCTCCCCTATATAATTAGCATCTAATCGATCTGGTAAAACAAAATCTACTTGGAGAGTGCCACATTGCCAATCTCTACCAATTGCGTCTGTTAAAACAAATTCAAGTTTTGGGCCATAAAAAGCACCCTCGCCAGGGTTTATTTCAAATTCATAACCAGCAGCTATTGTTGCTGATTTCAAAGCGTCTTCTGCCTTATCCCAAACCTCGTTGCTGCCCGAACGTTTTTCTGGTCTATCAGAAAATTTGATGGAGAATTTCTCAAAGCCTAAATCCTTATAAACGTCAGACAGGAAGTTTATAAATTTTTTTGTTTCGGACTCAATTTGATCCTCGCGGCAAAAAATATGGGCATCATCTTGAGTAAAACCGCGCACACGCATCACGCCATGCAGTGCACCTGAGGGTTCATATCGATTACAACTGCCAAATTCAGCCATTCTAAGGGGTAAATCACGATATGACTTAAGACCTTGATTATAAACTTGCACGTGACATGGGCAATTCATTGGCTTTAGGGCATTAACTGCTTTTTCGCGGGCATGTTCTTCATCGACTTCAACTATAAACATGTTCTCTTGATATTTTTCCCAATGACCAGATGCTTCCCATAATTTTCGATCAACTAGCTGTGGAGTATTTACCTCAACATAACCATCTTGTTCCTGTTTGCGGCGCATATAGTCTTGTAATGTTGTGTAAATTTTCCACCCATTAGGATGCCAAAATATTTGCCCCGGCGCTTCCTCCTGCATATGGAATAATTTCATTTCTCGACCAAGTTTTCGGTGGTCTCTTTTTGCAGCTTCTTCAAGCATATTTAGATGAGTTTTTAGTTGTTCTTTATTTAAAAAAGCACAGCCATAAATCCGTTGAAGCTGCTCTCTATTGCTATCACCCCTCCAATATGCACCGGCAACATGCATTAATTTAAAACCATCTGCGGGAACTTGACCTGTATGCTGCAAGTGAGGGCCACGGCAAAGATCTTGCCAATCTCCATGCCAATACATTCTTATAGGTTCGTCGCCTGGAATTGATTCAATCAGCTCAACTTTAAATGGCTCATTATTTTTTTTATAATAGTCGATCGCTTCCTGACGGCTCCATACTTCAGTTTTAACCATGTCTCTAGCGTTTATTATTTCTTTCATTTTCTTTTCGATGAGAATTAAGTCATCTGCAGTGAAAGGTTCTTTTCTGTCAAAATCATAGTACCATCCATCTCGGATGACGGGCCCAATAGTAACCTTAACGTCAGGCCAAATTTCTTGAACTGCGCGGGCCATGATGTGAGCAAGGTCATGCCTGACAAGTTCTAGAGCGGGTTCAGTATCTTTGATTGTATTTATAGCGATACTCGCGTCTTCCTTGATAGGCCAAGAAAGGTCAAAGTGTTTCCCATTTACGGTTGAGCTTATGGCTTTTTTTAATAGAGAAGGGGCAATGGAACTTGCAACTTCTTGTGAAGTTATTCCTGTATCGAATTTCTTTTGATTGCCGTCAGGAAAAGTAAGAGTTACTTGGCTCATTATTATCGTCCTCATCAATTTGGCGCCTACAAAACGCCCGGTTGTGGGTTAAGCTTTGATCCGGTTGTGAAGGGCTGAGGCTTTTTCGTCAACCCTTAAATACTTTTGAACTGTTGAGTGCTGGCTTTTTTCACTTTAAATCATAAGTAGAAAAAATTGAAAAATAATCTCAAGAATTTTTTTTTAAGAAAAGTTAAAGGTAAAAAATGACAAAATTCCTAGCAACGCAAACTGGCCAGAAGTTAGCTTATTCATTTACTAAGGGGACAGGTCCTACTGTGGTTTTTTTGGGCGGTTTTAAGTCAGACATGGAAGGTTCAAAGGCAATTTTTTTTGAAAAATGGGCGAAAAAAAGAAATAGGTCATTCTTGCGATTTGATTATTCTGGTCATGGGCAGTCTACTGGTGACTTTCTTAATCTTGGGATTGGAGATTGGTTTAATGATACTAAGCAAATTATTGAATTAACAAAAAATAACGGACTAATTTTGATTGGTTCCTCTATGGGCGGCTGGATTTCATTATTATTAAGCCGAGAACTTGGTAGTAGGCTGAAAGGTTTAATTACAATAGCCGCTGCTCCAGACTTTACCGAAGACAGTATGTGGAAAAATTTTACCGAGGATCAAAAAAAGGAAGTTTTCAATAAAGGTGTCGTTTACTTACCATCAGACTACGGCGAGCCCTATCCAATAACACGCTATCTTATCGAAAATGGACGGCAAAATCTTGTAATGCGTGAGCCACTAGAATTAACTTGCCCAGTTAGACTTATGCAGGGAACTGAAGATACGGCAGTAACACGAGAAACTGCATTAAAATTATTTGATCATATCAGCGCAGATGACCTATCACTTTTTTTCAAACGTGGTGCTGACCACTCCTTTTCTGATCAAGGTTGTTTGGAAATCCTTGAGAAAAATTTAGAAAATATGTTGGAAATATGGTAATTTTTCTTATTTTTTTAGGATGTTTACTCGTTATTTTAGTCTTAGGAAAGCGCGAGCCTGATGACTTAACTTTACCGAAAGTATCGATCATTACGGGTGTAGATCATTATTTAGAACAGAGAGAGAAAGAAGTTTTAGGCTTGCAGCCTGGTGTCTGTAAGGAAGTAATTTGGGCAGGAAAAAAGGGAAAAAAAACAAAATTTTCTAGTATTTTTCTACATGGATTTTCAGCCTCAAAGTTTGAGTTGTCTCCATTTCCTAACGCTATCGCGCTCGGGCTGAACGCCAATATATACAACGCTCGTCTATCGGGGCATGGATGTGGGGGTGAGGCGCTTGGTAAAGTAAAAGTGAAAGATTGGGTTTTTGATTTATCTGAAGCTTTAGAAATAGGCAGAAAAATTGGTGAGAAAATCATTATAATTGGCTCATCAACGGGAGGTACTTTAGCAGCCGTGGCTGCGTCTGAAAAAAACGTCTCCGGAATTATTTTTGTATCACCGAATTTTAAAGTTCGACATCGATTTTTTCAAATCTTTACACTTGGTTTTGCTCGATTTTGGATCCCGCTCATTCTGGGGAAATACCGTGAATTTCAGCCCATATCAAAAGAGCATGCAATATATTGGACAACCCGTTACCCAATAGTTGCTGTTATAACCATGGCTACACTTGTTAAAAAAGTTGTAAGTCAGAATTTTAATAAAAAAAAATGTCCTGCCTTATTTATTGTTTCAGAGGAAGATAAAGTTGTAGATGCTAGGAAAACTCTCAAAATTGCTGAACAATGGGGAGGAAAATCATTTATTAATTTGGTAAAATGCGGTCCTAATGATGATCCATATTCACATGTTCTTGCAGGCGATATTAAGTCACCAACGCAGACTAATAAGCTTGTTAAGACGTCGCTTGCCTGGATCAAATCTTTGTGATGGAGTAGAATTGTTGAATTTAACCTGGTGTAAAATATGTTACCTCGAACCCCATCCTTTCGGTTAGACGGAAAACGCGCAGTAGTGACTGGAGGATCCCGTGGTATTGGCCTTGGATGCGCAGTTGCTTTGGCGGAGGAGGGGGCAAATGTAACAATTGTCGCGCGGTCTAAAGATCAAGTTTTCGAAACGGTAAACAAAATGAAATCTGAAGGCTTCTCTGTATCAGGGGCGCCAATGGACGTAACTAATATTGATAGTGTAAAAAAATTGATGGATGAATATTCTGATATTGATATTCTAGTAAATTCGGCTGGGATCGCTCGACATACCCCTACAATTGATACAAAAGTGGCTGATTTTGATGACGTAATGTCCGTGAATGTGAGATCCGCATATTTTTTAGCTCAGTCAGCTGCTAAGAAAATGATAGCTAAGGGCGTGGGTGGATCAATAATTCAAATTAGTAGCCAAATGGCTCATGTTGGAGGAATTGATAGAGCTGTTTATTGTGGCACAAAGCATGCAATTGAAGGCATTAATAAATCAATGGCAATGGAGTTTGGGCCACATAAAATTAGAGTAAATTCTATTTGTCCAACTTTTGTTAGAACACCTTTTACCGAGTCTACGTTTAAAGACCCAGATAAAGTTAAGTGGATAGAGGCGAAAATTAAGCTTGGCAGAGTAGGTGAAGTGGAAGATATCATGGGAGCCGTCAAATTTTTAGCCTCTGACGTTTCAGCTATGGTTACTGGTTCATCCATACTGATAGACGGTGGCTGGACAGCCGGTTAAATTTCCAACAGTCCAGGTTGTAATAGACAAATTCGTAAAGCTCTTATCAGCTGTCTTTTTGTAGAAACTGTTCAATTTTAGCGGTAATTTTCGGAGAAGTTGGCTTTGTTATAGAATTATATGTCTCAACAAGATTACCGTCAGGGTCTAGCAATACTTTGTAAAAATTCCATCTTGGAGTAAAGCCGTATTCTTTTTTCATCCACTGAAAAAATGGATGAGCTGCTCCACCCTTGACGGAAGTGATTGTTGTCATCGGTAGGCTAAGATTATAATTAATTTCACAAAAATCCTGAACAGCCGCATCTGATTTCAGCTCTTGGTTAAAATCGTTTGAGGGAACCGTTATTACAACCAGTCCTTTCTCAGAGTATTTGTCATGTAATTTCTGTAATCCTTCATATTGATAAGTAAAGCCACAGCGGCTAGCTGTGTTTACAATCAAAACTGGACTACCCCTGAATTCTTGAAGGTTTAGAACCCCCCCGTCGATATTTTCAAACTCAAAATCGCTTGCGGCGTAAACAGGACTTGTCATTAACATCAAACTTAATCCAAAAACTTTTAAAAAATCTATAACCATGAAAAAAAAGTTAGCGCGATTTTCTAAGTGTCAATAAATGTTTTATATCAATCAAATGTTTCTAACTCATCGATCATTTCAGATATCATTGATAAGCCTTTGGACCAAAATTCAGGATCGCTAGCGTCTAAGCCAAACGGTTTAAGTAGTTCTTTATGATGCTTTGATCCCCCAGCGGACAGCATGTTAAAGTACTTATCTTCGAAACCTTTAGGATTTTCTTTGTATGTTGCGTAAAGCGCATTTACCAAACCATCTCCAAACGCATAAGCATAAACATAAAAAGGGGAATGCACAAAATGGGGTATGTAGCTCCAAAACGTTTCATAGCCGTCTACGAATTCAAATGCTGGACCGAGACTTTCGGATTGAACTGACATCCACAAAGAATTTATGTCTGATGGCGTAAGCTCTCCTTTCTTTCGGGCATCATGAAGCTTACATTCAAAATCGTAAAAAGCAATTTGCCTGACTACAGTATTGATCATATCCTCTACTTTATTCGCCAAAAGAACCTTTCGTTCGGACTTATCTGTTGCTTGATCAAGCATTTGTTGAAACGTAAGCATCTCTCCAAAAACAGAAGCAGTTTCGGCCAGTGTAAGGGGTGTCGAAGACAACATCTGTCCCTGCGAAGATGCCAAAACTTGATGAACACCATGACCAAGTTCGTGCGCGAGTGTCATAACATCCCGCGGTTTTCCAAGATAATTTAACATTATGTAAGGATGCACATCTGTCACAGTAGGATGAGCAAATGCTCCAGGCGCTTTCCCGGGTTTTACGCCTGCATCAATCCAACCTTTATTAAAAAACGGAGTAATCAAATTTGACATACGATTGTCAAACTTGGTGTATGCATCTGTCACTATCGTTTGTGCTTCACCCCATGTAACCAACTTATCACTTTCCATGGGCAATGGGGCATTCCTATCCCAAACCTGCATGACTTCGAGGCCAAGCCATTTCCGTTTCAATTCATAATACCGATGACTAATTTTTGGGTATGCTTTCACAACAGAATTCCTCAAGGCTTCCACTACCTCTGGTTCGACCTGATTTGCTAAGTGTCGACCCATTTGGGCGGTTGGCATTCCCCTCCAGCGGTCAACTATTTCTTTTTCTTTGGCCTGAGTATTATGAACCCGTGTAAAAACTTTTATATTTTCCATGAAAACTCTGGCTAATTCGCGGGTAGCTTTTTCACGATTTTCCCGTTTTTGATCAGTTAAAAGGTTGAGCGTAGCTTCTATATTTAATGTTTCTTCACCGACTTTAAATTTTAAACCAGCGATAGTTTCATCAAAAAGTTTCTCCCAAGCATCTCCTACAATTCCAAGGTCGTGAAGAAACTTTTCAATTTCATCCGATAGTTGGTAGGGTTTAAGAGCTCTTATTTTTTCAAAAATTGGCTTGTAACGTAAAAGATCAATATTTTCTTTTAGTAGATTTTTTAGAAAGGAGTCTTCTAAACTATTGATTTCGAGTGAAAAAAATACTAACTTTGTGGTGAAGATAGTAACTTTTTCTTGCATGTCGGATAAAAATTTAGCGCGGTCAGCATCAGTTGTTTTTTGATAATAACGAAGGCCAGCATAAGAAATTATACGGCCTGAAACCGAGCTAATCTTCTCATTTCGAACAACACAATTCAACATTTGATCAGCGGAAAGACTTTTTAGCTTGCCCTCATAGTCCTTGGCAAATTTATCACATTCTTTTTCTAGCCAGTTTAAATCACTTACTAATTCTTTTGCGTCAGTTGAAGTGTAAAGATCATTCAAGTTCCAATCGGGAAGTTGACCTAATTCAGAAGATCCTCTGGAATGTTCAGAATCAAAAGTTGGCATTGGAAGATGAAACATATTTTACCTCTAAATTTATTTATTCAGGGTTATGTAACTGTAAAAAGAAGTACTACAAGAGATTAAGTTAAAAAAGCTTTGAGATCTTCTAATTTATTTGCGTCCTTTGGCAATTTATCATGGCGCCATCTCAACATTCTTGGAAAACGTAATGCCACCCCCGATTTATGCCTCGTGCTCTCGTGGATGCCTTCAAAAGCAATTTCAAATACCAATTCTGGTGGCACTTGCCGAACGGGTCCAAACTTTTGAATTGTGTTCTTTTTAACCCATGATGTAATTTGTCGAAACTCTTCGTCTTTCAACCCCGAGTAGGCTTTTGTGAACGGTACCAATTGATCATCGTCCCAGATAGCAAAAGTATAATCAGTATAAAGATTTGCTCTTCGACCGTGACCTGCTTGTGCATAAATTAACACCCCGTCGATGGTAAGTGGGTCCAATTTCCATTTCCACCAATCGCCTTTCTTCCTTCCAATATAATACTTACTATCTTTATTTTTAAGCATTATTCCTTCTGCCTTTTGAGATCTGGATGTTTCTCTCATGCGGGTCAGGTCAGTCCACGTCTTACTTTCGATCTCAGCTGATAATTTGATCGGTAATTTATCTGGTATTAGATTTACAAGTTTTGCCAATTTCGATCGCCGTAATTCCAGATTTTGGTTTCTAATATCCACACCTTCAACTTCTAAAAGATCATAGGCAATTAAGATAACTGGAGCAGCCTCCATAAGAGGTTTTGAGATTTTTTTTCTCCCAATACGCTTCTGTAAGATATTAAAATCCAATGGTTGTTTTCCATTCCAAGCCACTATTTCTCCGTCTAAAACGGAACCATCAGGTATAAATTTTATTAAGGCTTCCAATTCGGGAAATCTTTCTGTCAAATTTTCTTCGCCTCTAGACCAAATAAACAGTTCCTTTGCTCTCTTTATAATTTGGCCTCTAATTCCATCCCATTTCCACTCTGCGATCCAGTCAGATCTTTTTCCTAGGTCGACAGGATCTTTGTCTAATCCGTATGCTAAACAGAACGGGTAAGGTCGGCTAATATCCGACTTGCGCTCATCATTGATAATAAGGTTATTCCAACTTATTGTATCAGGGTGCCAATTTCCCATCAGGCGCAGTGAAATTTCAAATTCATCAATATTGGTGATTTTTGCAAGCGCTTTTAAGGTTAATTTTTGGCTCACACCCAACCGAAAACCACCTGTAATCAATTTGTTAAAAACAAAACACTCTTTCCTGTTTAGCGTTGACCATGCATCCACGACAAATCGACGCTTTTCCTCTATGTTTTGTTTTTCTAGCTGTCTGAGTTCTGAAATCCATGCAGTGAGGCTTTTTTCTGAAAATTGATTTTTTTCAGGGGTCAAAAGGGATATGGTTTCAGCCAGGTCACCTATAACCGAGTAAGTTTCTTCAAGTAACCAAGTTGGCAAATTTGTTACTTCACAAGCCCACTCCCTTAAATAGCCAGTACTTATTAGTCTTTTTGGTCGTCGGCCTGAAAACAACGCTAAGCACCAAAGTTTATCGGAGTTGCTGGCATGTTCAAAAAAACTTGCCAATAATTCTATTTTTTTATTGGTTTTTGTCGTTTGATCTAGACTGTAAACAAGGCTTGCAAAATTTTTCATAATTTCAATAAAACTTAAATATCTTCTTCCGCCGTCGCAAACTCTGTCTTTACGACTGAGGCGTTCAGGCCTTTAAACCTAAGCCATTTTGAAAAACTTTCCGTATATCCATGAGTAACAAAAATTTTTTCAGCTCCCGTTTCTCTAATTGCCCAGTTTAGCCCAGCCCAATCTGCGTGATCGGAAATAACAAATCCTTTATCGACCGCTCGCCTTCTTTTTATCCCTCTTATTGCCATCCAGCCACTCGCATATCCTGCAGATATTTTTCCAAATTTTTTTATCCAAGGAGTTGATAGAGCAGAGGGTGGTGCCAATATGAGAGCATTTTTAAAATCATTTAATTTTAGTTTAGAAGAGACAAGAGTTGTTTCCGGAATAGCTATTTTTTGCTCACGCATTATTTGGTTCGTTTTTTCTATTGCGCCATGTGTGAGTATCGGCCCAATATTGTTATCTATTCCTGATATTAAACGTTGGGCCTTCCCTAGGCCATAAGCTGCCAAAACAGGTGTAAGACCTTCCTTATTGCACTGCCGCCACCAAGTATTGATTTCTCTAAATATTTCTTCTTGAGGCAGCCAATTAAACGCAGGTAATCCAAAAGTACACTCACTGATAAAACTGTGACATTTTATGGGTTTAAAAGGTGTGGATAGTCCATCGTCTACAACCTTATAATCACCCGATACCACCCATCTTTCCCCTTTTATTTCAGCTAAAATTTGTGCAGATCCGGGAACATGTCCAGCCGGGTGAAAACTAATATTTACTCCATTTAAATTTATTTCTTTTTCATAAGGTATCGTCTCAATTTTAACATCACCAAGCCTATGACGGATAACAGGCGCAGCAATTTCAGTGCATAAGTATTTTTTACTGCCGTATCTTGCATGATCTGAATGGCCATGGGTAATTAGAGCCCTTTCTACGGGACGCCAGGGATCAATGTAAAAGTCACCCTGACGACAGTATATACCTTGTGGCCTAAATTCTAATACAGACATGTATTGAATATAGCGTTTGAGCTTTGGCTTGCCATTCAAAATTCCTATTGTAATCTGGGATGGTCATTATTTGAGGTGTGATATGTCCAATTTAAGTGGGTTCAAACAAAAAATGTTATCTGGTGAAAATCTGGCTGGAACATTTTTAAAGACACCTAACTACATACTCGTTGAGGTGCTTGCTCAAAGCAAACTTGATTTTATATGCTTGGATGCTGAGCATTCCCCATTTGATCGCGCGGCGCTTGATCAATGTTTATCAATTTCAAGAGCTCTGGATTTTCCTGTCTTAGTTAGAGTAGGCGAAGGCTCTGCCAAAGAAATTTTATGGGCTTTGGATTGTGGAGCTGTTGGTTTGGTAATTCCTCATGTTGATACGGCTGAGAAAGCTAAATTTGCCTCGAAATCTGCCCGATATGGTTTAGGAGGGCGGGGTTTTGCTGGTTCAACACGCTGGGCGGGATATGCAACTGAACATATGCCTTCTATAATTAAGCGATCTTACGAAGAAACAGTGGTGTTGGCACAAATAGAAGAGCCTGCTGGTGTAGAAAAGGCTTCAGAAATAGCGGCCATCCCTGGTATCGATGGGCTTTTCGTTGGACCTGCTGATTTGTCAGTGGGATATGGATATGATCATCAAAACTCTGATGAACTAAAAGCGGCGTTAATCTCTGTTGGAGAAGCAGCTCGCAAAGCTAATAAAACATTTGTTTCTTTTGTTGCTAATCCAGAAAAAGCCCGTGAATGGAGCCAAGATTATGGTATAACGATGTTTTTTATTTCTTCCGAACATAATTGGCTCAGGGACACTGCTAATGCCGTTGCAGATAAAGTACATGAGATCTAATAAAATTTTAAGCACTATTTGACTTTGCTTTAGACTCGAAAAAGGAAACAATTTTTTGAATAACGTATTTTTGAGTTGCAATATCTTCCATCAATACTTCATGTCTTGCAGTTTTTATAAAATGTAAAATGCCATTAGGCCAAATCTCCATTCGGTTATATACGCGGGCTGGGTCAACTATTCGCTCGTCTTCAGCCAAGAAAGTAATGCAGGGAATTTTGGGACTTGGTAGTTTTGATAATTTGAATGTTTCTTTCAACGCAGAGTTGACCCACCTAACGCTTGGCCCACCTAATTTGAGAGAGGGGTGCTTGGTAATTTGTTTAATTAAATAGAACCACATGTCTGGATCGTTCGTTAGAGCATTTTTTTCAAAACTCTCATCAAAATATCCTTTTTCGCTTCTAGTCGGTGCAAAATTTTTGTCTAATTTTAGAAATTTTGCTAAGTTTCCGTAAATATATGCAAAGATACGAAGTGCAGGGCTTAACTTTATACCCCACATAGGACATGAAAACGCAGCGGCGTTAAAATGTTTATTTTCATGAAGGTTTCTTAGTAAGATGGCTCCACCCATAGAGTGGCCTAAGACAAACCAAGGTTTGGGGAGTTCGAAATTTTGCGCCCAAAATATAACTGCATCTAAATCCTTTAAGTAATCAGAAAATGTTTCAACATGCCCTAGTAAGGGGTTTGATGTTAATCGATCAGCTAGACCGTGTCCTCTCCAATCCAGTGAAACAGAGGTGTATCCGTGCTCCAAAAACAGTTTTGCAGTTTTCCCGTACTTCTCAATATATTCAGAATAACCGGGACAAATAAAAACTGTTCCTTTTTGGGTGTTTGCTTTCCACAGACCCACCCTAATTCTCGTACCATCTTGAGTTACCAACCAATAAGCTGAGCAATCTGGTGGCCCAAGTGCAACGTCGTTGAAAAGTGGGCTTGGCTTAAATTCTATCAACTTAAAACAGATGCAAGCCGCATTGCCACACTCATATCTCCGTCAAGTTGCAGTCGACCTGTCATAAATGCAGACGCTGAGTCTAAATCACCCTCTAAAATTTCTTGAAATGTTTCTAAGCTTGCTGATAAAGTGACTTCTGTCTCATCGTCGGAGACCCGAACACCTGAAGAGTCAATGATAATTGATCCTTCCCCTTGAATTTCAAATTTTGCAGAGCCGTCGAAGACAGAACCTGTTAGTTTCTTTTCAATCGCCGCAACCGCTTCGACCATAATATCAGTCATTTTACTTGTCCTTTTTACAATATCTTGCCACCACAGTTTTTTAGTGAATGACATGGTTGCCCATTCATAGCAAAAGTGTTGTTAAGATTGCTGTACACTAATCAATTTCCTAGTTAATCAAAGCAGGTAATGGAATACAACTGCACAAACAGATATTTTAATTTTGTTTTGGGGTCTCTATGAACTTTGAAAGCAAAATAGTAGCCGTTTTAGGGCCTACCAACACTGGGAAAACGTATTATGCGATTGAACGGATGTTGGGTTATAAGTCAGGAATAATAGGTCTACCTTTAAGGCTATTAGCTAGAGAAGTTTATGATAAAATTGCTCAGGTTCGTGGGCCTTCTTGCGTGGCTCTAGTGACTGGCGAAGAGCGGATCGTGCCAGCTAAAGCGAATTATTGGGTATGCACGGTCGAGGCTATGCCTGAAAATTTATCTGTAGAGTGCTTAATTGTAGACGAAATTCAACTTAGCGCAGACCCCGAGCGGGGTCATATCTTTACCGATCGGCTCCTAAAATCCAGGGGGAAACTGGAAACAATTTTTCTTGGAGCAGAGACAATGAAAGGACCGATTAAAACTCTTATACCTGATATTTTGATACAAAATAGGAAGCGAATGAGTAATCTAACATATGCTGGTTCAAAAAAGATAAGCCGGATGCCGCCAAGAAGCGCCATAGTCAGTTTTTCAGTGGACAACGTTTATGGCATTGCAGAATTAATTCGGCGCCAAAAGGGTGGTGCTGCTGTGGTTATGGGAGCGCTGAGCCCTCGAACCAGAAATGCACAGGTTGAGCTATATCAAAATGGGGATGTTGATTATCTTGTTGCGACAGATGCTATTGGAATGGGGCTTAACCTAGACGTGAATCATGTGGCCTTTTCTTCAGTCTCTAAATTTGATGGTAGAACTATGCGCTTTCTTGCTCCAAATGAATTAGCACAGATAGCTGGAAGAGCTGGCCGTGGTATGAGCGATGGCAGCTTTGGTGAGACGGGTGAAGTGGCTGCTTTGGATGAGGATGTAGTAAAAGCAATTGTGGAGCACCGGTTCAAGCCATTGAGGAAACTTATGTGGCGCAATTCCGAGTTATCCTTTGTGAGCACCGAAACACTAATTCAATCTCTGGATAAACAAACAGAAAGTGAAGTATTGGTAAAAGCCCGAGAGGCAGACGATTTTATCGCCTTGAAGACATTATCGCAAAGTCCTGATTTACAGTTTAGAATAAATGATAAATCGTCAATAAAACTTTTATGGGATGTTTGTAGAACGCCAGATTTTAGGGGTATAAGCAGTGTTGAACACTCTAATTTACTAGAGGAAATATTTAAATTTCTTTATGAGTTCTCCGCTATACCTGACGACTGGTTTGGGCAGCAGATAAAACGACTTGATAGAACAGATGGAGACATAGATGTTCTATCAAAACGACTAGCATTTATT
>Ga0208130_1000961_pt1 | contig 14258 bp, 12 predicted proteins | sample ETNtaG_31_FD_185771 | JGI IMG/M metagenome (GOLD analysis project Ga0208130, IMG submission 185771) | Marine microbial and viral communities from oxygen minimum zone, Eastern Pacific Ocean - ETNP201310SV78 (SPAdes) (version 2) | ecosystem: Environmental > Aquatic > Marine > Oceanic ...
TAATTTATTGGACGATTACAGCAGGTTAAAGAAATCTATTTCTATTCCAATTATTCCAGATGGCTACACCCTCTATTCTGGGGATCATATTGAAAATGGAATAAAGCATGACTGTTGGAGTGCTGCGAGATTTGACGCAACTATTGTAGGTGGCCTTACTAAGAGTCTCGAGTTAATAAACATAATAAATAAATATTCAGCAAAATTAGAAATGCAATGTTGGGGCAATACACTGGCTCAGGCATTAAATCTTCATATTATGCTAGCTTCATGTAAATCGACATATTTTGAAACGCCAGTTCCTATTGACATGTATCATTTTGGTCTCAAGAATGATACTTTGATTGAAAATGGGTTTACAAGAGAATTTAAGAAGCCAGGACTTGGTATTGAAGTGGATTGGGAGAAATTACCTGATGCCGATATCTATGAGAAAACAACCGTAAAGTAAATGAGTAAAATTGATAGAAGAGATTTCATTAATGGCAGTTTAATGCTCCTTGGTTCTTCAGTTATGCCAGATGGAAGCGCCATAGCTCAAAACCTTGAAGATCTGTCTAATTCGAGTTACCCGCCAGCACTTAATGGGCTTAGGGGCAGTCACCCTGGATCTAACGAGAGTGCCCATAAAAAAGCCTGGACGGGCAATAATGATTGGGGAAGGAGAAACCTCCTAGACGAAGAGTATGATTTGGTTGTTGTCGGTGGGGGAATAAGTGGGCTTGCATCAGCCTATTTCTTCTCTCAACAACATGGTAGTGACAAAAAAATCCTCATAATTGAAAATCACGACGACTTTGGAGGTCATGCCAGAAGGAATGAACATGTTGTTGATGGTAAAATGATTTTGGGTGAGGGGGGCTCTGAGTCATTTGAATACCCCAGTGGATTCAGTAATGTTGTATTAAAACTTTTGCATGAGCTCGGTGTTGATATGGAAGCGTTCAAGTCTGCTTATGACAGAAACTTCTTCAAAAAACATGGTTTAGGAGCAGTTACTTACTTTAATGAGCGTTATTTTGGTGAAGATAAAATTGTAAGGCACCCATTTTGCGACTACCCGGGTTTTATTGAAGGTCTTTTGCGACCCAAAATTGACATCAATGAGGCTGTTGAGCAAGTTCCCTTGAATACTGAAGGAAAAAGACAGCTATTAAAGTTATTGACGAGTAACCCTTCGACGCTTGGAATAGAAAAAAGTCAATGGCGAAGATATGTAAGAGAAGTATCCTATTTTGATTACATGAGGGATACATTGGGGGTTATAGACCCACTGATTCATAGAATGGCGAGACAATCCATCGTTGATTATGGTGGAGTACCAGATGTCATGACTATAAATGGTGCACTTGAGGGTGGAGCATTGGGCATGAATGCGGCAACCTGGAAGGAAGTGCTCGACGACGGGGCTTATCAGAATTATCTTGACCGAAAGGATGGAACATACGCAGTGGAGGAGCCATTTATTGAGCACTACCCTGACGGCAATGCAACTATAGCCAGAATGCTTGTAAAAAAGCTTATTCCAAATGTGGGAAAAGGTGACAATGTTGAAGAAATAATCTTATCTAAGTTTAACTATCACCAATTAGATAAAAAAAATAGCAACGTAAGATTAAGGCTTAATAGCACGGCCATAAATATTGAGCATGAGACTGATGCAAGTAATTCTGATTATGTTTATACAGATTATATAAAGAATGAAACGTCTTACAGAGTAAAGTCAAAGAATGTTATTTTAGCCTGCTATAACATGATGATACCACATATAGTTAATAATTTACCTCAAGATCAGTATCAAGAGTTAATGAAACTGACAAAGATTCCTCTCCAGTACTCAACTATTGGTTTAAGAAATTGGAGGGCAGTTAAAGAGGCAGGAATTGGCATGGCGATGTCTCCAGGAAACATGCATCAGGCCGTTAATATGGATTTTCCAACCAGTATGGGTGGATATGAGTATACAAATTCACCAAATGATCCTTGTATCCTTCATATGAGATGCTGTCTACAGGGTGACACACATGGTGCCCCGGCTATCCAGCAATTCAAAGAGGCAAGATACAGGATGCTTGCAAAGAAATTCTCAGATTATGAGGCTGAGATAAGAGAGCATTTAACTGGAATGTTACCGAGAAACTACTTTAATTTCGATCGCGATGTTGCAAGTATTACTGTTAATAGGTGGGCGCATGGTTATTCATATGGAAAAGTCAGTGAAATCGGCATAAGACCATTTGGAAAAATAGCAATTGCAAATAGTGATGCATCCGGAAGCTCGTTAATGAATAGGGCAATTGAGGAGGCATGGCGTGCTGTTAAGGAGCTGTCTTGAAATGAGCAAAAAGAATAAATTAGCTTTTATGCTTATTCTTCTGGCTAATTTTCTTTTTGCACCTAATTCAAATTCTGAAAATCTATCTAAATACCTTCTTAATTACCCCAATCTTGATGATCCTGACGGTGAGGTAATTTTTAATAATGAATATGTTGTTCTTCAAAGGCTGGTAGTCGGTCCTGGAGAGTGGGAAGGTGTCCACAGTCACCCTGGAAACCAGATTTATGTCCACATAAAAGGTGGATATTGGTCTGGCAAAATGCACGGTGAACTTGAGTACGAAAAAGAGTTTGATCCTGATGGTTCGGTCGGATGGATGGGGGCCATTCCAATAGAGGATCGCCATGACTCAGGTAACAGTGGGGATAACCCAATAGAACTGATATACGTGACACTGAAACAAGGTGCACCAGAAAAAGAGAGAGATGATACTGAGCTGCAAACCTATCCATATGTAGATTTAGAGTTACTTTTTGATAATCACAGATTCTTTGCACAAAAAGTTATATTAAATCCAGGAGAGTGGGAGGGAGCTCACTTACAAACTGGACGTCGAATTTCAATTGTAATAAAAGGGGGCTTAATTTCAACAAAGAGAAACGGAGAATATTTATTCCGCGAAAGAGAGATCTCTCCTGGAGATGTTGAATGGTTAGAGCCAGAATCTCCAAATGACACATTTGAAAGAGGGAATGAAGGGAAAGAGACCATCGAGTATGTCTTAGTGACCATCAAGTAAAATAAAGTTAGATATTTTTTTTATGCTGGATATGTCCATTTGCAGCATACTTTTCCTGATTGCTTTTTATGTTATTAATGTCATACCTATAGTTGATCATGAATGAACAACCTTTCTTTAGACCATTTTCTGAAGTATCTGCTAAAAAATTAATCTGATGCATCGATGCACCATTACCAATGTGAAATCTAGTCACTGAATCATTGGGTTTGTTATCTTTTCTTGTTGTTACTAGTAAATATCTTCTCACCAGATCATCTAATGACTTTTTATTTTCCGTAATAGTTTCTACCGATAGATTAGAGTTTAGATCTCTATATAAATCATTATTATTTACCTTTATCCAGTCCATAAAGCCAGGCACAGGCGATAAGGTGAAAAACTCTTTTATGCTTGGTATTTCTGTTTGTATGTATCTAACCACATCTTTAATTAAATAATTGCCAAAAGAGATACCGTCTAGACCCCTTTGGCAATTTGATATCGAATAAAATATTGCCTTATTTAATTTATTGATATTGCTTGTTGATCTAGTGGTATTGAGTATTTGATTAATATTCTTTGGCAATTCTGAGGTAAGTGCTATCTCAACAAAAATTAATGGTTCGTTTCCCATTGCAGGATGAAAAAACGCAAAACATCTTCTATCTAGAGAATTGATTCTATCTCTTAATTCTCTCCAGCTATTTATTTGATGAACTGATTCATACTTAATGATCTTTTCTAATATTGCTGCTGGTGTATTCCAATCAATTGGTTTCAGAACCAAAAAACCACGATTGAACCAATCGATGAATAATGCCTTTAGATCGTTATCGACTTTATTATAGTTTTGGTTTTTTGATGAAGAAGAGAGGATCCTTTCGCGAAGTTTTACTAAGTAGGTGGTCGACTCATCGAATGAATTTAATTTTCTAAAAAGTATCTTTCTTTCTGACACATTTGCTTTTTGAAGTGCAATGTAGTTTTTTTCTGATTTATCATCATCATAGGCTTTTACGGCCAACTTAACTTTTTCAATATTGATATCTCTGTCATCTCTAAGATGCAGCATTAATTTCTTGAATTCGCAATCACTAAGATTATTGATAATGCTAAAGAACTCTTTTGCACTTTGAACTCTTGCTATATTGTTACCCGAGTCAATTATATCGTTCGCCAGTTCTTTTATGTCTTTTGCGCTTCTCTCTCTTTTGAATAAGAGTCTTGATGAAGCTCTTTTGCTATTTTCGAAAAGATTTTCTATTAAATTGGATATTGTTTCAGAATAAGACATATTTCGTATTAAACATTATAGAAATATTTCTGTAAATAAATAGTGAATATATAGGAGATTAATTTATCTCAAAGCATCCTGAATGATACTAATTAGATTAAGTGATAATAATATTGAGAAACCATTATGCTGTGCTAAAATGACTGCTCCGCGGGAATAGCTCAGTTGGTAGAGCGCAACCTTGCCAAGGTTGAGGTCGCCGGTTCGAACCCGGTTTCCCGCTCCATTTAATTAACCCATTTTCACATGTCGGAATATGTCAATATTTATGTTAAATATGACTTGAATTCTATTGTTAAGTATTGTTAAGATTTTAAGTCAGGTGAGTTATGAGAATCATTCTCATCTAGATAATTGTGCTACTTATGTTATACAAGTTAAAGTGTCAATTTTAACTTCTTGCACAAATGAGCCTTACACAGGCTTTTGGGTGACTTTATTTTGATATTCTAAGATATTAAATCAAAAAAAAGTCATGTTTTTGAAAGTTAGTAATTCAAATTCTAGAAACTGAAATGCTAACAATTTGAAAATAAGGGGATTTCTTATGGAATCTATGCTCGCAACCAACGATGCCGTTGGTATTTCCTTTTGGCTTGCAACCGCGATAATGCTTGCATCTACTGTCTTCTTTCTTGCTGAAAGAGGAGATGTGAATGGTAAGTGGAGAACATCGCTCACAGTTGCAGCTTTGGTAACAGGTGTTGCTTTTTGGCACTATCTCTACATGAGAGCCGGATGGGTAGCAACTGGTGAGTCACCAACAGTTCTCAGATATATTGATTGGTTGATTACTGTTCCATTGCAGATAGTTGAGTTTTATCTCATTCTTGCTGCTGTGACTACAGTTAGATCGTCTCTATTCTGGAAGCTACTAATTGCTTCTCTAGTCATGCTAATAGGTGGCTACATGGGAGAAGCTGGATATATGGCAAGCATGCCTGCATTCACTATTGGTATGATTGGATGGGCAGCTGTAATCTACTTGATTTTCGCTGGAGATGCAGCGAAAGCCAGTGAGGCTAGCGGAAATGCAGCCGGTCAGATGGCTTTTAACGCTCTCCGTATGATTGTTCTTGTTGGATGGGCTATATACCCAATAGGATACTTAGTCGGTGGTGAAGGAAATGCCGATGCTCTTAATATAATCTACAACTTAGCAGACTTGGTAAACAAGACTGCATTCGGTTTAGTTATATGGGCAGCAGCAGTTAAAGACTCAGGATAATCGATCTGAGTTAATCGGATTCGTGAAAGGTCGGGCTTATTCCCGACCTTCACAATCCATCAAATCTTAATATCAAGCTTTGGGTAAATAGCTTGGAAATATCAAAAACTTGTTCAATTAAATCAATTGTTATTGGTTCAGGCCTTGCTGGAATCGCATCGGCACTGAGGCTAAGATCGCTTGGTCATGAGGTAATATTAATCGAGAGATTAGATCAGTTAGGTGGAAGGGCAAGAACCTTCAGAAAAGGCGAATATAAGCATGATGCGGGACCAACAGTCATAACAGCACCTTTTTTATTTCGTGAATTATATGAGCTGTTTGATGAGCAGCTAGATGATCATCTTGAGTTTGTCCACCTCGACCCTTACTATCGTTTTTACTTCAGTGAATCCGATGAGTATTTCAACTATAGGGCTTCTATAGAAGACACAAAGTCAGAAATTGAGAGATTTGACTCTGAAGACACTCAGAGATATGAGAATCTTTTGGCTGAGTCAAAATCAATCTACGATATTGGCTTCAAAAAACTTGTTCATAGGCCATTCGTATCTCTATATTCAATGGTAACTCAGATACCGGCCTTATTAAGATTAAAATGTTATCGAACAGTCTGGCAAATGGTCAGCAAGCATCTTAAACATCCTTTGATTAGAAAAGCATTCTCAATTCATCCTCTTTTAATCGGAGGAAATCCATTCACTACGACATCTATCTATGCATTAATCCATTATTTAGAAAGGAAGTGGGGGGTATTCTTTTGTATGGGGGGGACTGGCAAATTAGTCAGTGAGTTAGAGAAACTAATGTTAAGACATGAAATTAAAATTATTAAAAATTGCGATGTTAAAAGAATTAATCAAAAAGACAATAAAGTTATCTCAATAGACACTGAAGATAATGGAAATTTCAGTGCTGATAATATTGTATTTGCCGGAGATCCAGAATTTTGTTACCGAGAATTACTTAGTGAAAAATCAGTCACAAAGTTATTTAAACCAAAAAAAACCTATTCAATGGGACTTTACGTGCTTTACTTTGGCACCAAAGTTAAATTTGATAACGTCGCCCACCATACGATATGGATGGGAAAAAAATACCAATCGCTATTGCATGATATTTTTGAGAACAAAAAATTAGATGATGATTTCTCCTTATACTTGCATCGTCCAACTGCGACAGATAGCTCATTCGCTCCAGAGGGACATGACTCATTCTATGTGCTGTGTCCCGTTCCAAATTTACAAGGAGATGTTAACTGGAAGATAGAAGGACAAGTCCTAGCAGATAAGATAATTGAAGCACTAAATCAGACAATCATGCCAAATTTACATGAATGTATAGAGGAAGTATTTTGGATGACTCCACAAGAATTTAAGGACGATTATAGGTCTATTTATGGTGCTGGATTTTCAGTTGAGCCGAAACTTACCCAATCTGCATGGTTTAGATTTCATAATCAACATAAGAAATACAAAAATCTCTATTTTGTTGGTGCCGGGACACATCCTGGCGCAGGATTACCTGGTGTTATAAGTTCTGCTAAAGTAATGCAAGAACTTTTAACGGGTGTTGAAGTCGGGTCGGGTGAATCAAATGATTCAAAATGAACCTAAACAAGTTCTAAAAAAATACGGAAGTTCTTTTTATTGGGCCAGTCAGTTTCTAGGTAAAACACTCTCTCAACAAGTAGCAAGGCTTTATAAATTTTGTAGATACGTTGATAATCTCGCAGACAGCAATGATCCAAATAGAGAATTATTACTCAACAATATAAAAGATCACTTGGTTAATAAAGACAAGAAAAATCAGCCAGAGGTTGTAAAAGAATTCCTTGATCTTGTATCAGAATCTGCGATACCAGTTCAAGCGGCTGAAGAATTAATGGAGGGTATGCTAAGTGATCAAGGGTCAGTAAGAATTGCCAATGAAAGAGAACTATTGAGGTATTGTCATGCCGTTGCAGGAACTGTTGGCGTAATGGTTCAAAGCATCCTAAATTGCTCTCAAAGACAGTCGATATATTTTGCTGTAGACCTGGGTGTTGCAATGCAATTGACCAATATTGCTAGAGATATCCTTGAAGATGCTCAAATTGGGCGAAGGTATATTCCATCAACTTGGTTAGATATTGAGCCTGAGAAGATAGCCCAGAAAGATCCATCCGATAAAGAGGCTATTTCAAGAGCTACTAAAAAACTACTTTCACTTGCAGAAACATATTATGAAAGTGCTTCAGAAGGAATTTATTATATTCCCGTAAGATCGAGAATTGCCATAGCTATCGCACTTAAATTATATCGTCAAATTGGAGTTAAACTGATTCAAAATGGTACTCAATGGTGGAAAGGAAGAACAATTGTCAGTAACAAGAAGAAAATATTGTTAAGTATTATTTCGTTGAATTGTATTTTTCCAAAAAAAGTCTCTCTTCATAAAAAAAAGCTGCATAAAGATTTTCAAGGTTTGTCAGGTGCCAATGAATTTTGATATTGCAATTATTGGTGGCGGTAATGCTGGACTATCTCTGGCGAGAAACTTACTTCGAGATCAAACAAAAAATAAGATAATAGTTATTGAGCCAGAGTTTCCGGAGAATAAACCTGCAAATTGGTGCACTTGGATACATAAAGACAATGTATCTATTTTTAAAAATTCAATAAAGGGTAGCTGGGAAGGTTGGACAGTTTCTAATAAAACACAAAAAATTAATCACTCCAGTTCAAACTATAAATACGTATGTATAGATGCAGCCAAGTACTCAACACAAATTGAAAATGAGTTAAATAATTCTAATGTTTCTATTTTAAGAGACGCGGTAGTTGAGATCTCAAAAGAAAATAACCGAAAAGAAATAATCTGTAAAAAAAATACCGTTTTTGCGGACCATGTTTATGATAGCAGGCCACCAGAACTGCGCACGAATTTATTAAGACAACATTTTTACGGTATAGAGTATGAATTAACTGAACCTCATCATATTGATTCAGTTGTTTTAATGGATTTTGATGTTGATCAATTTAATGGTTTGCACTTTATATACGCACTTCCTTTTTCAGAGAGGAGGTTGTTCGTTGAGTCAACTGTAATATCGCAAGAGCTTAATCAGATAGAATGGTATGAAGATCAAATAAAATTATGGATGAAAAATAAAAATTTAGATTATCTAAAAAAAATTTCATCTGAAAAAGGTGTTATACCTCAAGGTAAAATAGAGTATAAAAATGAGGGTATCCATTGCATTGGTGCTAGAGGAGGAGCCGTAAGATTGTCCTCAGGGTATGCTTTTAATAATATTCAGTCTCAAGTTGGCAAATTAGCAAACAATATAAGGAATGATTGTTATGATGTTCCAGTTGCAATGAATAAATTTGTTACTTTCATGGACGAGATATTCAACAAAGTATTAATAAATAACCCTCAGATTGCCGTTGATCTGTTCCTCAATACAACAAAATCATTATCGGCAGACGAATTTGCAAAATTTATGACAAACAAAACAAATTTCAATATTTGGTTAAAAGTGATTGCACAAATGCCAAAAAAACCATTTATTGGGCAGATACTTAAAAGAGCCGATAGAGGATAAGTTATATGGAGATATACAACTGGATAGCAATGTTATGTATTATTCTCCTCGGTATTCCACATGGCGCATTAGATAACACGATTGCCCGAATGAAGGGCTGGCCTGATACAGTAAATTATTTTTTTGTTTTTCATTTTTCCTACATCGTCATTTCTCTATTAGTTATTGTATTTTGGTTATATCAGCCTTTGATTTCACTCATAATTTTTTTATTGATTTCCGGTCTTCACTTCGCACATAGTGAATATAATGATGATGAAAAGATAAATAAGGTATCCTTTTTTTCGCACGCTGGCTTGGTACCAATCATCATTCCATGGATGCATACTGAAGAAGTAATAGATATATTTTTCTTATTAGCTGGTGATGCAGCAACGCTTCTAATCCCATTAATTACATATCTATTTTATGCTTGGGTTTTCCTATTTTTTTTATATACGGTTAATTTTATTAGAAGAAAATCCTTCGTACAAAGGTATGTCCAATTAATTATTTTCTTAATTTTGATTTATTTGTTGCCACCTCTAGTCTCTTTCACAATTTACTTTTGTTTGATACATGGGCCCAGACATATGAATAAAGTTTTAAGGAAGTTAAGTAACAAAGAGAAGCATCAAGCAATAATAGAAACCCTGATATATAGCATGGTCACATTCGTGCTAATTTTTTCTGCTGCTTATTATGTCAGTGACAATAAAATGATTTCAGAAGACTTGATAAGGATAACTTTCATTGCCCTAGCAGCATTGACTGTGCCGCACATGATTCTAGTTGATTATATGAAAGTTTCATTTAATAAAAATCATTAGTTTTAAAACTATTTCAAAATTAGGAATAGAGCATTACATAGGTTGACATAATTGTCCTTATTATTATTATTGTATTAATACTCATAAATTTGACTTCAATGCTAAATAAACAAATCCAGCTTCATATTTTTTTGTTATTTACAATTAAGTTAGTTTTTGCGCAAGATAGAAGCTCAGAGCTCGATAATTTTCTTGATTCAAACATCTGCAACGGGTGTAATCTTTCAAACACTAATTTAAGTGATATAAATCTGAATAATGCTGAATTAGAAAATACAAATTTAGCCAACACTAATTTCTCTCATTCAACTTTGGTTAATGCATCACTGAAGAATTCGACAATAACGGCGGCAAATTTTAAAAACTCTAATTTAAGATACACTTCATTTCAATCAGCAAAACTGGACGATTCTGATTTGATGGACGCGGATCTAAGTTATTCGGATTTATCCAATTCAAGTATAAGAAATACAAGTCTTAAAAATACAATTCTTGATGAGGCTGAATTAAATAATGCCTGGGCAAATAATATAAATATTAGTCAGTCATCTCTTGTTAAAGCAGGAATGAAAAATATAGTAATGCGTGCGTCGGTCTTATCTATGTCTAATTTTTCGGAAGCAAATATTGAAGATGGTGATCTTAGTCATTCAGATGTTCATGGATCAGTATTTGTAGACACCAAATTAATTGATGCTCAATTCATTAAATCAAATTTAAGGCAATCTAATTTTATGAACGCAGACTTATCGAATACCAATTTTTCAAGTGCGGATTTATCTGGCACGGATTTTACTGGCGCTAAGCTTATTAATACGAATTTCTTTAATGCTGATCTTAGATATTCAAATCTAAGGCACGCAAAAATCCTCAATATCAATATTGATAAAGCCGTACTTTGTAAAACAAAGTTACCATGGGGTGTGAGAAACGACAATTGTAAATAAGGAAACTTATCAGTTATTTACATAGATTTATTAAATAAATTCTAACATAAATCTTAATTATCTAGACTGTTTCTTGTGCACTTTATAACTTGCAGATCTTGAATTTCCTCTAGAAGTACTTTCAATCTTCTGAATTCATTTACTTCTGGCATTACACCTTCTGATCGATAACCAAGGAAATCTCGTCCAGTTGTCGGATTTGATATTGAAACGCCGGCAGTAAAGTTTGGAGTACTTCTTGCTGCGCCTTCAATTTGTTCTTCGGCAATCACATCAATGTACGATGATACTTGTATTCGAACTTCGTTTAATTGTCTGCAGTTCAAAGATCTTGGATTTTTTTCAAAGTGCACAGCGTAGGATGGTGTTTCTGGGTAAACATAAACAGGAGCTGCGCATCCTGATAAAATTAGCAATGTTGATCCAAATATAGTGGCCAACTTTAAAAAGGATGACGCTTTCATTTTTTCTCTATTCCCCATGAGTCTTGGATAATTTGAATGTATAGTTATTGATTTAAGATAAATACTATACAACTAATTTGAAAGATATCCAATCCTAAAAAAATATTTTTTTTAAATTTTATTTGTAATTTTTTTTGGTAGTATATCATTTTATATTTATGCACTTAGGAGTAAGAAATGTTTGAAATTTATAAAGACAGATCTGGAAAGTCCAGATTCAGGCTCAGAGCAAGAAATGGTGAAATAATCTGTGCCAGTCAAGGATATGCCTCAAGATCGGGTTGCATGAAAGGCATTAAATCACTAGCAAAGAACTCTGCAAGTAAAGATTCATTTGATGCCAAGCAAAATAGAGCAGGGAAGTGGTCATTCAATGTTAGGGCGGCAAATAATAAGGTAATTGCAACCAGCCAGAGTTATGCCGACAAAGCTTCGATGAATAGAGGCATAAAAAGCATAATGACTAACGCACCAAAATTAAAAATTAAATAATAATTTAGTATAGATTAGCATTAAAAGATAATGATTTAATTGAGGTTTTCCTGTTACTGCTTCTTGTTTCACGAGAATCATTAATCACAGTGGTATAAGCCAAAATTATCGTTTCGTCGTTTCTAATAATCTGTGGAAAGCTGAATCTGGGGCTTTTTCCGGCTTCTTCAATAATTTTGTGCTTAATTTGATTTGAACCAGGCTCAATTTTTGATAAAACGAGCTCGACCAACCCCTTTTTTGCTGTTTTTTGCCATAACAACCAAGTATTTCTCTTGTTATCGGTAGTCATACTTATATGACCAACAGTCTCATTGGTTCCAATGAGTAATGGCTCATTAAATGTTTCACCATAATCAAATGATTTGGCTACCTTTATATTAGATTTTCCACCAGACCTTGTATACCAGGCTACTGTAATCTCATTATTATTTCCTGTTATTACAGGTCCATTTACAGGGCACCCATTAATTTTCCAGTTATCTAGATGTAATGGTTTACCTTCAGACCAACTTTCATTTTCTAATTTTGTTATATATATGTCTCTATATTCTTCTTCCGATCGATCGCGATATACTCCAATCGGACCTTTATCTGTCACCGTGATATCTGTCTGACAGCACTCACAGACCAAACCATCAATATTTTGTGTATTATTTAAGTTCAAATTTCTATCAATAGAACCTGATCTTAGCGACATTGATGAATGGCTTTTATCGTGTGTAGCTTTATTTGCCATTTTTCTGCCGTCTAGATATATAAATCCAAGTTCATTTTTATGCTCATAAAAAGAGAGAAAGCCATGTTCTGTTTGTGTTTCATCTTCATGAGCTTTTATTGGTTGTGACCAGGATTTTCCATTATTTTTCGATATAGAGATATAAGTATCATAAGCATATGTTGATTCACCGCTCTTTTTTAACCAGTGAGCCGCATATTCATTTTGATTAAAATTGATGACTGAAGGGAAATCAGCCCAGTTGATAAACCAATCATTTCCATTTGTTACCGTAGATGGTTCTGTCCACCCAGAATCAAATTTAGAAAACTGTATTCTATGACCATCATCAGTGGGTTCTAGCCAATTCAAAATCGTGATATTGGATTTACTTGTAGACAGGTGAGGTGACATGCTTCCTGCAGGTGTCTTTATCGATATATCTGAGAATTGAATATCAAATGAGTCATCAGCAATTACGACTGAGGAAAACACATAGATTAATAATGCGATAGGTTTAATTTTTTTCATAAAAATTATCATTGTTATTATTTTTTGAGATTGATTATAAAGCATAGCGATGTATACTTCGATATTAATGTAATGTCATGATCTTTACATAGTCTACATGAAGTTATTGATTGTTCAGGCTAGGTGGCAGAGTGGTTATGCAGCGGCCTGCAAAGCCGTGGACGCCGGTTCGATTCCGACCCTAGCCTCCAATCAACTTTCTTAAGCCCGGGTGGCGGAATTGGTAGACGCTACGGACTTAAAATCCGTTGTCCGAAAGGACGTGCCGGTTCGAGTCCGGCCCCGGGCACCATGATAAAATATTAAATGACAAATAAAAAAGCAGTGTTAATAGATATCTTGATCTTGTGAAAGAATTACTTTTCCGTCATATCCATATTTCTTTATCTCTTCGACTGTAACCTCGGGTCGAAGTGGCGATGTATAATTTTGCACATGATAGAGAACAAGCAGTTTCGGCTTTGCTTCATTTGCAATTTCAGCTAGATCTTTAGTATTTGCATGATAGAAGCCAATTATATTACCGAAATTATGACGATCTTCCTTTCCACCATTTGCCCAACCTGCTGTGTCTTGACCTTCAATAGTAACTACTTCATGAACTAAAATATCAGCACCTCTGCTTGCCTCAATTATTCCTCTGTTCTTGACCGTATCCCCAGAAATTGTCACAACTTTATCTGGGGTGGTAACTCGATACGCATAACTTATTGGTATTGTGGTATGTAAAGTGCGATAAGCTTCAATTTTGACATTTCCATCTTTGTAAACTAGTCCAGCTTTTGGCACATTATGTCCTACTGCACGCCAACCAGTATCATTATCTTGACCCAAGCCATATTTTCTTGAGCCTACATCTTCTCTATAAGCCTCTGTCAGATGTCTAACCATATTCTCAGTTCCAGGAGGTCCCCATACCTCAAGAGGAGCTTCACGACCAAGTGCCCAGGGCAGAAGTATTAGGCTTGGTAGACCAACAACATGATCTGAATGTAAGTGAGTAATAAATACTTTGGAGATATTACCACTTTCTAATGCTTTGACAGTCCCACCATATTTTGGTGTAGCTGCACCAGTTGCCTGCCAAACCCCTGCACCAGCGTCAAATAAATACGGCACATCATTAA
>Ga0208130_1000962_pt1 | contig 14246 bp, 16 predicted proteins | sample ETNtaG_31_FD_185771 | JGI IMG/M metagenome (GOLD analysis project Ga0208130, IMG submission 185771) | Marine microbial and viral communities from oxygen minimum zone, Eastern Pacific Ocean - ETNP201310SV78 (SPAdes) (version 2) | ecosystem: Environmental > Aquatic > Marine > Oceanic ...
TAAACGAGATTTCTCTTAAATTTGGACACACAATGCTTCCAATTGCTTTTGCATATCATGTGACACATTATTTGAGCTTACTTTTGTTTGAATTTCAAACTGTTGTTTATAGATTGAATGATCCATTTGGTTTTGGATGGAATTTATTTAATGTGCAGGAACCCGAAGTAAATTATTTCTTAGAACCCATTGCTCTTTGGACAATTATGGTCATTGTTACGCTTGCAGGTCATATGTTAAGTGTTGTTTTAGCACATGATTTATCAGTAAAATTATTTGGACATCAAAAAAGTGATAAGACTCAGTATGTATTTCTATTTATAACAGTAGCTTTAACACTTCAAGCATTGTTTGTGCTAAGCGTCGCTTAGATACTTACTTTAACTTATTTTCTATACTGGCTACTCTTTCAGCAATTGGAGGGTGTGAATAATAGTAAGAGCTATATAAAGAGTCTGGTGTTAAATTAGAAGCATTGTCTTTGCTCAACTTTAACAAGCCAGAAATCATATACTCTCCATTAGTGTATTGAAATGAAAAATCATCAGCTTCAAACTCTCGTTTTCTAGATAATGCTGAGGTGAACGGTCTAGTAAAGAATGTATAAGAACCAGCAACTAAGTAGAAAAGTAAAAACTTGGAATATATAGTTAAAGATTCTAAACCGTGGTCAACAAAGAAATTATCACTTTTAAGTACTTCACTTAATATATAGAAACCAATGAAACCAAATACTAATGAGCTAATTAGCGTCTTTCTTATGTGTCCTAACTTATAGTGTCCTAATTCATGACCAAGAATTGCCTCCATTTCATCTGGGGTGATTGTTTTTAATAGTGTGTCAAAAAACACAATTCTTTTGTTTTTTCCAAATCCAGTAAAAAAAGCATTTCCGTGAGTACTTCGTAAACTTGCATTCATGACAAATAAACCTTTTGATTTAAAATCAACTTTTTTTAATAATTTTTCTATAGGTTTTTTAAATTCTTCATTATCAAGTGGTTCAAATTTATTGAACAGTGGCATTATTAAAACTGGGTATAAGAAGAAAATAACTGCTTGAAGAGTAAAGACAGCTCCAAATGCATATATCCACCAGTTATCTCCTAAATTTACAACTATGTAAATTACCGTTGCGTAGATAACTGATGAGATAGTTGCAGATATCAACAAACCCTTGAAAATGTCTGTGACGAATGTTTTTGTAGTTGTTTTATTGAAGCCATGTCTTTCCTCTATAACGAATGTTGAGTATATAGATATTGGAAGTGAAATCACTTGTTCAACTATTAACAACAGAAGTCCTAATAAAACAGCTCCCAGAACATCTGACGAAGTTGTAGAGATCACTATTTCACTGAGAAAATTAAACAATCCCCCCAAAGTAAAAATTATTAATACAAAAGCACCAAATAAAGCTGTAAAAATTTGGAATCTGATTCTATCAACATTGTATTCAATTGATTTCTTGTACTCTTCCTCCGTAACAACACTTACAAATCTTTCTGGAATAGTGTCTTTGTTGTGTTCAATAGATTTAAGGTTTCTTAATTTTAAATATGTTTCTAGAAGAAACTTAAAAACAACCAAGCTGATAAAGATACTTGTAAAGTTTGTAGAATTTAAAAAATCTTGCATATATGAAAACTTATTATAGTCGTGGATTTACAACAACAAACTCACTTGCTTAACAGCTTTCTCAATTTCATCCTCCGTGTTGTAATAGTGTGGAGCCATACGTAACAATGTAGGTAGATTTCTTTTCTCAGAGTCTATGAGTGTACTTTCTGGATCAACTAAACCTATTGCGAAACCTGCTTCTGACATTTGATCAACAATCTCTTTTGGATCATTTTTTTCATCAATAGAGAAACTTATAATTCCACACTGTTCAGTACCAATATCGCGCAACTGAATATTTTTAATTTCTGAAAGAAGATCTCTGTTAAATTTTGCTAGTAGCTGCACTCTTTCATGGATTAAGTCGATGCCTATCTCTTCAGCATATTTTATAGCCTCTCCAAGACCAGCCCTAAGCGCGTATGAGTTTTCCCATGTTTCAAATCTTCTTGCATCTTCTCGAAGCTCGTAAACATTTTTTTTAACCCATGGAGCTCCAAAATGATCAATCATTACTGGCTCAATTATGTCTAACCATTTTTCATTGATGTACAAGAAGCCGGTTCCTCTAGGGCCACGAAGAAACTTTCTCCCAGTAGCTGATAGAAAGTCACATTGAATTTTATTTACGTCTATCTGCATTTGTCCTGCAGCTTGGCAAGCATCTAGAAGGTAAGGTATGTTGTACTTTTTAGCAACTTTACCAACATTTTCTGCTGGATTAACTAAACCTCCATTTGTTGGAATCCAAGATATAGCAATCAATCCAACCCTTTCATCAACCATGGCTTCCAAAGCATTCGTATCTAAGGTTCCATTTTGGTCGGAGGGGATAATATCTATTGTTAAATTATCTCTTTTGGCACGTTGTAAAAAAGCTACATAATTTGCAGCATATTCAGCCTCCGATGTAAGTATTCTTGATCCACTTTTAAGCGGCAGTGCATAAAAAGCATGACTCCATGCCACTGTTGAGTTTTCCATAAGTGCTATTTCATTAGAATTTGCACCAATATGTTCTGCAACTACATCGTATATTTTATTTAAGTCATCTAATTTCTTGGCCTCTGCTTCGTAACCTCCCATTAAAGCTTCAAGTTGAGTGTGTTCTAAAATTACATCAACGACCCTTTGGGGCATGAGAGATGATCCACATGCAAGAAGGTGTACTGAAAAGTCTATACCTGGAGTTTCAGCTCGTATTTTTTCAATATCAATCATTTATATGCTTATCATTTTCCAAATCTTCTTTCTCGCTGAGAATATTCTCTCAGGCAACGAAGAAAGTCAATTTTTCTAAATTCAGGCCAATACACATCCTGAAAAATTACCTCAGAGTAAGCACTTTGCCATAACAAGAACCCTGACAATCTTGACTCTCCGCTAGTTCTAATAATTAAGTCAATATCTGGTGTTTCAGGAGAGTATAAATGTTTTCGTAATTGTTCATCTGTTACATTCTCAATTAATTCATCAAAATCATTGTGATCTTTTCTATTTTGGTCAATCAATCCCTTAATAGCATCTAAAATCTCTTGTCGACCTCCATAACCAAGAGCAATTGTTAAAGTTTTTTGTCCACCACCCCTAACTTCTTTGAGCTGATTAATTGTTTCTTGTAAAAAATCCGGCAAAAGATCTGTGGATCCAATAAATTCAATTTTAAAGTTATCAACTACGTCATCAATTAATAGCTCTTCAAAAAGTTCATTTAGCACTTGAAAGTATGGTTCAAGTTCTTCTGATGGTCTTGATAGGTTTTCTCTTGATAAAAGCCAGCTTGTAATATAGTCAATCCCTACTTCATCACACCACCCAATGCACTCCTTAAGTCTCGTCATGCCGATTTTATAGGAAACTTCAAAACTAAGTAAGCCTTCTTTCCTTGCGTACCTTCTGTGACCATCGTGAATTAATCCTATGTGTTTGGGTAAGCTTTCGTTAACTAATTTACTACGTAAACGATTTTCATAAATTGAGTAAATTAATCTTGGAGAGGACATTTTTTAGGCTATTGCTGCTTCTATTTCTTCAATTGTTTTTGGTGCATTCTCTGTGAGATTCATTGGTCCATTATCTGTACAAACTATATCATCTTCAATTCTTACACCGATACCTAGGAGGTCTTTAGGAATCTCATGTTTTACTGTTTTTGCATTCATAATTTCTTCTTTTTCTAATTTTGTAGCTTTCTCCATCCCCAAAATTTTTCTTCGTTCTCTAATTTCATTTGGATTACGTTCAAGTAAAGGGAATTCTATAACAGGTTTTGTTGGCCTTATGTAGATTCCTGGCTCTATGGTTGTCACCATTCCATGCTCAAATGCTCTTGGTTGTCCATTTACTTCATTACTTCCTGCATCATGAACATCAAGACCTAGCCAGTGTCCAGTCCCATGCATAAAGAATTCGAAAAAGTGCATCATTGAGATTGTTTCTTCTACACCAAGTGGAACTAGCTTTAAGTTCACTAATGATTCAGATAATGTCTTTATAGTTTGTTGATGTACTTCTTTCATAGAGTTGCCTATAACTACTCCTTCTATGCCTTCGTTCTGTACTTTCAATACTTCTTCATATACATCTTTTTGAGGAGTTGTAAATTTTCCAGAAACAGGAAAAGTACGGGTTACATCAGAAGAGTACATTCCATATTCTGCTGCTGCATCAATTAAAAGAAGGCTTCCATCTTCAAGTTGTTCCCTGTTTGTTGAGTAATGAAGTATGCAAGCATTGTGTCCTCCAGCAACTATTGAAGGGTAGCCAAGTCTTTCTGCGCCTCTGTCGTGAAATATCTTTTCCATCTCTGCGCCAACTTGGTACTCGTACATTCCAGCTTTTGTAGTTTTCATAGCATGAATATGGCCTTCAACAGTTATATCACAGGCTTTTTTTAGTAGCTCAATCTCTCCATCACTTTTGATTAATCTAAGTTCCGAAACAATAGGTTGGAGTGAGTAAAGTGTTGCATTGCTGAAGTCAGCACCACGTTGATCATACGGAACTGCATGGGTAAGAATTTTCTTATCATATTTTTCAAAATTATTTGAGGAGTAATCACAATAAATATCATTAAAACCTCTTAGCAAGTTCGGAAGTATTTTTTCGTAGTCTTGAAATGAATAAGCTTTTGAAGCCTCATATTCATCAACTGCTCCAGACTGTCCTAGACGTTTCCCTTCCCATGTCTCCATCTCTTCATTCCTGTCCTGTACAAACAAATGTAATTCGTGCTGAGAATCTTTAATTAAAATTACTGCATGAGCTTCAGGTTCTGGCCACTCTGTTAAATAATAAAAATTTGAATCCTGTCTAAATGGGTACCATGTGTCATTATTTCTATAGACAATATTGCCACCATGAATTATTACAGCGCCATTTTTAATTTCTTTAGCCAAATTTTCTCTAGCTATTTTTGAATTACCCATCACTGAATAAGAATAATCTATTACGTATTGAAAAAGCTAATTATTTTTATATTGAAGATAAAAAATGTTTGAGAATGGGATTCCAGTGTGTTTCATTGTGTTTGCCTTCTTCTTTAAATATAAAATTTGTATCAATATTTTTAAACTCTAACTCCTGTTTGATTTTCTCAACTCCAGACCTGTAAAAATTATTATTGTTTGAAAAATCTAGATCCCAATCATTAGGAAATATATTTATTACATTATCACCAAAAATATCACCTTCTTTTGATCCCACAGAAATATTGCACGTAGATTTTTTGCTTAAATTACCTAAGTCACTTACTACTCCTGGATAGCCAAACCAAAACGCCGGAGATAGGGAAATTATGTTATCAAAAGCTGGATATAAAATAGAAGTCTTAATCGACATGAGTCCGCCCATTGAAGCCCCCATTACAATTCTTTTTAAATTAGATATTTCGATGTCATAATCATCACATATTTGTGGGAGGTGTGTCTCTAAAATTGATTCTATATGTTTAACAGCAAAATTTTCACTTCCATTTCTCGGATATGGATTGTATTGTTTTTGCCTACTTGAGTTAGATGTTGCGGCAACAACTAAGTATCCTTTGTTTTTGGTCTCTTCAAGATCAGACAGCAATTTGTCTAAATTAAAAAAATATCCATATGAACTTTTTTCTTTCGTAAATAAATTTTCAGCATCAAATGCAAGGATGATGTGGGTAATTTGTTTAAACCTTGGAAATCGCACTAAAAAACTGTTTGTATCACCTAAGTTAATGTCAACTACCGGTTGGCTTGAAAATATATTATTCAGAGTTTTATCATATTCTGAAAAAAGCAGCATTAAGTTATTTTATATTGCCTTCTATTGTCTTCGCTACTTCTTTTGCCTTAGTTTCGTCCGTTGAGATGATTAATACAACATTATCCCCGGCAATTGATGCAACTATATTATCCATATAAAGATTGTCTATTGATTCTGCAATTACTGTGGCAGCAGCTGTAGTAGTTTTAACAACAACTTGGTTTGAAACAGGCTCAACTTCTAGTACAAAATCTTTAAGTGCTTTTTTTGCAATCCTAGTCTGAGCACTGTTGTCTTCATTTTTAGGCAAGATGTAAATAAGTCTTCCATTTTTTAATCTTTTTTTTGTTGCTCCTAGCTCATTTAGATCTCTCGATAGTGTCGCTTGTGTAATTAATATTTGATCTTTTTTTAAGAGTCCTTTGAGTTGATTTTGAGACGAAATATTACCGGAGTCTATAAAGTCAGCGATAAGTTTTTGTCTTTGAATTGTCGATTTCTTCATTGTATAAATATACATTAGAGTGAATATTTATACAATTATAAATTTTTAAACACTTCCTCCGCGAGTTTTATAGCATCATCTTTTGATACTTCGCCATCATTGATTCTTTGCTCGTAAAGAGCTTTCATAATTATCCCAACTTTAGGACCCGGCTCAAGGTTAAAAATTTTCATTATTTCATCTCCTGAAATTGGAGGTCTTAATTTTGACATCTCTTCTTTTTCAAGAACTTCTTTAATTCTGTTTTCCATTTCATCTAATTTGTCATAAATTTCCTGAGCTTTTTGTTTGTTTTTAGTAGTTACATCTGCTCTTACCAAATTATTTAAATCATCTAAGACTTCACCGGCATCAACTATATATCGCCTGACAGCTGAGTCTGTCCAGCCCATTTTAAAAGTGTGCGGTCTGAGATGCAGTTCTACCAATTGTGCTACATCCTTTATTGTTTTTTTATCAAACTTTAACTCTTTAAGGATTCTCTTTGTCATTTTTGCCCCAACTACTTCATGATGTCTGAAGTGCACTTTGCCATTCTCCACACCCTTTGTGTTTGGTTTTGCAATATCGTGAAAAAGAGCTCCTAATCTTCTAATTAAGGTTGGGGAAACGTTATCAACAACAGTCAAGGTATGCTCATATACGTCTTTATGATGGTGGTTTGGGTCAACCTCAATTTTTAGTTCATTTATCTCTGGAATTATGTAAGAACTTAAGCCACTCTCAACAAAAGTTCTCAATCCAAGAGAGGGATTCTTTCCAATTAAAAGCTTGGAAATCTCATCTCTAATTCTTTCAGTTGAAACAATTTTTATTCTCTCTGTATTATCCCTCATTGCAACATAGGTATCATTATCAGGTGAAAATCCATGAGTACTAATAAACCTGCAAACTCTCAACATTCTTAATGGATCATCTGAAAAAGATATAATTGGATCATCTGGAGTTCTAATTACCCCAGAAGCTAGATCTTTCAAGCCGTTGAAAGGGTCGATAAGTTCATTGTCATTGATAGAGTAAGCTATTGAATTAATCGTAAAATCTCTTCTTGATAAATCTGTATTTAAATTGTTTGCAGACTCTATAGAAGGGTTCCTTGATGAGTCTTCATAAGTGTCTTTTCTATAGGTTGTAATATGTAGAGAGTTATTTTCAATTTGCAGTTCAATAGTTCCAAAAGCTCTTCCAATTTCAGTAGTTTTATAACCATTACTATTTAATAAGTTTATTGACTCTTCAGGTGTGGCATTAGTTGTGAAGTCAAAATCAGTTGTTTCAATATCTAAAATTCCATCTCTAACAGCACCTCCAACTAAATAAAACTCGAACCCACTTGAGCTATACATGTCAGACACAGTTTTTAAATATTCATTATTGTCAATTAGACTTAATAAGGTTCTTGGTACCATATTGATAGCTTAGAAGAAGAATGGAAACAATAGAAGCATGAATTCAGGAGTAGACTTTGCAGCAGGTGGAATAGTTCTGTTCGAAGAAAAAATTTTATTAGTAAAAAATAAAAAAGGTGATTCCTCTAATGATGCTGAGTCTTGGTGGGGCTATCCAAAAGGACATTTAGAAGAAGGCGAAAAGCCTTCAGAAGCTGCTGTTAGAGAGGTGTTTGAAGAAACAGGTTTTGAGGTAAAAATTGCAAACAACAAACCAATTGCTGAATCAAGATATAAGGTTGAACGTAACGGAGAAGCAGCACAGAAAACGGTTTGGTTTTATGAAATGGAAGTTGTTGAAGCTTTTAAAAATGAACCAGATGAAGAAATAGAAGAAATTGCATTAGTCGGTTTTGATAATGCACTGAGCTTACTTACGCATGATGAAGACAGGAAAATATTGAAATATGTTTTTAACCGATGAAAAAAATAAACATAACTCTTGGCAAGGAACTTTTTATACGCGCAAATGGAATGATGATACCCCAATAGCTTATTTTGAAAAGTCTTATGGCGGTAAACCTTTATTAAAAAAAATAAATCAAATTGCTAATCAGAATGATTTGATATTTAACAGTTCTATGGTTGATGAAAGCAATTCAAACATTTGGAAGATATCTGGGTGGGAAAAAGTTCAAAGGCTTAATGTTTTATCACTTAATCTGAAGAACATCAGGTCGTCGGACGAAAAAGTTAAAAACGTAGAAAATTTTACGAATAAAAATATTTCTGAAATTATCAAACTAGATCATGATATTTTTGATACCTATTGGCAAAACTCAACTGCTGCTTTTAATGAAACTATTTCCAGCTGCACACACAATTATTTATTTATTCAAAAAGTTGAAAATGATTCAATTGGATACGGGATTTTGGGTATTACAAGAAGTTTTGGTTTTCTCCAAAGGTTTGGAATAGTTAAAGAGTTTCAGCAGAATGGTTTCGGTAAAAAACTATTGAGCGACATAATAAAATTTTCAAAACAAAAAAAATTAGTAAACATAAGACTAAATACTCAGGAACAAAACAAACAAGCTAAAAACCTTTATCTCAATAACGGTTTCATACCCACAAATACAAATTTTCTAATTTTAGGTACAAGCAACAGCAAATAGAACTTCATTAATAATCCTCGTTAGCTTAATATAAAGTCTATGGAACAAGAAGATAGCTTTATAGAATCTTTTGAAAGTTTACTAGATACATTAAAAAGACTCATAGTTAAACCAGTTAAGAGAGTGACGGGGTTTGCATCATTAGGTTTTCTGCTTATAGTTTTATTGTTCCTGTCTTTAATATTTGTGTTTATAGGAATTATAAAAATTATGCAGGGTCTAGGTTTGCTTCTTGGAGTAAATCCAACTGGTTTTGCTTTTGCTTCACTAGGGCTTTTGTTTTTATTTTTATCAGTTAAAAGTTATTGGAGAAAAAAAATATGAAAAATGTTGCGATTATAGGTTCTGGACCAGCTGGGTATACAGCTGGCATTTATGCTGGTAGGGCCAATCTTGAGCCCGTTTTATTCGAAGGCTTAGAATCTGGAGGGCAATTAATGCTGACTACGGATGTTGAAAATTATCCTGGTTTTGTTGACGGAATAATGGGACCAGAGTTGATGCAGGTCTTTAAAGGACAAGCAGAAAGATTTGGAACTGAAATAAAAACTGAAATAATAGATTCTATTGAAAGCATTAATGGAGGCTTCAAGCTTAAAAGCTCAAAAGGAGATTATGAATTTAAATCAGTCATTATTGCCTCCGGTGCGTCTGCTAGGTGGTTAGGTGTAGAGGGTGAAAAAGAACTTCAAGGATATGGCGTCTCTGCTTGTGCTACTTGTGATGGTTTCTTTTTCAAAGAGAAAGAAGTTGCTGTAGTTGGAGGTGGAGATTCTGCAATGGAAGAAGCTTTATTTTTAACAAAATTTGCTACCAAGGTGTATGTCATCCATCGAAGAGATGAATTTAGAGCGAGTCAAATCATGCAAGATAGAGTATTGAACCATGAAAAAATAGAAGTGATATGGAACAGTACTGTAGAAAAAATAAATGGTGACGGAGCAGTTTCTTCAGTTGTTATTAAAGATACTGTTGACAGTTCTGAAAAAGAATTGAAGCTTGATGGGGTTTTTGTTGCAATTGGTCATGATCCTAATGTTGGTTTTTTGAACAATTTTGTTGAATTAGACGAAAAGGGATATATTAAAACTGGCTTCACTACAGACACGAGCACATCTGTGCCAGGTGTTTTTGCAGCAGGAGATGTTGCTGATTCAATATATCGCCAAGCTATTACAGCTGCAGGAACTGGGTGTCAAGCTGCTATAGATTCTGAAAGATGGTTAGATCATTAATCAAGACAACTTAAGCTATATTGACAATCTGTCACAAGAAGAGCTTTTAGATTTAAGTAATAAAATTCAAGCAGCGGGTTATCATTTTCCAGAAAACGTAATTGAGTGTCGTTCGTTAGTTGAGTTGTTTTTAAGTGATTACAACATAGATAAGTCTATCTCTAAAGACAGTTTGTGGTTAGAGCTTTTAAATCATGGATATAGTCTTGGTGATCGCATTCTTAATTTTTCAAACCCAGTATTAAAAGGATCTGATGTTGAAGAGCTTCAAGAGCTGTTGTCTAGACTTGGTTTTTATTCAGAACCAATAAATTCTGAGTACAGCCAAGAATTAATGAAATCTGTAGAAGCTTTTCAAGAAAATAGAGGATTGACAATTGATGGGGTCGTGGGTTTAAATACAGCAACAGAAATTAAAAAACTTATAAGACCAAACTTAGATAATTCACTCAATGAAGCAATTAAAGGATTTAAACCGCCTGGATCGATGTTAAATGTCTGTATTTATGTGGAGAATGTTGGTGATTATAAAGAACAGGTTATTTTTTATGAATCGCTTAAAGAGTCCGGAAACAAAAGTGGGGTGAATGTATCCTTTGCCTCCGAGGCTGGAGAAGATCTAAGTAAAGAAAATATTATTACTTTTGTAAATAAAATAAACCCATCTGTTTTTTTAACTTTTGAAAATAGTCAATTGTCTACTGTCGACTATTTTTTAGGAAAACATTCTTTAAGTAATATCGGAAAAAAGCTTGCTGAGTTAATGGGACAGAAACTAAACAAAGAAGCAAATGGTAAAAGTAATATGCTTTTAAAAAATACAAAATCTGTATCACTTATTATAAATGGTAATTTTTACCAAATTAATCTAGATTCAATTTTTGAAGTTATCTCAGGTGTTTATTCAGATATTTATTAAAAACTAGCTTAAATTATTTATAAAATTTTTTAGTTTTTCGAAGTCTTGAAAGTTTAAATTAACTTTAAAAGATTTTCCTGTTTTTTTAATCTGCACTTTTGATCCTACTAAATTCTCCAATTCATTTTTTGCATGAATCACTTCTTCACTGATTGATGACTTACCATTTAACTCACTCACCTTTTCCTCAACCTGGCGACTATTCATTGATGTTCTGATAATTTCTGTCAGAAGCCTATCTTGAAGGCTGTGGTCTAAAACAATTAATGGTCTTGCTTGGCCAAAGGAAATTCTTTCATCTTTCAATGCATTCTGAACAGCATCACTTAAATTTGAAATCCTCAATAAATTAGCAATAAATGGCCTGCTTTTTCCAACTAATAAGCCTATTTCCTTAGCACTAAGACCATGAGCTTCTTTAAGGCTTTTATAGCCGAGAGCTTCTTCTATCGTATTTAATTGTGATCTTTGAACATTCTCCACTAAACCAAGAACTGCAGCATCTCTATCACTAACATCCTTCACTAGACATGGAATTGTTTTTAAACCAGCTAGCCTACTCGCCCTCAACCTTCTTTCACCAGCAATTAGTTGGTAGCTTTCATTTCCAACCTGTTGAACAATTATGGGTTGTAAGACACCACTTTTTTTGATTGATTCAGAGAGCTCTTCTAATTTTTTTGGATCAAAATATGTTCTTGCTTGTGATTTGCTCTCACTTATTTTTTTTATTTCAATTTCAACAACTTTGAACTCTCTTACATCTGTGGTTTCTATAAGTGTGTTTAAAGATCTTTTCATAATCCAACCTTTTCTAATAGTTCTTTAGTCAATTCTTCAAATTCAATTCTAGCTTTACTATTTTCATTAAAATCTAATACAGTTTTAGCATAGAACGGACTATCAGCAATTTCAGTTAGTTGTGATATATGGGTTTTAAAAAGTTTATCAGCAAGTATATGTTCTAATTCCGTTACAAAATCAAGATAACTTGCACGTCGCGTATCTACTTGGTTCAGCACAACACCAAGGAAAACAGGGTTTGTGTGGGGAACTTCAGCTATTGTTTGTTTAGCAAAAGACATAGCCTGACCCACTCCTTCAACTGCTAAAAACTCTGATTTGCTTGGAATAATGTAGAAATGAGAAATAGAAAGAGCTTCTTGCACTAGAGAACTCATTGTTGGAGGTGTGTCTATGAGTATGATGTCGAATGTATTTATAGTTTCATTTTTATAAATTTTATTTAGTTTGGATCCTCCAATTATTTTTTCTGAGTTGTGTTTTTTGATATCAATATCTGAGGGAATTAGATATAAGTTTTCATTAACTTTTTGTGGAATAATGTTCTGTTCGCCATCCAAAATATCAGTAGTCGTGGTGGTGTTTATATTTGATTTTTCTTGATTAAGATAAGTTGAGACATTTCCTTGGGGGTCAGTATCGATGATAAGTGTTTTAAACCCTTTGTTTGCAAGAATACTTGCAATATTGATTACTGCGGTTGTTTTACCTACTCCACCTTTTTGACAAACTACGGAAATTGTTTTCACTTAACATTTATAACATCTATATGTCTTATGTCGTTTTTATTGATTTTAAATTTTTCGTGTTTCACGTGAAACACATTGGTATCGTATTCTAATTCTTCACCAGTTGACGACACTAAATATGTTGTTTTTTTGTCTTTTTTAATTGAATTTATTACATTTTCACTAGATATAAAACATCTTGAAACAAAAAAACCGCCTTTTTTAATACGATCTTCTGCGTTTTCTTGAAAAGAAAAAATATTTTTTTTATTTAATATCCTTAAAAGCCTTGAAAGTTCGAATACCCTTTTTTCTTTAATATCAATTAAGTTAACCTTTATATCTGTGGTTATGCCAATAGGAACACCGGGAATCCCTCCACCAGTTCCAAGGTCTGAAATTTCTTCAACTGAATTCGACATTTCTGTAATTATTTTTCCAAAATAAATGGAGTGAATTACAAATTCATCCCATATAAATTGTTCGCTCTTTGGACTGATTAAACCGGTCTTTATTCCTGTAGTGCACAACCAATTGTGGTATTTAATTAAAAGGTCTAATTTATTAAAAGTTAATTTTTCACCCCAGTTAGGAACTTGGGGTTCAAAATTCATTCTTCTTCTTCAGGCGCAAAAACAACTGATCTGTAAGGTTCTCTACCTTCAGAGTATGATTTAATACCATCAAAACTTGATGCAGCATCGTGAAGAGTTTTTCTATCTACAGAATTCATGGGCTCAAGCATTACTTCTTGTTTGTCTTCGAGTATTTGTTTGCTTAACCTCTCAGCATAAATAGTTAATGCCTCTTTTCGTTTTAATGCGTAATCTGCAACATCCAATCTAAGCCTTGTACCAGCACCAGTTTTTCTTTGAACAACTGTTCTTGTAAGTTCGTGAAGTGAACGAATAATAAAACCTTTATCTCCCACTAATGCTTCTGTTTGTTCTCCGGTAACCTTTACGACTAAGTTTTCATCTTCAAGGATTCCTTCAACATCACCTTTAAGACCGAAAGATTTAACAAGTCCTTTTAAGAAATCTATTGATACCTTTAACTGTTCGTCCTTATCAGCTTCGACTCTTGGTTTTTTTGAATCATATTGCTTTTTATACCCGTTTTTATTGGAGTTTTTACCATTATTTCCACGAGTGTTATTACGTCTTTTATTAGAGTAATTTCTAGAACCACCATTTCTTACAGAGATTCTTACAAGAGCTTTTGTCCCACCAACGCCAAACACTCCACCTTCTGGTTCGCGAAGTATGTTTATGTTTGCTTGAGTAGCGTCTTCAAGGTTTAACTCACTTAAGCCAGCTTTTATAGCATCATCAATTGATTTTGCTTCTACTTCAACCCATTTGTTATTTGCCACTATTTTCTCCTTCTTTTTTTGCGGTTTTTTCGAGGATCATCTTGAATTGGATTTTCTTGTGTCTCTTCGCTTTCATCCTCTTTTTTTTCTTCTTTTTTAACCTCTTCTCGGTCGTCAAGCTTAACAATTAATGCCTGTTGCCCAATACGAAATATATTTCCTGTTAAAAAGTAAACGACAAGTCCTGTTGGTAATGTCCAAGAAATAAATCCAAAAAATATTGGCATTACCTTACCCACCATTTGCATTTGTTGG
>Ga0208130_1000963_pt1 | contig 14245 bp, 12 predicted proteins | sample ETNtaG_31_FD_185771 | JGI IMG/M metagenome (GOLD analysis project Ga0208130, IMG submission 185771) | Marine microbial and viral communities from oxygen minimum zone, Eastern Pacific Ocean - ETNP201310SV78 (SPAdes) (version 2) | ecosystem: Environmental > Aquatic > Marine > Oceanic ...
AGAAGAAGCTCCTGCTGAAGAAACTCCTGCTGAAGAAGAAGCACCTGCTGAGGAAGCTCCTGCTGAAGAAGAAGCAACAGCAGAAGTTAAAGTATCTCTTGAAGAACAAACACCATCTCAAATAATTAGTAACTTTGAATCAAAACAAATGAAAACAGACCTGCCGGAATTTAGGCCAGGTGATACCGTTGTAGTATCTGTAAAAGTAAGAGAAGGTGAAAGGACAAGACTTCAAGCCTTTGAAGGTGTTGTAATGAGTGTAAAGAAAGCAGGATTAAACTCTTCATTTATTGTGAGAAAAATATCTAGTGGAATAGGTGTTGAAAGAACATTTCAAACACATAGCCCAATGATTGATTCAATTAAAGTCAAAAGAAAAGGTGATGTTCGTCAAGCGAAGCTTTTCTATCTTAGAGATAGATCTGGAAAATCTGCAAGAATCAAAGAAAGATTAGAATAATATAATGCAACATTCAATAAAAGAAGATTCTAATCTTAGGTCTTTTTTTGATTACTTATTTATTGAAAAAGGACTATCTAAAAATACTATTAAAGCTTATGAGGTTGATATTGAAAGGTTTATAGATTGGCTAAAGCAAAACAATAAAACAGATTACTTGAATGCAAAAGAAGTACAAATTAATAAATATATTTCGCATCTTTTCAAAACACATCTAAAGAGCTCTTCAATCAATAGAAAAATATCTTCTATAAAAGCTTTTTATCTTTTTTTAATGAAAAAAAATAAACTTAAGGTTTCACCTATTGCTGAGATTGTTACCCCAAAACAAGAAAAATATTTACCAAATTCAATGTCTGAATCAGAAATTGAAAAATTATTGAAAAGCCCAAATACAAAATTAAAAATTGAGAAACGAGATAGGGCTATGATCGAAATGCTATATGCAACAGGTATGAGAATTTCTGAATTAGTAAACCTAAAGATTACCAACCTAGATATACAAAGATGTGTAGTTAAAGTTTTAGGTAAAGGTTCTAAAGAAAGGTTAATTCCATTTGGTGAAGTAGCATCAGAAGCATTAAATGATTATATGAAAGATAGACAGGATTCATCTTCAAAGGAAATATTTTTATCAAATAGGGGTACAAAAATGTCAAGACAGGCCTTTTGGTCAAGAATGAAGGTATATTTAAGAAGAGAGGGGCTTAAGGATTCAATATCACCACATACATTAAGACATGCTTTTGCCACTCATTTATTGAATAGAGGTGCGGACCTTAGATCTGTTCAATTACTGCTTGGCCATAGTGACTTATCTACTACTCAAATATATACTCACATTGCAAAACAACGATTAAGTGAGGTCTTAAAGAAACATCATCCACGAGGGTAAAATGAAAATAAGATTATCAATATATATATTATTATTTTTTTCTATATCATTTTTTGCTGACGAAACTATTATTAAAGAAAAAGTTGAAACAATTCTTCCAAAAGGTGCTGAAATTGAATCAATTGTTCAATCTGAATTTCCAGGTATTTATAAAGTTTATTATGGCGATATTCAACCAATCTATGTATCTGATAATGGAGATTATTTTATTTTTGGAGATATGTTCAAGCTTTCCAAAAATGGAATTTTAAATATCACCGATATTGAAATCAATCAAAGAAGGTTAGAAATTATAGATAATATAAGTTCAAATGAATTAATATCCTTTCCATCTAATAATGAAATATATAAAGTTACAGTATTTACTGATGTTGAGTGTGGTTATTGTAGAAAACTACATGATCAAATTGATGAATATAATGACATTGGTATTTCAATACATTATGCAGCCTTCCCAAGATCAGGTATTGGTACAGGAGCTTTTACAAAAATGGTTGGCGCATGGTGCTCAGATAATCCAAAAAAGATGATTACAAATTTAAAAAAGGGTAAAAATCCTAGTTTTGGATTTTGTGATACTCAACCTGTTGCAAAACATTATGCAATAGGCAAAAAAATAGGTATTACTGGAACACCTGCTATTGTTACATCATCAGGTGAATTATTACCAGGATACTATCCACCCAATGAATTATTAGAAAAGTTAAAAGGATAAATTATGGAAACTATAAGAATTGGAATATGTGGATGGGGAAATGTTGCTACGGGACTATTTAAATCTATCAAAGATAATAAGAATGAAATTAATATAAATAGTGGAATAGACATTAAGATAGAAGTTATTGGAGCTAGAAGAGATAATCCTAAATGTGACCCAGGGAAAATTAAGATAGAAAGAGATATTTTTAAAGTTATAGATCATGATGTAGATGTTGTAGTCGAGCTAATAGGGGGAGTTGAAACGGCAAAAGAATTAATTTTAACCGCAATCAAATCTAAGAAACATGTCGTTACTGCGAATAAAGCTGTTATATATCATCATGGAGATGAAATTTTCAGAGAAGCACATAAAAATAATGTAAAGGTTCTATATGAATCTGCAGTTTGTGCTGGCACACCTATTATTAAATTATTAACTGAAGAACTGGCTGCAAATAAAGTATCAAAAATATCTGGGATGTTAAATGGAACATCTAATTTTATACTTTCTAATATGGAAGATGGCGCAGACTTTGATTCAACTTTATCTTTCGCACAAAAAGAAGGTTATGCAGAACCAGATCCAACTTTCGATATAGAGGGCTTGGATGCAGCACATAAGATAGGAATACTATCTGCTCTTTGTTATGGAACTGCTTTGCCACCAGAAGATTTTTATGTTGAAGGTATTTCAAAAATTGATAATAGTGATTTTAGATATGCTATGGAGATGGGCTATACAATAAAACATTTAGCAGTTTCTTCAATAAGTAATAATAAGATTGAGTTAAGAGCACATCCAGTTCTTATAAGCCTGAATTCTTATTTAGCAAATTTAAAAGGTGTTAGAAATGGAATTGAGATAGATACAGATCTTCTTGGAACTCTTCATATAGCTGGATCTGGGGCAGGTCAGGAATCAACAGCATCTGGAATAATTTCAGATTTAGTCCATCTTGCAAATGCAAATGCAAATACATATGACGATAATAACTCAAATAAAAAATATACTATGAGTTCATTTAACGACTTATCATTCCAATATTATTTTTATATTGAAGCTGAAGATATACCAGGAGTAATGGCATCTATAACATCTATTTTTGCTAAAAAAAATATTGGAATAGAATCAATAGTACAAAAAGAAAACCTAGATAAAAATCTGGTTCCCATAGTATTAATTTCAGATGCTTTTATAGAGAAAGAACATTCAGATCTATTAGCTCAAGTCTTAGAGCTTGAATCTGTAAATAAAATTAGGTCCATAAGAATAGAACCAAATTAAAATGTTTTTTCATAGCACAAGGGGAAAAGATAAGAACAAAACCTTTGAAGAGGTTTTAATTCAAGGCCTTGCTGATGATGGCGGTCTTTTTATGCCAGATAATTGGCCTCAAGTTGATTTAGATTATTTAAGAAAACAAGAATCTTTTATTGATGTCGCAAAATATATAGTTCCATTATTTACTAAATCGTCATTTAATGATGATGAAGTAAAAGACATATTAAATGATACTTGGCATGATTTTGATGTAGAAGATTTTATTAAAATATCACCTATTGATAAATCAATTGATATTTTAGAGTTATTCCATGGACCAACTGCAGCTTTTAAAGACTTTGGTTTACAGTTAGCAGCAGCATTTTTTAATAAATCATTAATAAAACAAAATAAGACAGCAATTGTTTTTGGTGCTACATCAGGTGATACAGGATCAGCTGCCATTGATGCATGTAAAAAATTTAGTTCAATTAAAAGTTTCATTTTAATTCCTGATGGAAATATGTCAGAAATACAAAGAAAACAGATGACTACTGTTAAAAATTCTAATGTTTTTCCAATATTAGCTGATGGAACTTTTGATGATTGCCAAGATATTGTTAAACAAGGCTTCAAAGAGAGATCTTTTTTAAAAGAAGATCAATTTTTATTAGCTGTTAATTCAATAAACTGGGTAAGAATAATAGGTCAAATCTGCTATTACTTTTATGCTGGATTAAAAATTAATCAGTTATATGAGCAATTAAATTTTTCAATACCTACCGGTAACTTTGGAAATGTATTTTCCTGTTATGCTGCTTCTAAAATGGGTCTACCGCTTTCAAAAATTATAGTCGCAGTTAATGAAAATAATATTTTGGACAGATTTTTTAAAGAAAATGATTATTCAAAAACTGAAGTTATTGAAACAATATCACCAAGCATGGATATAAGTGTCGCAAGTAATTTTGAAAGACTCTTATATGATTTCTATTTAGATGGAAATTCTTCATTATGTTCTGAGGTTTACTCAGGATTTCCAAGTCAACCTATTAGAGTTGATAAGAATATATGGGAAAAAACTCCAAAATTATTTTTAAGTTATAGCGTAGATGATTCCGATACATATGAATGTATGAGATTATTTAGTAAAAAATATGATTATATTATGGACCCGCATACAGCTGTTGCAGCAGAAGCATTATCCCATTTTGATAAGACTTTAAATAATAAAACAGTTATTTTATCAACCGCCCATCCAGCAAAATTTCCTAAAATTATAGATAAGGCTGGCTTATATCTCTCTGATATACCATCAAGATTAAGTTCGGTTATAGATAAGGATGAGATTGCTACAAAATTAAGCGTCTTAGATGATTCTGTTTTTGAATTCATAAAACAAAATAATTAATAATATGGATATTCACGAATTAAAAGCTAGTCTTATAGATCTCAAATCAAGGCTGGATGAGATTAAAGAAAATGTTTTTAAAATTACTACAAAGGAAAAAAGACTGCTTGTGATTGATAATGACTTATCAAAAGAAGAGGTTTGGTCAGATTTAGAGCTTTCTCAAAAACTTAGCAAAGAGAAAACATTAATACAAAAAACGCTTGCCTCATATAATGATGTAGCTAATAAATTGTCAGATTGCGAAGTTCTATTGGATGTTTCTATAGAAGAAAATGATGATTCTTCAATTGATGATATATCAAATGATATTCAAGATATCCAGTTGTCTATTGAAGAATTAGAATTCAGCAAAATGTTTACAAATAAAATGGATCCAGCACCAGCTTATATTGAAATCCAATCTGGCTCTGGCGGAACTGAAGCACAAGATTGGGCTGAAATGCTTTTAAGAATGTATTCAAAATGGGCAGAAAGTAAGGGGTTTTTAATTAAAATTGTAGACATTTCACATGGTGATGTGGCTGGGATCAAATCAGCATCATTACATGTTGATGGCGACTATGCTTACGGGTGGTTAAGAACAGAAACAGGGGTACATAGGCTGGTAAGGAAATCTCCTTTTGATTCTGGGAACAGAAGGCATACTTCATTCGCTTCTGTATTTATTTCACCCGAAATTGATGAATCTATAGAAGTTAACATAAAAAGCTCAGATATTAGAACTGATACTTATCGAGCTTCAGGAGCTGGAGGACAGCATGTAAATAAAACAGATTCTGCTGTAAGGCTGACACATATTCCTACCGGTGTTGTTGCTCAATCTCAAAGCGATAGATCACAACATAAAAATAAAGAAAATGCATTAAAACAATTAAAATCAAAGCTATACGAGTTAGAATTACAAAAACAAAATGAAGAAAAGCAGATGCTTGAAGAAAGTAAATCAGATATAGGTTGGGGCAGTCAGATTAGGTCATATGTACTAGACCAGTCTAGAATAAAGGATTTAAGAACAAGTTATGAAACAGGAAACACTTCAGCTGTTCTAAATGGAGATATAGATGATTTTATAAAATCATCATTAAAAGCAGGAATATAAATGGTTAATGATAATTTAGGTGGCGAAAAAGCCATAATTGAAGAAAGAAGAAAAAAATTAGAGCAACTTAGAGAAAAAGGTGATGCTTATAGTAATTCATTTAAACCTAAAAATAATTCAAAGGGTTTGCTAGAGGAATATGGCGATTTGACAAAGGATGAGCTAGCAGAAAAGAATATACAAAATATCTCTATTGCTGGAAGAATAGTTCTAAAAAGAGTTATGGGGAATGCTAGTTTTGCAACCCTAAGAGATGCTTCAGGAGAGATACAAATATATGTAACTAAAAATAATGTAGATGAAAAGGTCTATGAAGATTTCAAGACATGGGATCTTGGAGATATAGTTGGTGTCTCAGGCTCATTATTTAGAACAAAAACAGATGAACTAACCATCGATGTATGGGATCTTGAAATGATTACTAAATCATTAAGACCAATGCCAGAAAAATTTAAAGGTTTGACTGATATAGAAGCAAGGTATAGACAAAGATATCTTGATTTAATGACTAATACTAATACTAAAGAAATCTTTATAAAAAGAACAAAGATAATAGATTCAATGAGACAAAAGATGAATCAAGTTGGTTACTTAGAGGTTGAAACTCCAATGATGCATCCTCTTGCAGGTGGAGCAGTGGCAAGGCCCTTTAAAACTCAACATAATGCCTTGGGCAGAGACCTTTATTTAAGAATTGCTCCAGAATTATATTTAAAAAGGCTTTTAGTCGGTGGTTTTGAAAAGGTATTTGAGATTAATAGGAGTTTTAGGAATGAGGGGCTTTCAACCAAACACAATCCTGAATTTACTATGATGGAATGGTATGAAGCATATGCAACCATGCAGAATCAAATGGATTTAACCCGAGACATAATATTAAATGCCTCTTCTGCTGCTGGGTGTGAATCAACAATAGAGTGGAGTGATATAAAGATTAATTTAAATAATTTTACACAATCCAGCTTAACAAATTTAATACTAGAGCATAATAAAGATCTTTCAAAAGATGATATAAACAACCAAAAGAAGCTTGAGAAATTCTTAAAAGATAAAAAAATAAAAGTTGAAAAGAGTTGGAAAATTGGCAGAATGCTGCTTGAAGTTTTTGAAGAAACAGTAGAATCTAAATTAATTGATCCAACATTTGTTACTGAGTATCCTGTCGAGGTTTCACCTCTATCAAGAAGAAATGAAGATAATCCAGATTTTGCTGATAGGTTTGAATTATTTATAGGTGGTAAGGAATTTGCTAATGGCTTTTGTGAATTGAATGATCCTGATGATCAGGCATCAAGATTTGAAGATCAGGTCGCTGCAAAGGATTCTGGTGATAAAGAAGCAATGGATTTTGATCAAGACTATATAACTGCACTAGAGCATGGTATGCCGCCAGCGGTAGGTGTTGGATTGGGTGTTGATAGACTGGTTATGTTGTTAACGAATCAATCATCTATAAGAGATGTTCTCTTATTCCCACAATTAAAAAATTAATCTTTTGAATCTTCTATTAGCTTGATAATATTTTGATGTATTATCGGGGCAGTATTAGGACCTAAAGACACAACCTCACCATAAGTTTCTTCATTTTCTCCGAAGATCCAGGGAGCCTTTTCATCCCATTCGCTTTTGGGAATGATATAGCCGATAGCATCATTTGCTAAATTTACCATTAGATTGAGCTTGCCTGGAAGTTGACTACGCAAATGTGGGACTTCTTGAGGATCTATGGAGTAATCAGCACCTTGAGGATTTTCTATACCACCAACTGCAATCTCTGGATAAAGTTCTCCAGGTATGCCGGTGATGGTTGCATCCCCTAATTCTATAAATGCTATCTCACTAAGATAATGAATGAATGGAGGCTTTAAATTAAATTTAGGATCGCTATCGATGATGCCAAGTATAGTACTCAATGAAAGCATAAAATTTTCTATACCTAATTCTAATTCGAGTGTGCGAGCAGTTAATGTTGGTTCGGGGGATGGCTCAAAATTACCTGCATGAAAAGCATCTATAACACTACTGGCAAGGCTATAGCCATATGCACGGGCTTTTGCATGACTTGGTTTAGTAATTGTTTCTTTCATAAAAGTATCATAGATTGGATCACTTGGTCCTGATGTCATTAAGCCTCCAATATTCCCAGTTAGCCATAATGTGGTTCCACCAAGTCCAGGTTTAACGAGTTGATTCTCGTAATAAATACCATCGCTGATACCTCTTCTTAAATAGCCTGCAACATCAGAGGTCAGTTCGAGATTTTTATCCCAGGTAAGTTCAACGTGAATTCCAAAATTAATTAACGAGCCTATGATCGAGCCATCAGGACGGTTAAATAATACCGCTCTAATGCCATCATCTATCACAATGGGTTTGCGTTTATCTTTGATAGGGGTAAGAGGATTGGTTGGGATTAAAGCTAGGCTCATTTGAGCAGGCTCTAAGTTTTCTATTGCTAGATTTAAAGCGTTTAGAAAATTTTGTTTCAGTTGACCCATATATTCATCGTCAACACCACTTTTAAATAAACTTGGTCCCCAGAGGCCTTGTGTATCTGGACCTTCATGATTATGGGTTGCATGTATCATGAGATAATCTAGACCCCATTCAGCAGGAAGATCCTTACGGACACTGAGTACAAATTTTCGCATTAGCCCAATGGTATCAGCGCTTATGATTCCAATTCGAGTTTTGCCGTCATCAATGACTGCAGCTACAGCCAACAATTCATCTTTAATTCCTTGAGCAGGCCGATTATTTTGAAAACCTGCCATCCACACAGCATCAAATTGCCCATTACCATTTACATCTGTCCACAAATCAATATTTGAATTAAATTGAGCATCGTTATCTATATCTTCCCACTTATCAATAAGATCTGGCGTGATAGAAATTTTTGCAAATCCAACTTTTAATTCATTTGGAAGCAAATTATTGCTACTAAAAGTTAAAAAAGTAACTAAAAGAAGTCTTACCATCTAAATTTATCAAAATTTTCTGGATTAGCCCAACCTTTAGGATTATTCCATGATCTTTTATTGTTATATGTTTTAAGGTTATAAGAAAAACACTTTAACTTATTACTTTTATCCAATAACTCTGTTTGAAATCCAAGTTTTAACATCATCTCATCGGTTCTTTTATCTTTATTAAAGTTCGTAAAGATAACAATTTTTTGACTTAAAAGGTTTTTAATAATTCCTATATCGGATTCAGAATTTTCTATATCATCAAGTGCAATGTAAAGATCGCAATTTGTATTAACCTTGTCATCAATTAATGGAGTTACAGATAAAGATTTTATATTTGTCTTTTCAATTCTTTTTAGTAATTTTGAAATATCTTTTTTTGTTAGAAGATTTATATTTGAGGCTTTTTCATCTTCAATAATGTTATTTATAAAGCTATAAATAATTTTATCTTTGTTTGTCATTTCATTAGATGTTTTACTGCTTCTTTCTCAGCAAGCAACTCATCAATTGATATTTTAATTTTTGTCTTTCCAAAATCTGATAATGCGATATCTCTTTTAATATCAATAGTGCCATCTTTTTGAGTAATTAGTGGAAAGCCACAAATAAGTCCTTCTGGAACATCATATGACCCATCGCTTGCTACTGCTGCGCTAAAGCACTCTCCTGATTCAGTAGGGTTCTCACAGGCTATTATCGTATCAATTACAGCTTTGGCAGCCGAGGTGGCTGAAGAGGCTCCTCTTGCATCTATTACAGCCTTACCTCTTTGCTGAACAGTGGGAATAAAATCAGACTCTATCCAATTCATATCGTTAATAACGCTATTTCCTAATTCGTCTGCAATAATTGTATTTTCAGCATCTGGATACATTGTTGGGCTATGATTACCCCAAATAATCATATTCTTGATATCTGAAATATTTTTATTTGTTTTTTTAGAGATAATTGATTTAGCTCTATTTGAGTCTAACATTGTCATTGCCATCCAAAGTTGCGAATCTTTATTAGCGGCATTTCTTCCAATAAATGCATTTGTATTTGCAGGATTTCCAACAACTAATATTTTTGCATCATCTTTCCCATGCCTGCCTATTGCTTGGCCTTGGCCAACGAAAATTCCTCCATTTATACTTAAAAGATCAGATCTTTCTTCTATTTTTTTGCCGTTATACACGATTCCTCTAGGAATACTACCAACAAGCAAAAACCAATCTCCATCCGAGGCAGCCTCGTCAAAGTTATCTGTATAGGTTACATTTCCCATATTAGGAAAATAAGAATCCTCCAATTCCATTATCAATCCTTTAAGCTTATTGACGACCTGGGGTATTTCCACTAAGACCAAGTCAACTTTTTTATCTCCAAATGTCCTGCCATTAACCAATCTTGGAATTAAGGAATAAGCTATTTGGCCAGCCGCTCCGGTCACTACTACTTTAACTGATGCACTCATTTTATTTCCTTATAAATAATAGTTAATTATATTCCTAATTTAAAATGTAATCCTCAATTTATTGCATAGTAAATGAGATATATTTTGATTAGAATAGGCTATTACTTCAAAAATTTTTAACTCAACTGGAGAAAAGTATGAGCATTGAATTCAATGATAAAGTTGCAATTGTTACAGGAGCAGGTGGGGGCATTGGTAAAGAGCATGCATTAGAGCTTGCAAGGCGAGGGGCTAAAGTAGTAGTTAATGATCTTGGTGGAAGCGTTGACGGCAGTGGTGCAAGCGATGCTGCTGAAGAGGTAGTTGAGCTAATTAAGTCTGAAGGTGGCGAAGCTATATCTAATGGAGCTAGCGTAACTGATTTAGATGCAGTGAAGAATATGGTGCAACAAACAATGGATGAATGGGGCAGAATTGATATTCTTGTAAATAATGCTGGTATTTTAAGAGATAAAAGTTTTCATAAAGTTTCTATAGAAGATTTTAATTTAGTAATGGATGTTCATTTTCAAGGCAGTTTAAATTGCACGCATACTATTTTTCCAATAATGAGAGAACAAGAATATGGTCGTATTATTTTTACAAGTTCTGCTAGTGGTGTGTATGGAAATTTTGGACAAACCAATTACGGATCAGCAAAAATGGCAATGATTGGCTTGATGAATACTTTAAAACTTGAAGGACAAAATAAAAATATTTTTACAAACTCAATCACACCGGTTGCATATACCAGAATGACAGAGGGATTGATACCTGAGGATTTTGGTCAAAATTTAAAATCAGAATATATCACCCCAGCTGTAATATATTTAGCAAGCGATCAAGCTCCAAATGGAGTGATTATAGCTGCAGGAGCAGGAGTTTTTTCTAGAATAAATATTCAAGAAAGCATGGGTGTCTCTCTTGGTACTGGCGAAGATATGACACCGGAAAATATTCATGCTAACTGGGATAAGATTTCTGACATGACGAATGCAAGAGCTCTTCAAAATGGCGGAGAGCAAACATTAAAGTTTTTTGAATTAATTAATAAGTAATTTATTTAATCAGACAGAAAAGCTTGGTCTTGCAGAAATATTTCCAATGTATTTACTAAGATTAGCATAATCATTAATATCTATTCTATTTAATCTTACAAGAAACTGTAGCGATACGGTCATTTGTATATCTGCATAAGAAAATTTATCACATGCAATAAATTTATTTCCCTTAATAATTTCTTCATAGTATTTAAGAGATTTAATTGCGAGCTCTCTTTGGGCTAGGCCAAATTCATTATTTTGCTCTTCAAGCGCGCTCATATGAGGATGGGTATGTCTGAAACCATGCATAAGCGGTAGCATTAACTCAAATGATACTCTTGAGTACCACATTTCTATTTCTGCAATCTCCATTGGATTTTTTCCAAATAAGTTTGGTTCTGGGTATAGGCATTCGAGATATCTGCATATCGCTGTAGTTTCTAGAATCACCTGACCATCATCTAGGACAAGAGCAGGTATTCTTGAGTTAGGTGCTATTTTTTTATATTCAGGAGTTTTATGATCCATCTTGCCAATGTCAAGATTCTCAACTTCAATATTTTCTATGCTTTTTTCAGCAATAAATACGAGAACCTTTCTTGGGCTGGGAGCAACTTGACTTGAATATAATTTCAAGTCTTATTCCCAGTTCAGAGCGCCGCCAACCTGATATTCAGTAACTCTTGTTTCAAAGAAATTCTTTTCTTTTCTAAGATCAATTATTTCTGACATCCAAGGGAATGGGTTTGTTACCCCTGTAAATTCTTCATCTAAACCAAGTTGAGTAAGTCTTCTGTTAGCAATGAATTTTAAATATTCTTCCATCATTGATGCATTCATTCCAAGTACGCCTCTTGGCATAGTATCTCTAGCATATTGAATCTCTAGCTCCGTGCCCTCTAGAATCATCTGAGCAGCATCAGACTTCATTTGCTCATCCCAAAGATTAGGATTTTCAATTTTTATCTGATTTATAACATCAATACCAAAATTAACATGCATCGATTCATCTCTTAAAATATATTGAAATTGCTCTGCTGTACCAGTCATCTTATTTCTTCTTCCCATCGACAAAATTTGTGTAAAGCCACAATAAAAGAATATCCCTTCAAGAACACAATAAAAAGCTATAAGATTTTTAAGCAACTGCTTATCAGTTTCTTCTGTTCCAGTTTTAAAATCAGGATCTGATATTTCTTGAGTGTATTTAAGTCCCCACGATGCTTTTCTAGCAACACATGGCACTTCTCTGTACATATTAAATATTTCTCCTTCATCCATTCCTAAAGATTCAATACAGTATTGATAAGCATGAGTATGTATAGCTTCCTCAAGACTTTGTCTCAGGATATATTGTCTGCATTCTGGATTGGTAATTAATCTATATAAAGCAAGCACAAGATTGTTTGCAACAAGTGAGTCAGCAGTTGAAAAGAAACCAAGATTTCTTTTTACAATCATTCTTTCATCTTCTGTTAAACCATCTTCTGATTTCCATAAAACGATATCATTTGTCATATTTATTTCTTGTGGCATCCAATGATTTGCACTTCCATCAAGATATTTTTGCCATGCCCAATCATATTTAAAAGGAACTAATTGATTAAGATCTGCTTTACAATTAATCATCATTTTTTGATCAACCTGAACCCGACCAGCATTTGCCATCATTTCATCAAGCTCCTCATTACCTGCTGCTTCATCTATTTCATTTACAGCTTTTCTTGCAGCTGCAGCTCTTGACCCTTCTCCAATATTAGAATTATCAACTGATGTTGATCTTTCTTTTTCTTGATCGGTATCTTTCTTAGGCGATTGTAATTCCTTGTTTTGCGATGCAGGCTCTGTTTTAACGTCTGTTGCTACAGGCGGTGTTGGATTTTCTTCCTTTCCATATTCATCCCAATTTAACATATTATTTCTCCATAAAAATTATTGACATGCCTCACAATCTGGGTCATCCAGAGAGCATGCTTCTGGTATTGGTGCTGGTGCTCCAAGCTCATTTGTTGAAACTTCGTTGGCATTAGAACTTACTGCATTAAGCTTTCCTTTTTCTACAGTAGATTTCTCAGTTTGAGTTGCAGCAATAGATCTTAAATAGTAAGTGGTCTTTAAACCAGAATACCAGGCCATTCTATATGTTATATCTAATTTCTTACCATCTGCATTACCTATATATAAGTTTAAAGATTGCGCTTGATCAATCCATTTTTGCCTTCTACTTGCAGACTCAACTATATACCTTGGTTCTACCTCAAAAGCTGTTGAGAATAATTTCTTTATTTCATCTGGTATTCTGGATATCTCTGATAGACTTCCTTCAAAATATTTCAGATCATTTATCATTACATCATCCCATAAGTCTAATTCTTTTAATTTTCTAACAAGATGAGGATTAACAATTGTAAATTCTCCTGACAGGTTAGATTTTACATATAAATTTTGATATGTTGGTTCAATTGATTGAGTAACACCTGTTATATTAGAAATAGTCGCAGTAGGCGCAATCGCCATTACATTAGAGTTTCTCATACCATCTTTTTTAACTTTCTTTCTAAGAGACTCCCAATCCAATGTTTCTGATCTATCAACATTTAAATATTCTTTTCCTCTGTTTTCTTCAAGTATTTCAATTGAATCCTTGGGCAAGATGCCTTTACTCCATAAAGAACCTTCAAAGGATTCATATGAGCCTCTTTCTTTTGCAAGTTCAGTAGATGCATATATTGCGTTATAACTAATTAATTCCATGCTTCTGTCAGCAAATTCAATTGCTTCATCGCTACAATAAGGAATATCTTGAAGATACAAAGCATCTTGAAAACCCATAAGACCAAGACCTATAGGTCTATGCTTAAGATTAGAATTTTTAGCAGTATCAACAGAGTAGTAGTTAATATTTATAACATTATCCAGCATTCTAATAGCTGTTGAGACTGTTTGTTTCACCTTCTCCTCATCTAA
>Ga0208130_1000972_pt1 | contig 14192 bp, 17 predicted proteins | sample ETNtaG_31_FD_185771 | JGI IMG/M metagenome (GOLD analysis project Ga0208130, IMG submission 185771) | Marine microbial and viral communities from oxygen minimum zone, Eastern Pacific Ocean - ETNP201310SV78 (SPAdes) (version 2) | ecosystem: Environmental > Aquatic > Marine > Oceanic ...
AGCTACAAAACATCAACAGCAACTGAATCCAAAACTTTTCGAAACTGGTATCAGCTTGAACACCAACACAACAATCCACCCAATCACAATCAATTTGTAGTCATCACTACACAACGTTCACTTCATCCTTGGGTGAAGCGCAGTACGACTCAGGCCATGGAACGGGGACCTGAGCTTGCTTCGGAGAACTGATCATGAGCACGCTTCTCTATCGCGGTCACACGTACGACCAGCACAAAGAATGTGCGACAAAACCAGCTATCAAGCTCACTTATCGCCGGCAGGTCTATCAAGCACGCCAGGCAGAGGCCAAGCGAGCAAGAGTCGAATTGAAATACCGAGGTGTCGCCTACATCCGCTGATTGGAGCTGATACAAGCCGTCCTCGCTGAAGATGACTTGTAAAAATCTGACTTAAGCCGCTTGAGGCAGGGGTCTGACCCCATGCAGTTGGGGTTTGGCAGCCGACGTCGTCGCCGCCATCAGCGATGGGATCCGCGCGCTGTTGTAGACGCGGAATTCATGCTCAAGAGACACTCCAGGCTTTCGAACAGCCTGGTTCAACACCACAGAGCCATCCGGATCAGAGATGGATCGGTGAAACGTGCGCGGGGGAATGCGCAGGATGTCGCCACCACTTTCAAGCCGAACAATGTGAAACGGCTGCTCCCAGAGCAGATTCACCAAATAAAACGTTCGTCCACCACTGGCGGCCAGAAGATTGTCTTCCTGATTGGGATGCATATAAAACTGCCAGGCCCCTGTTTCGGGGTCATCCGGTGGGCTCACGGCAGGGCCGGAGTGAATCACCAGGTCACGGGCATTGGACGTCTCAACCGTGACGTCAAAGAAACGCACGGAAGGCGTGTCGCGAAACCGCTCGAAAGACAACAGTTCGAACATCACCGATGGGCCGGATGAAGGCCCGAACTCTGAACTGTTTTTACCGAGCTTTCTCTACTGAAACGGTGCCGTCGATAACGGTTCAGCCACCCAGATAAGCCATCTCTGCATGAGGTGACGTCCCGAAAGCATCCTGGCCCCGGCCCTCCTCGCTGTACTGGTCGAGCCTCCGCTGCCAGAGGGCACAGATCGCTCGCTCCAGGTCGTCGTCACTGGTCAGAGCCGGTTTCAAATCTGTTCCACGAGCTGCAAAAAGACAAGTGAAGGCTTGTCCGTCAGCGGTGATGCGCAGTCGGTTGCAGTCTCCGCAAAACGGCTCACTGATGGAGGCGATCACACCAATGGCAGCGACCCCATCGCGATAACGCCAACGAAGGGCAGTACCACCAGGTGATCGACCGAGTGACGACAACGGCCATTGGCGGCTGATGCGATCGACCATCACGGCTGCAGGCAAAACCTGCTCCATGGCCCAACCGTTGCGATTGCCCACATCCATGTATTCGATCAAACGCAGCTCCAGCCGTTGCTGACGCGCCAACATTGCTAGAGGAATCAACTGATCGTCGTTCACGCCCCGCTGGATCACCGCATTGAGCTTCAAAGCGCCAACAGCGGGGTCAAATCCGGCCGAACGAGCCGCCTCGAGTCCCGCCAGCACCTGCTGAATCAAACGGTTTCCAGCCGATTCCCCACCGCGCAGGCCAGCCATGCGCGCCACCACCTCACCCTCGACCGCATCAAGACTGATGGTGATCCGTTCGAGGCCAGCTGCACGAAGAGCACGGGCCCGTTCCTGCGTCAGCAAGACTCCGTTGCTGGTGAGTGCCACCTGCCGCAGACCCTGCAGAGGATTGCCAGGAGTGGCACGCCCCAAGGCAACCTGCTCCAGCAGCGGGAGCAACCGATCGCTCAGTAACGGTTCGCCTCCAGTGAGCCGCAGGGTGTGGGCCCCCAACCGGGAAGCAACCCGGATCAGTCGCAATTGCTGCTCAAGGCTGAGCAGACCTGGGGGATCCACAGCATCGGGGCAGCAATAAGGACAGGCCAGATTGCAGCGTGCCGTGAGCGACATCCGCAGCACCCCGAGCGCTCGAGCCCGCTGGTCAATCGGGGGAGATGCGGCAATCATCCCGTTAACGCTGCCAGATCAATGGGCCGATTGACATTGACCAACTGATCAGAAGGAAGTTTCACCGTGTCATGGGGAATCCGTTCAAGCCAGCCGCGCCAACGGCCCTTCCCCTCCGTGAGCTCATCATCAAGCTCCTTGCGATAGAGCGCACCGCATGGATAGATGCCAAAAAGATGCTGGAGCCTGGAGCCGTCATCGGCAACAAGTGCTCTTGATGGCTGCGATCTCCAGCAACGGATCAGCTGCTGCAATGCCTCACAACGCAAGCCGGGCATATCCACAGGCAACGTGAGCAACGCTTCATCATCACGATCGTGCAAGACACAGCTCAAGGCCCAGAGGGGACCTGCCGGCTGCCAGGGCTCGGCTTGAACAGTCACTCCTTCACGGGAACTGAGCAGCGCGTGATGACGGCCATGACCCGTCAGGACGCAAACCTCAAGACCCACTGAGCGCAACAGTTGGACCTGAGCCTCAAGCCAACTCGATCCATCCGGATGGGTCAGCAGAGCCTTGTCTGCACCCATGCGTCGACTGGCACCACCGGCAAGAACAACGCCCAGAAGACGACGAGACATAGAGCCAAAGATCTTGTGCCTTGGTAACACCTCAGACCAACGACATTGCAGTTACAACGACTACCAAAAGACCCAAATCAGCGACAGACATAAATGACACCGGGCTGTCAGGGCTGAAATTTTGTAACCGATGCAACGATTCATGTAGCCACCAAATGGTGCAATTATCCGGCGGTCTGCATGAGCGCCGCATTTTGAAATCCTGAGTGCCTTCGTTTCGACACCGGGGTTTGAATCTCCACACCAACAAACCCCATGCTTGGCGAACTCTGGTCATTCCAGGGGAGATACCGAACACTTCATCTCACCTGGTTTGCATTCTTTTTAACTTTTGTCGTTTGGTTCAATCTGGCGCCACTCGCCACAACAGTGAAGGCGGATCTCGGACTAACCGTTGGTCAGATCCGCACAGTTGCAATCTGCAATGTTGCGCTCACCATTCCAGCCCGTGTGCTGATTGGCATGTTGCTGGATAAATTCGGCCCTCGACGCACCTATTCCACCCTGCTGGTGTTCTCGGTGATTCCCTGCCTGATGTTTGCATCAGCCCAGGATTTCAATCAACTGGTGGTGTCCCGTCTGCTGCTTTCCATCGTGGGCGCCGGCTTCGTGATCGGCATTCGCATGGTGGCCGAATGGTTCCCTCCCAAAGAAATCGGTTTGGCGGAGGGCATCTATGGCGGCTGGGGCAATTTCGGCTCCGCTTTCTCAGCGCTGAGCCTGGTTGCACTGGCTGGCTTTCTCTCCTTCTCCGGGGGATTCGAACTGCCAACTGGCGCCACCCTGAACTGGCGAGGAGCGATTGCATTAACGGGAATCATCTCGGCCGTGTATGGCGTGATCTATTTCTTCAACGTCACCGACACCCCTCCAGGAAAGGAATATCAACGCCCTGAGAAGACTGCAGGTCTTGAAGTCACTTCGATGAGAGATTTCTGGGGATTGCTGGGCATGAATGTTCCCTTCGCAGCAATTCTCTGTGTTCTCTGCTGGAGACTTCAGAAAGTTGGATTCCTGAACGCTGGAACTTACCCACTGGCCCTGCTGGCTGTACTTGTCTGGTTCATCTTCCAAACCTGGGGAATCATCCGCACCAACCGTGATCTGATCATGGGAACCAAGGTGTATCCCAAAGAAGATCGTTATGAGTTCCGTCAGGTGGCCATCCTCGAACTCACCTACATCGTGAACTTCGGTTCCGAACTGGCTGTGGTTTCGATGCTGCCAACGTTCTTTGAAACCACATTCGACCTGCCGAAAGCAACAGCAGGAATCTTGGCCTCCTGTTTCGCCTTCGTGAACCTGGTCGCTCGTCCAGCAGGTGGTCTGATCTCCGACAAACTCGGCAGCAGAAAAAACACCATGGGCTTTCTCACAGCCGGCCTCGGCATCGGCTATCTGGTGATGAGCCTGATCAAACCGGGCACATTCAGCGGTTCCACCGGCATCTTCATTGCCGTGGTGATCACCATGCTTGCTTCCTTCTTCGTTCAATCAGGGGAAGGTGCAACATTCGCCCTCGTGCCGCTGGTGAAGCGTCGCGTCACCGGTCAGGTGGCAGGTCTGGTTGGGGCCTACGGCAACGTCGGTGCCGTGACTTACCTCACCATTTTCAGCCTGCTGCCGCTCTGGATGGGTGGAGGCAAGGATCCTTCCCCTGAGGTGATCGCAGCCTCCAACAGTGCGTTTTTCCAGATTCTGGGAATTGCAGGTCTGATCGTGGCTTTCTTCTGCTTCTTCTTCCTCAAGGAACCCAAGGGATCCTTCGATGAGTTGCATGAAGGTGAAAGTCCCTCGTCATCAGCTGCTGCCATGGCTCGCTGAGCCATCAGCACTCTCGACTGAGATCACTGATCCCTGGTGCTGAAAGCACCGGGGATCTTGCATTCCATCGGATTCTTTGATGACCAGTCCCTGCAAGAGCATTCAGAGTCAGTGCCCTTACTGCGGCGTGGGCTGCGGTCTGGAACTGATGCCACCGGGAGAAGCGGGAAAATCTGTGAAACGGGATGCCGAGGGCAACCCGATGTGGACTGCACGTGGCAACAAACAGCATCCATCCAACCTGGGACAGGTCTGCATCAAAGGGGCCACGGTGGGAGAGACCCTGGCCAAGGGAAGGCTCACTCAACCCCTCTACCGGCCAACCTTCAATGATGATTTCCAGCCGATCAGCTGGGACAGTGCCTTTGACCTCCTGACAGGCCGGATTCGCAGCACCCTCAGCGGCAAAGGTGCCGATGCCATTGCCATGTATGGCTCGGGCCAATTCCACACCGAGGACTACTACATGGCTCAGAAGCTGTTGAAAGGAGCTCTGGGCACCAACAATTTCGATGCCAATTCCCGCCTCTGCATGAGTTCAGCGGTGGCCGGCTACACCCGCAGCCTTGGCTCGGACGGTCCTCCCTGTTGCTACGAGGATCTCGATCACTGTTCCGTGGCATTCCTGATCGGAACAAACACGGCCGAATGCCACCCCGTGCTGTTCCAGCGCCTGCTCAAACGCAAAAAACGTGATCCCAAGGGCCTCACCATCGTTGTCGTGGATCCTCGTTGCACAGACACAGCCAAGATCGCCGACCATCATCTAGCCATCGCCCCGGGCACTGATCTCGCCCTGCTCCACGGTCTGGCTCGACTCGTCATTGAAGACAACGGCTTCGACAGCGATTTCATCGATGCCGCGACGGAAGGCTTCTCTGACTACGCCAAAACGATTAATACCTGGACAGCTGAGGAGACCGCCAAGCTCTGCGGGATCACAGAACAGGAACTGCGCGACGTTGGCAGACTCTGGAGCCGCAGAGCAGGCATCCTCAGCCTCTGGTCCATGGGCGTGAACCAACGCAGGGAGGGCACGGCCGTGGTGAGTGGACTGATCAATCTGCATTTGCTGACCGGTGAAATCGGTAAGCCCGGTGCAGGACCGTTTTCACTAACAGGCCAGCCCAATGCCATGGGCGGCCGTGAAGCCGGAGGCCTGGCCCACCTGCTACCGGGCTACAGGTTGGTGACCAACCCAGACCATCGCTCCGAAGTGGAGCAGGCCTGGGGATTGGCCTCAGGATCCATCGCTGCAGAACCTGGACTGAGTGCCTGGCAACAGGTGGAAGCAATGGAGCGGGGTGAACTGGATCTCTGGTGGGTCGCTGCCACGAACCCCCTGGTGAGCATGCCTGATCTCGAGCGGGTGAAAGCAGCCATGGAACGCTGCCCCCTCGTGGTGGTGAGCGAGGCCTATGCCGACACGGAAACATCTCACTACGCCCACCTGCTGCTGCCTGCATCGCAGTGGAGCGAAAAGTCTGGAGCCATGACCAATTCGGAGCGCCGTGTGACGCTCTGCCCGGCGTTCAGACCACAGCATGGCGACAGCCGACCCGACTGGGAGGTCTTCGCAGAGCTCGGACGTCGTCTGGGGTTCGTCGATCAGTTCACCTACGCCTCATCAGCAGAGGTGTACAGCGAATTTGCCGCTCTGTCCGCAAGCCGAATCTGCGATGTTTCAGGGCTGAGCCACCAGCTGCTGTATGAGCATGGTCCCCAGCAATGGCCTTTCCCCCTCGGCCATGAGCCGACGCAAGCAGCCAAGCGTCTGTACGTCGGCAAGCGATTCCCAACAGCCAACGGGCGTGCCCGCTTCCAGTCGGATGCTCCGCTGGGACTGGCGGAACCACCCTGTGAGATTTATCCACTGGTGCTCACCGTTGGTCGCTATCTCGGTCAGTGGCACACGATGACGCGCACTGGAAAAGTGAAGCGTCTGAACAGCATGCACCCGGAACCCCGCCTGGAGATTCATCCCAGTGATGCGGAACGATTCGCCATCGAAGATGAGGGCCTGGCGGCGATCACCTCCAGGCGAGGCACGCTCACAGCACGCGTCAGCGTGACCGATCGGATCCGCAAGGGCTCAGTCTTTCTGCCGATGCACTGGGGGTTCACGCAATCCGAAGCCTGCGAGGCCAACACCCTGATGCACGATCAGGCCTGCCCGATCTCCAAACAACCTGAACTCAAGGCAACGGCGGTGGTGGTTGCCCCTGCCGTGTCGGTGATGCAACCGGTCGAACAACAAAGCGGCCGACTGGAGAGGTTGCGCAGGATGCTCATCCCAGCACTTCGCTGAACGCGGCATCAAGGTTGTGATGATCATGGCCAGGGCGCGCCAGCTTGCAGAGGGCGAAGCGATCCAGCTCGCTCAGCTTCATCCAGGTCTGAGACGTCAGGTCGATGCCACGAAGTCGAGCCGCATCCAGAAGCTGATCCGGAAGCCGAGCCGGTCGCTGCCAGGGCTCCTCCATGGCAGGAGGCAAATCTTTGACCATGCCATCAACCATCGCAGCGGTGCAGGCGCGCAGATGTTCACGCATTTGCGCCAAGTGCTGGGGGGAATCGCCCCAGTCGACGAGGCCCTGACGTTGCTCATGACTCATCGCCAACCAGTGACTGAGCTTGAGCTTGATGCCGGCCAAATCAAGTTTACGGCGAACACATAAGGGAATACATCGCCAGGAGCCAATGAAGTCCTGCTCGAATGCAAAACAGTGCCGCGACTGATCCAGCTGCGGATGCATTGGTAGTAACAACAACGGTTTGCATATCTCTAGCTGGAAACAGTGGCAACAACGACCAACGACGAAGCGCAAAGCAGAGATGCTCGGCTCAACGTTGATGACTTCAATGCGTTTCGCCCTCTGTCTGGGAATGATTCTTGGCTCAGCCCACGGCTGGTTGGCCTCCGAGGGACTCGCTTCCGGCCTCCTGCTGATTCACTCCCAGCAAGAAGGGTCGTCACTGCAAAGTTTCAGTGAGCTCAGTAGCGGTTCTTACAGTTTTTATCCATAGTGAATGGAGATTGTCCATCTCCGAATGGTTCGCTCCTACTCAACAACCAGCGCAAGCCGCAGCCCAATCACCGTTGCAGCAGGTTTCATCGGCGCATTCATCGTGGCCTCTCTGGCCGTACAGATGGTCCGGAGCCAGCAAGCCGCAGTCGCTCCAGTCGAGACGTCAACGTCTTCAACCCAGGTCGAGCCCGTGATCACCTCCCAGGCTGCAATGTGGTCGGTGCTGGGTGAGCGCTGATCAACACTGACGAACTCAGTCAGCACCCGATTCATCGATGTCTGAACAGCTTTCGCACCTCACCAGTCAGGGTGAGGTGCACATGGTTGAAGTCGGTGATCGTGCCATCACCAAACGCGAGGCGACCGCGATGGGTTCGCTGGTGATGCGCAGATCCACATTGGATCTGGTGCTGAACGGCGAAACATCCAAAGGAGACTTGATGGCCGTGGCACGCGTTGCTGCCATTCAAGCCGCCAAGCGCACATCCGAGCTCATTCCCCTTTGCCACCCTTTGCCCCTGAGCGGCATCGACGTGGAAATTGAACCGGACCCATCGTTGCCCGGCCTGACTGTGCGGGTCAGCTGTCGCACGACCGGTCAGACCGGCGTGGAGATGGAGGCGATCACCAGCGTCTCCATCGGGCTGGTCACTCTCTACGACATGTTGAAGTCGGTTGAGCCGGGCATGACGATCAACCGAATTCAGCTGTTGCACAAGGATGGGGGTCGCCATGGCAGCTGGAGCTGCTGACCCCTATGGCCGTGAGGGCCTACAGCTTGCAGATGCTCGAACGCGTGTGCTGGACGCGATCCAACTGGGAACAACACGACGTGCTCAAGCGTTCATCGAGACGGTTCCATTAACAGACGCTCTGGAACGCGTGAACGCAGCTGCCGTGCTGGCCAGGGCCGATGTTCCCGGCTTCAGGGCCTCGATCATGGACGGCTACGCCCTGGGCCAAAGTCAGCAACCAGCCGTTGATGACACCTGGACGTTGGTGGGTCGATCCGCGCCGGCCGCCCCCTACCCCTCTGTACTTGCCCACGGCGAAGCCATTCGAATTCTCACCGGTGCACCCTTGCCTGAAGGAGCTGACTGGGTTCTGCCCCAGGAACTGGTGCAGAGGGTGAACGACAGTCTTTGCTTGAAACAGGAGGCCTCGGCCAACCCATGGATCCGGCCGGCCAACGAGGAATGCAGTCAAGGGTCCACTTTGCTGAAGCCGGGACAACGCCTCGGACTTGCAGATCTTGCCCAAGCTGCGAGCTGTGGCGTCCAGCAACTGAATGTTTATCGCCAACCACGCATCGGGCTGCTGATCAGCGGCGATGAATTGGTGTCTCCGGGTGAACAACGACCTGAGGGAGCCATCTGGGAAAGCAACAGCACCTTGCTGAAAGGCCTGCTGAAGCGCCTTGGCTATCAAGCGTGGGATTGCCGGGTGGTAGCTGATCAACCGCAGGTCCTGCGCAAAACGATCGTTGAGTTGAGCTCCAGTTGTGATGTGTTGGTGAGCACCGGAGGTGTCTCCGCCGGTGACAGCGATTGGATCCGACCGCTGATGACGGAGCTTGGCGAGGTGGACTTCTGGAAACTGTTCCTCAAGCCGGGTCGGCCCTTCGCCTTTGGCTGCGTGGGCAATAACGTGCCGTTCTTTGGCCTGCCAGGCAATCCCGTTGCAGCAGCCGTCACAGCATTGCAGCTGCTCTGGCCAGCGCTGCAGCTGCTGGAGGGCCAGCAGGAACCGGAGCTGTTACCACGACTGCGGGTAAGCCTTGAGACGCCTTACCGGCGCAGGCCGGGACGGCCGGAACTGGCCCGGGCTTCTTTGATCTGCTCTGCTGACGGAGAACTGGGTGCCCGAGTCGATGGATCCCAGGCCTCCTCACGCATCGGCTCCCTCCAGAATGCGGATCTGCTGTTGGAGATCCCTGCAGAGTCAGGCGACCTGGAACGCGGAGATCAGCTCTGGGCACAACTGCTGCGTCGTCGATTGCTCTGAAACACCCTTGGGGTCACAGCGGTGTGTTTTCCGAGAGCCAGGTCCCAACGCCATTGCTCCATTCCCGCTTCCAAAAGGGAGCGTCATGCTTGAGAGCCTCAAGCAAGGCTGCACAGCAACGTTGTGCAGGTCCACGCCGATCAGCGCTGATCGCCACCAAAACGATCAACTCGCCAGGCAGCAACCGGCCGACACGGTGCAGCACAAGCGCGGAACGGCCACCATGGTGCAGCAGCAGCTGGCGAGCTGAGGCCTCAATCAAACGTTCGCACAATCCCGGATAGTGACTGAGCTCCAGGGCCTCCAGCGGTCGTCCATCCATGGCGACATCGCGCACGCGGCCCATGAAGATCGCGGTGGCGGCATCCATCTGGGACCGCAACCAGGCGTCGAGCTGCAAGACACCCGAGATGGGTTGGTCATGAATGACAATCTGCACCTCGTCAGGCTTCGGCAGCACGATCAACCTCCTGTGAATGGCGGCAGGAAAGCCAGTTCATCCCCCGCTTGCACTGGGTGGTCGGCGCTGACGATGTGCTGGTTGATAGCAACAAGCACCACCTGGGGTAAGTCACCCAGTTCAAGCTGATCCCAGATCTCTCTGGCTGTCTGCACAGCCGGCGCATTCAGTGCAATACAACGATCAGACCAACCCGCCTGGTCCCGCAGTGAGGCAAACAACAACACCTTCACCGAAGCTGGCGCATCGGATTGCCCCTGGTTCATCCGTGCCATACGAAACCTTCACGGTTCTAGCGTTTGTCGATCACACCTCCATCAACGCTGCGTGCTGTCCATTGCCCTGCTGACGATTTCAGACAGTCGGACCCTGGAGAACGACCCGAGCGGAGATCTGCTTCAGCAACGACTGATCGATGCCGGTCATCACTTGCAGACTCGTGCAATCTGTCCGGACGACCGCTATCGGATTCGAGCGCTCGTCAGCCAATGGATCGTCGATTCAGCCGTTGACGTGGTGATCACCACAGGCGGCACAGGCCTGACTGGACGCGACGGCAGCCCTGAAGCGATCGGCCCCTTGCTGGACAAGACCATCGATGGGTTCGGCGAACTGTTCCGGATGCTCTCGTTCCAGACCATCGGCACGAGCAGCCTGCAGAGTCGCTGCCTCGCCGGAGTGGCCAACGGCACGTTCATCTTTGTTCTGCCTGGATCGCAGGATGCCGTCACAACAGCCTGGGAGCGACTGATCTCAGCCCAGCTGAACAGCGAAACCCGCCCCTGCAACCTGGTGCAGCTCAGATCAAGGCTGAAGGAATCCGCAGATCAGCCACCAACCTGACCATCAGAACGGGATCGGCATGGTGACATCGGCCGGCCGGGGCGCACAGGATTCCACCTGCTCATTCACCACATCTCCAACCACAATCACCGAGGGCGATGCAAAGCCTTCACTGCGGGTGCGCGCAGCAACGTCTGAGAGAGTCGCCTTGAGACAACGCTGCCCGGCCACAGTCCCCTGCTGAATCACAGCCACTGGGGTCTCAGCACTGAGACCACCTGCCTCCAGCTCAGCGGCGATCTTCGGCAGGTTGTGCAGACCCATGTAAATCACCAGACCATCACTGGCTGTGGCCAATGAGCGCCAATTCACACTGGGGCGGCGCTTGTCGATCTCCTCATGACCGGTCACAAAGGTGACGGAAGAACCGGCGCGACGATGGGTCACAGGAATCCCGGCGTAGGCGGGTGCGGCAATGCCAGCGGTCACCCCAGGCACCACCTGCACCGAAACGCCGTGTTTCACCAGATGCGCAGCTTCCTCACCACCGCGTCCAAACAGAAAGGGATCCCCGCCCTTGAGACGCACAATGCAGCGGTGGCGGGCTGCCAACGTCACCAGCACCGCATTCGTACTCGGCTGGGGAACGGAGTGATGCCCACGTCGCTTGCCGACGAAATGGCGCTCACAGTGCTCGGGCACTAGGTCAAGAACCTCGCGAGGAACCAGGGAGTCGTAGACCAATGCATCACAGCGACCCAACAGGCGATGGGCCCTCACAGTGAGTAAATCGGGATCTCCAGGGCCTGCACCGACGAGATAAACGGTTCCGGTGAGTTCAGCAGTCGTCACGGCAGAGCGGCAAGCAAGTCGATCAGGCCCTGACGAATCAGAGCTAGGTCAAGAAGCGGTGGAAGACCTCCAGCCTCGCTCAGTGCCTCCGTCATGCGATTGGGGGCCAGCGCAAGCATCAGTGGGTGAGCCTCGGGGTGGATTTTCTGATAGTCAGACCAATCGTCGAAGGGCAGCAGAGGCAGCCCCATGCGCTCGGACAACTCCAAGAGGAAACGATCGGCCTCTTCGGAACTCAATGGGTGATGAACCAGAACTGAGCCCTGAGCAGCAAAGGGCTGAAGTGCTTCAGCCACGAGAGCCCACCAGCCTTGCCAAGACCCAAGGAAAGGGAGCAACTCAACGTCCGCACCTTCACGCTGCATGCGATGTCTGATCTCAGGCACATCCGCACGCGCATGCGATCCCGGCCATAACAACAAAGGCACCAACCAACTGGGCTGTTCTGGACACGCAGGTGCTGTCTCGGCAGTGAGCACTTCCAGCTGCACAGGAGCCTGACGACGCTGCTGGAGCGCCTGCTGCAGCTCAATCAATGATTCAGGAACGACGCCACCTGAGCGTCCATGCACAACCAACCTGATCGCTCGCTGACAACCAAGATCGCTATTCCGTAGCAATGGCCACGGATCAAAGGTCGAACTGACTGTTGTCATCGATGGATTGTCATTCCTCCTGCTGCCATGTCGCGCCGTCGATCCATCGATCGCACTGTCCCTGAAGGTCGGTTCCAGCGAGACTCCACCGTTCAAAGCTATCGCTCGGAAAGGGCTCACCGTCATTGGCATGCCGATGACAGACGCAGCAGTCACCACAGGGACGCCCGGTTCAAAAGTGAGCTCGACCGGGATTTCGCCGCCATGAAACGCGTCTGGCAGATGCTTCGCTACGGAGCGATCCGAATGATTGGCGAAGTTGGACGTCAATACTGAGTCCGCGAAAGGCAGCCTTCTAGAGCTCCGTCGGGCGGATGAGATGTAGCCACGGTCACCAATTCGTCCATCCCATTTGAAATGAACTGTCAGCTGAAGAAAGTGTTCAATCCACTACCGACAGACCCCTGACAGGCCTCTTAACTACCGCAAAAGCGCTCACCTTCTTTTTGAAGCGCAGGTCATCTTGACCCTTTGATTGATCTGCAGCATTTCGTGATCAATCATTCGCCCCTCGCTGAACAAGATCATGACGATTAGCTCTCCTTCCAGGCCTTATCTGGATGGCAAGAAGCTGAATAAGATTGAACAGAACAAGTCGGCCAAAGATGGCCTGCTCGTTGGTAGTGAAATTGAGAAATTTGCTGAAATGGGATGGGAGCAGGTTGATGAAACCGACCTTCAACTTCGATTGAAATGGTATGGAATGTTTTGGCGGCCAAAAACACCCGGCAAATTCATGCTGCGCCTGCGGGTTCCCAACGGTGTACTTTCTGCCCAACAGTTACGCGTTATCGGCTCCATTGTTGAACGCTACGGAGAGAACGGCAGCTGTGACATCACCACCAGGCAGAACCTGCAACTGAGAGGAGTGCTTCTTGGCGACCTGCCGGAAATCCTCAAGCGCCTTGAAGAAGCTGATCTGAGTACGATCCAGTCGGGTTTTGATAACCCCCGCAATGTCACCGGAAACCCAATTGCGGGAATTGATCCAAAGGAAATCCTTGATACCAGACCTTACACAGATGAACTTGAAAACTTCTTAACGAATCACCGCAAGGGCAACCCTGAATATTCCAATCTTCCCAGAAAGTGGAATACGGCAGTTGCCGGTGCAAAAGACAATTTCCTTCTTCACAACGACATTGCCTTCCATCCGGTCGAAAAAGATGGCGTGATGGGTTTCGGTGTGTGGATTGGTGGCATTCTTTCATCACAGATGAATGCTTATGCCATCCCGCTGAATGCCTGGGTCAAGCCAGATGAAATTTGTCGGATCACCGATACGGTGATTCGTCTCTGGAGAGATAACGGAGAACGCAACAAACGCCCGAAAGGTCGATTCAGAATGTATCTCGATGAGGTTGGCCACGATAACTTCCGCAAACAGGTTGAAGAACAATTCGGGCCTTTAACACCCGATCCCGGGTCTGTGTTTGACACCACGCCCCGATCGCACTACGGCATTCACCCGCAGAAACAGGAGGGGTTGGTCTTTGCTGGTCTCCACGTTCCGGTTGGGCGTCTAACAGCGCAGGATCTTCATGATCTGGCCACGGCGAGCATTACCCACGGAAGTGGAGAGGTGCGGCTCACTGAGGATCAGAACGTGATCATTGTTGGACTGCCACAAGAACAGGTCGAAGCGTTTGAAAACGATCCCCTGCTCGAACGATTTCCGCTCAAACCTGGTGCAATTTCGGCTGGCACCGTGTCATGCACAGGAAGCACCTATTGCGGATTTGCACTCACCAACACCAAGGATCAAGCCTTGGCCGCTGCCAAAGAGCTTGATCAGGAACTTGATCTGCCAGAAGAACTGAAAATTCACTGGACAGGTTGCCCCAACAGCTGCGGCCAGGCCTACATGGGTGCAATCGGCCTAACAGGCGCCAAAGCCAAAAACAGTGAGGGCAAAACAGATGATGGCTACACGATGACCCTTGGTGGATCGCAGGGACCCAATCCAACG
>Ga0208130_1000974_pt1 | contig 14165 bp, 14 predicted proteins | sample ETNtaG_31_FD_185771 | JGI IMG/M metagenome (GOLD analysis project Ga0208130, IMG submission 185771) | Marine microbial and viral communities from oxygen minimum zone, Eastern Pacific Ocean - ETNP201310SV78 (SPAdes) (version 2) | ecosystem: Environmental > Aquatic > Marine > Oceanic ...
CAGTTCCATCTTTTGATTCCATCTCTGAATCAATTGAACGAGCCTGTTCGCGCGCTTTTTCCAGAGCTTTCATAAATTCTGCACGGCTGCGGTCGATATCGATTTCTTCTGCCGGAATTTGCTCAGTGATGCCCGCAAGGAAGCTCTGATCAGCAGAATCTTTCAATTCCGAGATGAGATTAATCGAGGTTGGAGTCACTCCGCATGCAAAGAACTGCTCATTGATCTGGATCACCATCACCTTCTGCTTGGGGGCAATATGATAGGTGGAAACGACTTTGATTTTCTGACCGCTTTTCAATGCAGGAAAGTGTCCGGACAAAAAACGGTTGTATAGCATGGCAAGCAGATAGATCAGCAACAGGACCAGCAACAGGGACAGGACGAGGGTTACCATCGTCGCAACCCAATCGCGGTCAGGTTGAAACAGAAAATCTTCTGCAGAAAGTTTTGGCTGAGGTGGTTCCTCTTTAGTAAACGTTGATGGAAATTCTGCATCACTACGGATTTTCTCTCCGATCTCCTCCATCAACTGATTGGTATTAGCTCTCACTGAGGATGCATTCAAAAGATTCAGTTGCAGATTCAGAATCATGTTTGAACCATCCACAACAATCTCTGGGTGTTCCAGCAAAAGGCGAGAAGACTGAAGAATGATATCCAGTTGAACCATCTGGGTATTCGGAGTCTGGAAGGCTCTGACCGCCTTGATCATCCGATTCGATTCAGGAAGGAGTAAAGAAGGTAGAACCGGATCAATGGTCAGAGAATCAAATCTCAGATTCAGTGAACCAGGCTCAAAATTGATCAGCGGGGTATCTTCATAGGGCCGGTCAAATCCTAAACGGATGCTTTCAACCCGCTCCAGGCTTTGGACATCAATCGACTTGAGGGTGAGGACTTGTTGGGCAAAAAGCGGGAACCCGCAATATAGTAACAGCAGCCAAAACAGACAAAAAAATTTTATCCGAGATTTCATGCCTGCTCATCAGAGTGCGGCAAATCGATCATCTGGGCTGATGATATCCGTGATACGAACCGCAAATTTTTCATTGATCACCACGATCTCTCCTCGTGCCACCAGCTTTTCATTGGCACGGATGTTCAGCGGCTGACCAACCATACTGTCAAGCTCTACGATTGAATTTTCTTCAAGTCTCAACAGATCTTCAATCAGCATGTGGGTTCTTCCCACCTCGACCATGATAGAGAGGTTGACATCAAGTAGGAAGTTGATGTCCATATCCCCAGGTTTTAATGAAGCCTGCCCCCCTGATGCAGCGGAGGAACCTCCATCATTTCCTGAAACTTCGGGATCATCTCCTCCTTCCCCGGCGGCTGCCTGAGAAAGAATTTCGTCTTTATTGGCCTTCAGTTCGTCTTCAACATCCGACCAGTCCAGATCATCCAGATTTTCAAACGATTCTTCTTCTTCAGCCATGAGTCCCTTGAGCTGTATTCTTCTTTTTGAAGGAGCCTGCTTCAGGAGAGAAGCGATTCAGGTTTTGTAACAATCGAATCATTGCCTGTAAAACTCAGAAAACAGGATTTTTCTCACTGGTGCCGTGTCCTCCCACTGGGGTTTGTTGGGAAAAAGGGAATTGATTCTCAATTTGATATCATTCTTGATGATCGGCCTCGACCGTAAGTCATCGAACTGTTCGACCGAGATGGTTTGCAGATGAGTGACAAGCATATCCTTGACGATCGGCAGTCGAGCTTGCATCCAGGCTTTTGGAATCGGATCATTGAATGCAATTTGAATGCTGCTTTTGAGGAAATATTTGTCTCCCGGCATGTTGACGATGAATGTTCCGAGATCTACGTATTGTGGATTTTCCAGCGGCGGTGGGCCTTCCCTGATAACTTCGGGTTCTTCAACTTCTTCCTCACTATTACAGGCAGAGAGAAAAGTGATGATCACGAAAGAAAGCAACATCCATTTGAAGCCTTTTTTGGATTTCCAAACCATGTTTGAATGGACCCAAATCAGATCCTTATCTGCAAATAATGGTTACTGCAGGACAAATTCCTCAAACAGGACTTTTTTGATCGGTTCAGGATCTGCCCATTCAGGTTTTGTAGGAAAAATCTGGCTAATCGCGCTGATCAGTCTCTGTCTCAACGCTTCACGGCTTTCTGCCTGTTTCACATCTTCAACCGATAAATCCTGCAATTCAGATAGGACGATGTCTTTGATCTCGACAATTCTAGCCGTAAGGTAGGCATTGGCCATCTCCTCACTAAGCATTAACTGAATCGTCGTTTTCAGATAGCGTCTACCGTCCTTAAGATTGACAATATAACTGTCCAAGGGAAGGAAAATAGGTGCGGCAAGAGGCTCTCCCTCCTCGGTGACTTCTACAATTTCTTCTTCTTCCGCTTCTTCTTCCTCTCCACCCGTGAGGAGCAGGACTGCAACGATCGCGATCACAAGCAGAAGAACCACCGCGACAATGATGATGATCAGTTTCTTCTTACCGCCGCCGCCGCCTCCGCCGCCGCCTTCTTCATCAGCCATCAATACTCCTTAAAATGTGCATTTGGTTCAGTTTAAGCCTTAAGGCTTTAAAGATTTGAAAAATTTGGCGGAGAATACTTTTTCCGGGAAAGTGAAATTAACAACTGCTGCCACGAAATTCAAGCCCCGTTTCAGCGAAAATCTCGTTACGTCTCAATCCTTCAGCGTGATGCAACCCAATACCTTGGTGCTCCCTGAAAGAAAAGATCGGGATATCGTTCCCGACCGACTTTGAGCATCGCTAAAAATTTTGGGACGTATTCTTTGGTCTCCTTGCGTAATTTCAACTGCCAGAAGTTACGGCTGCGCTGCTTTTTCATCCGCTTTGCGAGGTAATTAGGCCCCCCATTGTAGCCTGCCAAAGCCAACCGCCAATCATAATTAAATCGCCGACCAAGTTCATTCAGATATCGTGCCGCAGAATGTGTCGATTTTCTCCAATTCAATCGGTCATCGGAAAACCAGCCGACCCTTAATCCATAATCCTTAGCTGTTGCCTTAGTGAACTGCCACATGCCCAATGCACTCCCGGAGTTTGCACGGGTATCAAAGCAGGACTCTAGAATTGGAAGGTGTGCCAGTTCCGGAGGCAATCGATGTTTGTAAAAAACCCGATGGATGTAATGCAAATAGCCTTTTTTCTCCGCTCGCTCGAGACAAATTCGGACGTGAGTGTTTTTTCGATAGATGTTGACAAAATGTTCGATTCTGCGGTTGCTTTCGATCCAGGTTTCCGGATGCTGGTCCTGAATCCCATAATGATTCCTCAAGGATGGTGTTCTTTTGCTGCAGCCGCTGATGACCAGCATCACCAAAAACAAGATAAACACTCCATTTTTCAGGAAAAACCCCAGTTTCTTTAAAGACCATCGTAAATATGTTTTTTGAGCATCTTGCATGGAAATATCTCGGTTAGTGAAATCCTTTTCAGTTTTCGGGCGGCTTCCATCTGTTCAGATTCCGTTCTGAACAGGGCGAATAAAGCAGACCCACTTCCACTAACTGATGCACCTAACGCGCCATGCTCCAAACATTGGTTTTTGAGCTCTTTCAACTCAGGGTATTTTTTAAAGAGCGTGTATTCGAAGCGGTTCTCCAGATTCCTGACCAGTTCCTCATCATTGACGATTTTCATCGGGACTTTCATCCTCCTAGGAATGCACTCCTGAAAAGCCTCTGCAGTCGAAATCGAAAAAGAAGGTTTGAGTATGAGAAGCGGGAGTAAAGGATAGTGTTTTAAAGGACGAATGACATCCCCAATACCCCTGACTTCTGAAGGTTCTGGATCGATGAAAAAAGGAACATCTGCACCAAGGTTTAAAGCTAAATCTTGGAGTTCTTTTTTAGAGAAAGGGTTTTGGTGAAGTTGATTTAAAACATGCAGGGTCGCGGCCGCATCCGCACTGCCTCCACCCAAACCCGCACCTACTGGAATGTTTTTTTTAAGAATAATGCTCATTCCAAAAGGATTGCTCGAATGTTCCTGAAAAAGTTCGGCCGCACGATACACTAAATTATTCTGAAGTCCCTCCTCGAAGTCCATTCCATCAAGCTCCAAAGTAATACCACTCTGGTTCTGAGGAATTATTTCAAGGGAATCATAAAGACTGATCGGAACGAAATGACTGTATAATTCGTGGTATCCGTCCTCACGTTTGTGAAGCAGGTAGAGGAGGGTGTTGATTTTTGCAGGAACCAGGACTTTCATCCCATAGCTATGGACAACTGAACCTTTTCCAAATCAAATCAGGATTCTGGAAATGAAATCCGAAAACTTATGCCTCTAATGGGAAGCATGCCTTTTTCAACCAGTTTAAGTACTTCGGTTCGTTAAGCATCTTCTGCAGTTTCTGATAGGTCTTTTCATGATAATCATCCAACCAATTCAGTTCATCTGAAGAGAGCTTGTCACGAATGATCAACTTCTGGTCGAAAGGAACGAACATCAGTGTTTCCAATCCTAACCAGGCTTTGCCTCCAGGATGATGGCGCAGTCCGGATTCCAGGGATTTGACCCGGCACAGATTTTCTAGACGAATCCCTCCCCAACCTGTTTCGTAATATCCCGGTTCGTTGGAGATGATCATTCCGGGCTTCAGAGCAACATCATGGGAAACGGGAGAAATGCGTTGAGGCCCCTCATGGACATTAAGGAATGCTCCGACTCCATGACCGGTGCCATGACCATAATCGAGACCCTGATTCCAAAGCCCGGAACGGGTGATAGAGTCAAGTGCAGCCCCATGCGTTCCTTCCGGAAAAACCTGCTTGGCGAGACGGATATGGGCCTGCAGTACCGAAGTATAAAGTTCTCTTTGCTTGGAAGTAGGCTCACCCAGACTCATGGTTCTGGTACAATCGGTGGTTCCTCCCTCACATTGAATGCCGGAATCCACCAGTAACATTTCGTGGGGTTCCAGCATTTTCTCATCACTGGGAGTTCCATAATGCACAATCGCCCCATTTGAACCTGCTCCCGCGATGGTTGGAAAACTCAAATCGACAAATCCTGCTTCACTCGAATACTCTTTTTGTAAAAGTTCCGCGAACCATGCTTCAGAGGCAGGAAGGGATGATTCCATCCGTTCTTCCAACTGAGCCAGAGTCCGCACCAAAGCCGCAGCAGCATGCAAATGAGCCTGTTCAGAGCAATTGAGTTCCACGCGGTTTTTACATGCTTTGGCCATGACCACCGGGTTCTGTAACTCCAAGACCTTGGAATTGTCAAAAACCGTCCTTGTCCCCATCGTCGTCGCCTCAGGGTCGAGCCAGATTTTCCCACTGCTTTCTTGGGCCAATTGCTGGATGAATCCGAGATAATCATCATAGGGGAAAAATTCCCATTCAGGACGCTGTTTAGGGATTCCGGAATCAGGATGATGGCAGAAACAAATGGCCCGGTCCTGCAAGATCACGGCATAGGCTTCAAAAACAGGATTATGGGCTATGTCACTTCCGCGAAGATTGGTTAACCAGGCAATCTCATCCAACATGGTCAGCACCAGCCCCTCGGCCCCATTCTGTTTCATCATGTCCCGAATTTTTCCGAGTTTGCTTATGCTTGACTCGCCTGTCAGTTCTTCTCCCAGGGCAAAAGGAGGATGGTTCAATTTTTCGGGCCGGTTCTCCCAAACCTGATCCACTGCGTTCCCTTCCAAGACTTCCCAGCGATGACCTGTTTTTTCCCATCCGGACTGATAGCGGTTCCACTGTTTGGGAGTGATGGTGAATGGATCAACTGCAATCTTCAGGGGTTTTAGATCCTGACGTCCGATCCATTTGTGTGCTTCAAACACGCCTTCCATACCCAGCTTATGGATCTCAAACAAACTTCCACATTCTTCTTCTGCCTGAATATGATAACGGGAATCAACAAAAAGGTGGGAATGTCCCTGGCGCATCAAGACCACCGTTCCTGCTGAACCTGTGAAACCCGAGATGGCTTGCAGACGCCGATTGTGCAGTGGGAGATATTCGTTCAAGTGTGCATCCGAAGAAAGGACCATCAGCGCATCACATTCCAGCACTTCAAGCCTGTTTATGACTGCTTCAATACGTTCTTTAAACATCTATGTTTTCTCGAAACTATCCTTAGTTTTTCAATTATTAAAAAAATTATATACCGGAGGAAATCATAAAAGGAAGCGCAAGAAAATGATTGGCTCTTGAAAATACTTTATTGATCGAGATATCAACGATTCTGTATTCAAAACTGATGAGTCAATTTCTTCCGATCAGCTTCAAAGGATTCAGAAGGTGATTCTGAATGGTTTTCAAGGTGGGTCAAAATCCGCCTGGATTGTTGATAATGTATTTTATCCAGGCAGATTTTTTTGAACTTGGATAGTCCGTCTAAACAGTTTCAGAGACTTTGGTATTTTGGTCTTGTAAAACAACAGGGCCGGCAGCAGCAATATAGGCGGGACTGTTTTTTTCGAACTTCTTAAAGTTCTCCACAAACATAGCAGCCAATCTATTTGCAGCCCTATCATAGGCCTCGGGATCACTCCAGGTCAGTTTTGGCTGAAGAACCTCATTTGGGACTGCGGGACACTCTGTAATCATCTCGAGCCCGAATACCGGGTCCTTTAAAGTTGGTGCATTTAAAAGACTGCCATCGAGGATGGCATCTACAATTGCCCGGCTGTATTTAAGGGACATTCTCTGGCCCGTTTCGAATCCCCCTCCGGACCAACCGGTGTTCACCAGCCAGACCGTAGTCCCATGTTGCTTAATCCTTTCTGCAAGCAGTTCCGCATACTTACTTGGGTGCCACACCATGAAGGCGGCTCCGAAGCAGGCCGAAAAAGTGGCTTCTGGCTCCGTCACCCCAACTTCAGTGCCTGCCACCTTAGCGGTATATCCACTAATGAAATGATACATGGCCTGTTCGGAAGTCAATCGACTGACGGGGGGCAGGACCCCGAAGGCATCACAGGTCAGAAAAAGGATGTTATCCGGGTGTCCTCCAAGGCAAGGAACCAATGAATTCTCAATGTATTCAATAGGATATGAAGCCCGTGTGTTTTCAGTCACCGAGGAGTCTGTATAATCAACCCTTCTGGATTGGGAATCGAAAACCACGTTCTCAAGGACGGTTCCGTAGCGGATCGCATGGAAGATATCCGGCTCTTTTTCCTCACTGAGATCAATGCATTTGGCATAACATCCCCCCTCAATGTTAAAGATTCCATCATCAGTCCAGCAGTGTTCATCATCCCCAATCAGGCTTCGGTTCGGGTCTGCAGAAAGGGTCGTCTTACCTGTTCCGGAAAGTCCAAAAAATAACGAAACGTCCCCATTCTTTCCAACATTTGCTGAACTATGCATGGATAAGATTCCCTTTTTGGGCATGATGTAGTTCATGATGGTAAAGACCCCTTTTTTCATCTCTCCGGCATATTCCGTTCCGAGAATAACAAACTCTCCTCTGGCAAAACTCAGGTCCACACTGGTCCTGGAGGTCATGTATTTGGTATGCGGGTTTGCCGGAAATTTACCTGCATTGAAAATGACGTAATCCGGCTTTCCAAATTCCTCAAGCTGCTCATCATCAGGCCGGATGAGCATATTGTGCATGAACAAAGCATGATAGGGACGGCTGGCAACAACTCTGACCTTGATGCGGTATTTCGGATCCCACCCTGCAAAACCATCGGTGATGTAGAGTCGGTCACAAATATTCAGGTAATCGATTGCCCTTTCCCGGACAATCAAAAAAGTGTCTTCATCAATCCCGATATTGACATCGCCCCACCATATGTCGTCGATGAATTCAGGAGTGGTAACGATTCGCTTGTCTTTAGGGCTTCTTCCTGTTTTTTCTGAAGAAGAAACGATCAGGGCTCCTGTATCGGATACTGCGGAATCTGTTTCGTATAAAAGTGCTTCTTCATAGAGAATGGCGGGACTTGCGTTGCGAAGAATAGTCTGACAATGAATCCCATAGGGGGTGAGCAGGTTTGGAGCAGATTCTTTCATTTTTCCTCTAAGAGTTTTTTGATTTAGAGATTCCCCGAAATTGAAAAACCTCATGGACGAACAAAAACTTGTTCTAAAACTGAACGCCCTGTGAATTGTGAATGGATTTGGTTACTTGATCAGCACCTCCTCACTACTATAAATTGCTTTCCGAAAATGACAATCCTTCGGCTTCATCTTCATAGGTCACTGACAAAACTTCTTCCGCCGAGGTGAATCCTTGACATACTTTATCCGTGCCATCCATCTTCAACGTTTTCATTCCCTCCAGGATGGCCTGTTGCTTGATGGCCTGAGCATCACTGTTGGTCATAATCACATTTTTTACCCGTTCATTCATCACCAGTAGTTCATGAATTCCGATTCTGCCGCGATACCCGGTTCCCCTGCAATTGTTACAACCCTGACCCTTGTAGAGATTGACAGGATTTGAAGCGTTTTCCTGTATTCCCAGTTCACGAAGTTCTTCAGGATGTGCTTCATAAGGCGTTCTGCAATCAGGACAGATTCTTCGAACGAGCCGTTGGGAAAGAATGCCAATGATGGTGGAAGTGACCAGAAAAGGTTCGATGCCCATGTCGATCAGACGGGTTACGGTTGCAGGAGCACTGTTGGTATGGACGGTACTGAATACCAAGTGTCCTGTTAAAGCGGCCTGAATCGCAATCTGCGCCGTTTCAGAATCGCGCATCTCTCCAACCATGATGACATCCGGATCCTGCCTTAATACGGAACGCAGTGAATGGGCGAAGGTCAACCCGAGTTTCGGGTTTACTTCAATCTGGCTATAGCCCGAAAGTTTATATTCCACAGGTTCTTCGATGGTTATCACATTCCGTGAACGGTGATCGATGCAGGCCAGGGTGGCATAGAGTGTTGTTGTTTTTCCGCTTCCAGTGGGGCCGGTTACAAGGATGATCCCCCCACTCCGCTGAATCATTTTTTCATAGGGCAACATCACTTCAGGAAACAGTCCAAGGTGTTCCAGTTTCATCAGTTTTTCATCCTGATAAAGCAATCGCATCACGATTTTTTCACCATGAACCGTCGGAATCGTAGAAACCCGGATATCGATTTTTTTACCTGCAATCAGAACCATCGATCGTCCATCCTGGGGTAATCCTTTCTGGGCGATGTCCAACCTTGACATAACCTTGATGCGGTTCACCACGGTTACATGGACTTGTCGGGGAATGACTGTGATCTGGTGCAGCATTCCGTCGATGCGGTATCGGACCTTGGTCTCTCCAGGAGCAGGATCGATGTGGATATCGCTCGCTTCTTCTTTTGCAGCCTGCCAGAGAAGACTATTGACCAGACGCTTGACCGGTTCCTCATCCGTGGCTTCAAGTAAATCCTCCGGCTCTTCAATGCCCATGATGTTCTCGAATTCCTCAACGTTATCAAGCTGGTCCACGGCATCTTCTGTGGAAGCGCTGGATTCGTCATAACTCCGATTGATTAAATCCAAAAGGGCTTGAGGGGTGGTAACCAGTGCCTGCACATGACATTTACAACGCCGTCCCAAATCATCCAGAGCCTGGGATTCGGCAGGATCATCCACGGCAACTTCAAGAACTCCTTTTTTCCATCGTACCGGGAAAAACATAAAGCGCTTGGCGTAACGGATTGGGATCATCGAAGTGAATTCTTTGGCCGCAGGAGCTTCATCAATGTTTTCCTGGAACTCTAAATCGTAATATTCTGCCAAGGCCTGTTGATAAACCAATTCGTTGGTAAGCTTATATTTTAGTAATAACTCCTTAAGCTTTTTCAGGTCACGCCTGTAAGCGAGAAGTTGTTCATGCAGGTTTTCCAGACCAGCAGCATCGACCTCAAATCGACTCACGAGCACTTCAACCACCGGATGATAAGCTTCAAACTCCAGCATACTCATCTAATTTTGGATCTACTTACGTATTTTTTGTTAATCCTGAATCTGTGTGATTGCGATTCACAATCAGCACTTGATTAAGGAATGGTTTGGAATAACACTAGATAAAAAATATTCTGACCCAATATTCATTAAATCCTTAGGATCTTAACCAAACTGGCTATTGAAATCATCAGGCATTTTTTTCTGACAATCATTTTATTTATTCAACAGATCTTTTACTTTGATTAAACCTAAGTTCCCACACCGAGCATGATCACAAATAGCCCGGCAAGAATTGTTCAAAATGAAGTGGGAAGTCCCGAACAGAAAAATCTGCAGATCCGGCCAGAAGAAATTCTTAAAAACATTGGTCCGGAAATGGATCTCCTGGAAAAATTCATCATTCACGATATCGATACCGATGTCGAATTATTGAATACCGTTGCCCATCACATCCTTCTTGCGGGAGGTAAACGCCTCCGCCCGGCTTTGGTCTTGTTGGCCTCATCGCTGTTTGAATCGATTGGAGAATCTCCACTCAGGGTAGCACAGGTGGTGGAATACCTTCACACCGCAACCTTGCTTCATGATGATGTCGTCGATGGGGCAGAGACCCGTCGAGCCCAGAAAGCGGCACGCCAGATATGGGGGAATGAAGCCAGTGTCCTCAGTGGCGATTATTTGCTTTCCAAAGCATTCCATATGCTCACCACCCTGAGAAATCTGGAATTGCTTCAAATCATGTCAAGGACGACAACCTTGATGGCGGAAGGTGAAATCCTCCAGTTGACAAGAGAAATTGGATCAGAAGATGAGGAGGTCTATCTGAGGATCATTTACCTGAAAACGGCATGCTTATTTGGAAGTGCTGCTCAGGCAGGAGCCATTTTGGCAAAGGCTCCTCCAGAAATATCTGAGGCTCTCAAACGTTATGGTGAAGCCTTGGGTATGGCGTTCCAAATTGTGGACGATGCCTTGGATTATGTGGAAAGTCCGAAAACGGGGAAAAATCATGGAACGGATCTGATGGAAAGGAAAATGACCCTCCCATTGATTCACCTCATCCATAACTGTAAGGCGGATGAGAAAAGTTTTCTTTTGGATCTGATCAAAGAAAAACAAATTGGGTCGGAGCAATTGAAAGAAGTGACTCAAATGATCCTGCGATACGAATCCATCGAGTATAGCCTCGGTAGAGCAGGGGATTATATCGCCTCAGCCCTGCAGGAAACGGAACAACTACCTCAAGGTCCTGCCCGAGATTCTCTAGAAAAACTTGCGCATTACGTTCTTAGCCGAAGTCACTAAAACCGTAAAATGCCTTTCAGGCAATCTTAATTCTAACTGGAAAATTTTGAATCATTCCGCGGTTACCTGATCCGTTTTTGCTGGAATTGAATGCTTTCCGTAAAGTTCCTTCCAGCGCGCAGCCCGTCTTGAAGCTTCATTCAGGGAAGTCATGACGTCCTTCAACTGAAGAGGTTTTTCAAAGTAATCGTATGCCCCCCCTTTCATGCACTGAATCACATGGGGCAAGGTACTGTGCGCCGTCATGATGTAGATCTGCATCAACGAATTCATTTCCTTGATCTGATGCAGTAACTCAATCCCATTCATTTCTGCCATCATGATGTCGGAAATCACCACATGAAAAAAACTGCGCTGAAGAATCGATAGCGCTTCTTCACCACTTTTCGCGGTACTGACACGATAGCCTTCTTTTTCCAGTGCTTTACTCAGTACGAGTCGAATGTTCTCGTCGTCATCGACAACCAGTACACTTAATTCACTTTTTGAAGCTTTGTTCATGCATCCTGTTTGAGAAGTTGTTTATGATCCTTTTCGCAAGGATTTTAAATGGGAAACCCGATCCTCCGCGGTCATGGCACTGTTGCCCACCAGGCACGCATCACATGGAATTTCCATAAGACGCTGGACATGATACGGCTCATCAATGCAGCTCGCGCTAATCAGGATCTTTCCCGGCTGATCTTTCCATTCCCTGATCTCTTCATACTTGTCCCACCAGTCCAAAGTTACATCGACACTGCCCTGCTGGTAAGTTTTCGATGGTTCTTCAGGAATCGCCGCAATCGGACGGTTGTTGATCATTAAAATCTTTGGATTGGCTTCCAGTGCTCTCGGCAGTTCCTCTTCCAGAGAACACTCCACGACGGGTTCCAGTTGCCATCGATGACAATGTTCCATCATCTCCTTCAATTCTTTCTGATCAAAATAATACGCCAATAAAAGTGATGCGGAAGCCCCCCTGAGTCTCCCTTCCAGCAACTGGTACTCGCTGATAATGAATTCCTTATGAAGCAAAGGAAGTTCCGTATTTTCCGAAATCTCCGATAAGGTGTCCAAATTCCCACCAAACCAGCTCTGGTCGGTTAATACAGAAACTGCTGCTGCACCGCCCTGGGCATATTCACGGACGACAGTGATTGGGTCCAGACTTTCCACATTGACTCTGCCTGGAGCACGGGCTTTGACTTCCGCAATGATCTCCAGCAAACCATTGCCTTTATCTTTGACTGCCTCAGCAAAATTCGATGGGCATTGACCATCCAGTGCCTTTTCCCTCAATGCCTCAAGGGGTTCATCTGCGGACCTCTGCAAGATTTCCTGATTTTTCAAATCCCGCATCCGATCTAAAAAGGTTCTCATGCGGAGGTCATGCCAAAAAATTCATCTTTCCAAAGGACATTTGATCGATTGCCCTGGATCAAATCTCTTTTCCAGGAATTAAAATCCATAAGGCGTTTTGGATTCGGTCATTAATATTTCTGACGTGCATGATGCGAAGTAAATGCCAGGAAACCGGTTTTGAACAAAAAATTCCTGAACAGGAAATAATTGCAAGTTTGATCTTGGGCACAAATTTTGAAGGAAAATTCTTCATGCATTTATAAAATGTTGAAATTTATTGATATTTTTTATGGTCTTAAATTTGCATTAAATACTTTAATTTTTAACATTGACAGGAGGTCATTATGGAGACTGGAATCTCAAGAAATCAAATTGACGATGCCATGCAGCGTTTTTTATCCCGCGGAGGATCAATTAAAAAAATCGATCAGGTTGCGGGAGAGCCGGTAATGGGCAAGGAATATCTGTTATCGGAGGAAATGCTGGAAATGGTCGAAACGGAAGAATCCGATTTTTTTTAGTCCAACATCACGCCTTTTTTTCTCATAAAGTCGGGGGCAGTCTAATTAGGCTGATCAAAGCGGGAGAGAATCTTTGTTTTTAGATTCGTCTTGTTACCCGACTCTTTTGTTTTTCTTGACCCTTGCGTTGGTCCAGGGTTACTTTCAGCAATATAGATTCGAAAAAGTTTCGAGTAAGATTCTCTTAAACTTTTTATCAAATTCTCTTATTCACCGCTCAAATCAAATGTTGAAGCTGCTGAGTTGGAACATTCAGTACGGAAAAGGAGTAGACGGTCTGATCGACCTGAAACGAATCCGTGATGGGGTCCTGGAAACCGCAGATGCCGACATCATCTGTCTCCAGGAGATTTCCCGAAATGAACCGCAAACCTCTGACGGTGCAGACCAATTGCAGGTTCTTCAGGACTATTTTAGGGATTATGAAGCTTTTTTTGGCCAGGCCTATGACCGTTCAGGAGGTGTGGATGGAAAACGGAGGCAGTTTGGAAATCTCGTGCTCTCCCGAATTCCTGTGAAACAGGTGGTTCATCATCCCCTCCCTAGTCCTCCTGATCCTGAAAAGCGTTTCATGCTTCGGCAGGCAAGCGAGTTACAAATCACGGATCGTGATTTTTCATTCAGGTTGATTAACACCCACCTTGAATATTTTTCCGAGAAGCAGCAATTACAACAGGTGCAACAACTGAGAGGGCTTCATCAAGCTGCCTGTGAAATTCATCACCAGCCTGGCATTGATCATCCCGGGACACCATTTGAACAGTATAAACCCTCTCAGGAAGTCATCATGTGCGGTGACTTCAATTTCACACCGGAAAGTAAATCTTATCGTCAGATGCTCGAACCTTTACCGGATAACACTCCCGATCTCCTGGATGCCTGGAAGGTGATCCATCCAGAGACAATAAGAGACGCGACTTGCGGGATTTTTGATCGAAACCAATGGGAAGAAGGCCCGCACTGTAGGGACTATTTTTTTGTCAGCAACAACTTAGCGCAACGTTTGGATTCCATCACGGTTAATCTCACCAACAGGGCATCGGATCATCAGCCTGTCCTTTTGACTATCTCCTAGAGATGAAAAGGCTTTTCCAGGCTGTTATTTTCAATTACT
>Ga0208130_1000982_pt1 | contig 14055 bp, 15 predicted proteins | sample ETNtaG_31_FD_185771 | JGI IMG/M metagenome (GOLD analysis project Ga0208130, IMG submission 185771) | Marine microbial and viral communities from oxygen minimum zone, Eastern Pacific Ocean - ETNP201310SV78 (SPAdes) (version 2) | ecosystem: Environmental > Aquatic > Marine > Oceanic ...
GCTCATATCCTATCGGGAGCCGTCATAGACACTCGGGCTCTTGATACACTCTTGCCGGACTGGGAAAGTGAGAATGGGTTCATTCAAACCCCTGTGAAGAAAGACGAGATGCTATTCTTGAGTGGAGAGAGCAGTGCCATCAATGTTCCAAATTTTTTAATGCCAAGAACACTCATGAACCATGGCAATCGAATCATCAGTCTCGGCTCTCTTTGTAAATACCTTGGAGATAAAGCAGAGGCCATGGGCGTGAATATTTTCCCTGGTTTTCCAGCCGTTGACCTCATCATGGAAGGCGATCAGATACAGGGTGTGATCACCGGTGACATGGGTCTTGATAAGAATGGCGAACCCAAAGACGGTCATGAACTGGGTTATGAATTGAGGGCAAAGCAAACTGTTTTTGCTGAAGGTTGCAGAGGCAGCTTGGGGAAAAAGATTATACGTTCTTTTGAATTGGATAAAGACTGTGACCCTCAACACTATGGAATCGGTTTTAAAGAAGTATGGAGCATTGATCCTGAACTTCACCAGGAAGGACTTGTTTTGCATACGGCAGGGTGGCCACTAGACAATCGCACAGAGGGAGGTGGGTTTGTTTATCACGCACCAAACAACCAACTCTATATCGGTCTTATCATTTCTCTGGACTACAAAAATCCCAATATGAGCCCCTACAATGAGTTCCAGAAATGGAAGACTCATAAAAAGATTTCATCGCTTTTAAAAGGTGCTGAAAGGGTTTCATATGGTGCCCGAGCGCTCAATAAAGGCGGTATTCAGTCAATACCGAAGTTGACGATTCCTGGAGGGATAATGGTTGGCTGCGAAGCAGGATTCATGAATGGTGCAAAAATCAAAGGCACTCACACTGCAATGCAATCTGGTATCACAGCAGCAGAGGTCATTGCATCACAGCTTCAAACAGACAATCCTCAAGATGAAATAGAGAATTATAAACAAGAGCTCGATAAGACATGGCTGATGCCAGAGCTTCATCAGGCCAGAAATTTCTCACCGTTGCTTAAAAAGTTTGGACTCATGCTTGGTTCCCCATTGGTTTGGATCGATCAGAATATTTTGAGAGGAAGGTTGCCTTTTACCTTATCGGCAGCTTCAAAAGATCATGATCAACTAAAAGAACTCAGTGATGCAGAGCCAATCACATATGAAAAATATGACAATGTCATAACATTTGATAGGACTTCTTCCATTTATTTATCCGGTGTAAACCACGAAGAGGACCAACCCTGCCACCTGAAATTAAGGGATTCTGAAGTTCCGATCTCAACCAATTTACCTCTTTATGGAGAGCCAGCAAGACTCTATTGTCCAGCAGGTGTTTATGAAGTCATCGAAGGCGGTGATGGTAAGCCTTATTTCCAGATCAATGCCCAAAACTGTATTCATTGCAAAACTTGCGATATCAAGGATCCGAGTCAAAATATCAATTGGGAGTGCCCTGAAGGCGCTGGAGGCCCCAATTACACTGATATGTAGTTACTTTTTTAGCCGAATAATAAAAAAAACAATTTTTTGATGTTTTATTTCAATCTCAAAGACACCACAAACCGCTTTTATTTCAACCCTTGATCTGCTAAGTTGCAGTGATATTTTTTTGGATTCTGGAGGGGATTCTCAGGAATTTATATGATGATACACAAGGTTTTTAGACTTATCTGTGCCAGTGCTCTTGTCTCTATGACAATCGGCGCACAAGAAGCGACAGATGAAATTATACTTCCGGATCCAACCGAGATCCTGTCAGATACTTTGGTTGTCCAGAATCAAAGCGATAACAGTTCAGTCGGTTCACAACAAAAGATCAGTGAGTTATCAAATGAAACACAAGAACTGCTTGGTGAATACCGCTTGGTTCTTCAACAAATTGATCGATTGATTGCTTACAATGATTATGTAGAAAGACTCATTGCAGACCAAGACTCTCAAATAATTGATATCAACAATCAACTTGATGAGTTTGCATTGATTGAGAGAGGAATTGTCCCACTCATGCTCGACAGCATAGAAACACTTGATAAATTCATCGATCTTGATGTCCCATTTTTGCTTGAGGAAAGAAAGGGAAGAGTCTCACGTTTGAGAACCATCATGGATCAAGCTGACATCACTGTTTCTGAGAAATATCGACAAATTATGGATGCCTATCAGATAGAAACCAGCTATAGCTCAGACATAGAGTCATATACTGGATTCTTAGAGATTGATGGTGAGACAAGGCAAGTTGATTTTTTAAGAATCGGTAGAACCTCATTGACATACCAAACACCTGATCAGGATGAAACTGGATTTTGGAATAAAGAGACTGCTACATGGGAGTCATTGCCTAGAAAGTATACTGATTATGTAAAAGAAGGTCTGCGAATTGCTAAGAAACAAATCACTCCTGATTTGATTCAGCTTCCAATTGAAGCCCCTAGGGAGAATGATTGATCATGTTTAAGCTTAGAAAACTAATTATCCTGAGTTTACTCCTTTTGCCACTATCGATGGGCCATGCTCAGTCAGATTCTAGCGATGAAGAGAACCCAATCACTGATCCTGTCTTGCTTGAAAAGCTTAGGCAAATTGACACCATGGAGAAGCTGCTTGAGATCACTAAATCAGATAGCATCACCACAGGCTCTCTAAATCAGGAGCGAGAAGAAAAGTTTATTAGTGCAAGAAACCGACAAAAGACTTTGCTTGACGAGGCCAAAGCGAGATTGACACTTGAGGAAGAAAGAGCGGTTCGACTACAAAAGAAATTTGAAGAAAATGAAAAAATTCTAGAGGAAATATCTGAGACTCTTAGAATCAGAATCGGTAACTTTGGTGAATTATTTGGAGTTGTAAGACAAGTTTCAGGAGAGGCGATTGCAACACTAAAGAACTCTTTGGTTTCAATTCAGTATCCAGGAAGAGACGAGGGACTCGCAGAACTTGCAGAAACAAGAAATTTACCGAGTATTGATCAAATGAAGAATCTTCTGATCATTCTTCTGGAAGAGATGACCAAGTCTGGGAATGTGGAGCGCTTTGATAGTGAAGTCATTCTTCCAGGCGGTAGTATCTCTGATGCAGAGATTGTAAGAGTAGGTGTATTCAATGCAATCACAGAAGATTATTTCCTAAAATTTATTCCAGAAACCCAATCATTACAAGTTCTTGCAAGACAACCAGCTGGAAGATTTAGATCCATGGCTGATGATCTATTTGAATTAGAAGAGGGTTATACGGCAATGGCGGTAGATCCCAGTAAAGGACAAATATTGGGCTTGCTTATTCAAACACCAGGAATTGGAGAGAGAATCAACCAAGGTGGATTACCCGGATATATAATTATTCTCATTGGACTTTTAGGGTTGGCAATGTCTATATGGAGAATGAAGTACTTGAAAGAAGAGGGTGATGCAATCAATAGGCAACTGAAATCAAGTGAACCCTCAAATGATAATTCTTTGGGAAGAATTCTCTCAATTTACAAAGAAAATGAAGGCCTTGATCCAGATACTCTTGAACTAAAAATTGATGAGGCAATTCTGAGGGAAGTGCCTCAATTAGAAAAATACCACAGTATTATCAAAGTTTTTGCGGCGGTAGCGCCTCTGCTTGGACTCCTGGGAACTGTTGTTGGAATGATTGTCACTTTCCAAGCGCTCACTTTATTTGGAACAGGCGATCCTAAATTGATGGCTGGTGGTATCTCACAAGCACTTGTAACGACTATGTTGGGACTCATTGTAGCCATTCCTCTGGTATTCCTTCACAGCATCCTCTCAAGTTGGAGTACTTCATTAATAGAGATTCTCGAAGAACAAAGTGCCGGTTTGATCGCTAAGAACGCCGGAAAGAGCTAATTTTGATCTATGTCAATATTAAACAAGCTCTACTCAATCATCGGAAAACAAGCTGATCTAAAGCAGTCTGCACTCTCCCTCTCTATTCTTACAGGATTGGTTCTCATAATATTTTTTATGATTGTCGGTGAGTTGAGAGAGTTCTTTGAAGCAGGCGGCCCAGTTCTATGGGGCATTCTTTTGGTGACCATGATCATGTGGACGTTGATCATTGAGCGATTTTGGTATTTCAAAAATCTAATGCCGACACTATCTGATAAGGCACTGAGCCAATGGCAAGGTATCTCAAACAAGGGTGATTGGTACTCGATGAGAATCAGAGATCAGATCATCTCTGAGGTGTCCTCAGAAACAAGAAAATTTTTATTAACGATCGAGACTATGATGCAAATACTGCCTTTGCTGGGACTACTTGGTACTGTTGTTGGCATGATAAAGGTATTCGATGTCATGACATTCTTTGGGACAGGGAATGCTCGTTTGATGGCAAGCGGTGTTTCACAAGCCACCATTCCAACAATGGCAGGTTTGGTAGCGGCTATTTCTGGACTATATATTGCGAATCTATTAAAAAGAAAAGCAGATGATGAAATTAATAAAATAGCTGATCAATTGACCATCAGTGAATAGTTAAAATGAGAAGGCGAATTAGAAAAAAGAATGAAGAAAGCGAGATCAATATCACGCCAATGCTGGATATTGTTTTTATCATGCTGATCTTCTTTATCGTTACCACCTCTTTTGTCAAAGAGGTCTCAATCGATGTCAACCGTCCAACCAAATCACCTATAAAGGAACAAAAGAAATCGGATGTGATTTCAGTACGAATACTTGACAGTGGGCAGATATTGATTCAAGAGAGATTGATTTCTCTTGATGCAGTGAGAGCAAATATTGAATCCAATCTGGCACTGAAGCCTCAAGCAAGTGTTGTCGTGGTCTCTGATAGAGATGCTGATGCTGGATTACTGGTCAAAGTGATTGATCAATCCAGACTTGCTGGTGCTAGGAATGTATCTTTGGCAGCTCAAAAATAGTTATGTTAAGAAAAAGAAAAAGACAAGAAGAAGAAAGTGAGATCAATATCACGCCGATGATGGATATTGTATTCATCATGCTTATTTTCTTCATCGTCACCACTTCCTTTATCAAAGAAACCGGTGTTGATCCATCAAGACCAGAAGCGGAAACAGCTGCGCGTGCAGAACAAGGAAATATCCTGATTGCAGTCACTCCGAGTGATCAGATTTGGATGAATAAAAATCCAGTAGAGCTGCAATCAGTTCGAATATTAATGGAAGCTGCCCATGCTGAAAATCCAGAAAGCAGTGTTGTTATAGTTGCAGATGAACTGGCTTCCACTGGCGTGATTATTGATGTCATGGACCAAATAAGACTCAGTGGTATTTCAAAAATATCTATTGCAGCTAGAGAGAAATAAAATGTCTGTGATTTCTCTCAATTTCCAAAATGAATCTCGCTACCTGAGTGCCTTGCTTCTTGGTATTGGAATCACCCTGATTCTATTTTTTATAATGCAAGCACTAATAGATTCTGGCGATCAGCAATATAGATCTGATTCGGATGGTCAGATCATGGAATTCGTTAGGATAAAAGATGACGAAAGTTTAAGTTTTAAAGATAGGAGGAAGCCAAAAAAACCTGAGCCTCCTAAAGAGCCACCACCACCACCTAAGTTGATTGTGGAAAAGCAGGCTAAACCCACGATGAATAAAATCAAAATTGATATTCCCAATATAGACCTACCTACAATTGCTGGTGGGGGACCGTTTCTTGGGAATTGGGCAGGAAACCCTTTAGCAGAGGGTGATGTTTTGCCTATAGTTAGAATTGATCCACAATGGCCAAGAGAGGCATTGGTTGAAGGTATAGAGGGATATGTAATTGTTGAGGTACTGATTGCCGCAGATGGATCTGTTGCGAGTGCAGTTGTCGTAGAATCTGTACCCAGAAGAATGTTTGATAGGAATGTTATTCGTGCTGTACTCAAATGGAAATTTAAACCAAGAATTGTTAACGGAGTTGCAGTTGAGAGAAGAGCGATTCAAAGATTGGATTTTAATTTAGATGCCCTATGAGATTTCATAAATACAACTTAGCTCTAATCCTTCTGCTTTCATTTTCAGTTATTGCTGAAGCTGCGAGTAATTTACCCAAGTATCATCCACTCAGAGCAGATAGAGAGGTATTAGATAGACCAAATTCAGTCAGACAATTCTCATACAACGTGAATAAAAAGTTTGAGGGGGTTTCTGATCGATTCGGCAATGGTGATTTGGATGGAGCAATGGAAAGCCTTGAGTCTATGCTGGCATGGAATCTATCTAAATATGAAAAAGCGGTTGTTTATCAATTCATGGGGTTTGTATTTGTTCAACAAAATAAGATTGATGATGCCATTGAAGTATTTTCAAAGACTGTTGATCTGAATGTCTTATCCAATACACAACACCAGAGCACACAATTTAATCTGGCAAGTTTATATGGGTCAAGGGAAGAGTGGGATCTCACAATTGATGCTTTAATGAAGTTTTATGAATTTGAGCGTGAGCCTGTTGCAGAGTCATACATAATGACTGGAATAGCATATTTTCAAAAAGGCTTACCATTGGAAGCGCTTCCATATATTCATATAGCAAATGAAAAAGCAATCAAACCTAAAGAGTCTTGGCTACAGCTTGAACTGGCAATTTTATTTATAAATAAAAGATATGACGAAGCCATTGATGTAGTAAAGAAACTCTCAACTTACTGGCCAGAAAAAGAAAAGTACTGGGAAACCATGGCTGGTACTTACATGGAGATGCAAAAAGATGCTGATGCTCTGGCAGCATTAAGCTTAGGCTATAAAAATAATGCAATTTCAAAAGCAGAGACACTAGAAAGCCTGGCTAGGTTGAATCTTTATTTGGAGATTCCATTTCAGGCTGCAACATTGATTGAAAAGAATATTCAAGAAGGCAATATTGAAAAATCTGAGAAAAACCTGAGATTACTTCTGGGTGCATGGACTGCAGCCAGAGAGTTTAGTAAAGCAATCCAAGTCATTGATGTTCTCGCACCCATTACTGGCGAAGGAAAACTTTATATTCAGAAAGCAATGTTGCTCAATGAGAATGGAGACTGGGAAGGCGTTAAGGATGCAACTGCAAAAGCTCTTACTGATGAAGAACTTGAGAACAAAGGAGATGTCTTTATTTTAAGAGGGATGGCAGAAACCGAACTTGGATATTATGACCAAGCAATTGAATCTTTCACACAAGCTATGGAGATTGGTACAGAAACCAATAAGAAAAATGCTGAAGCTTGGATTGAATATGTTGGCGATAGAAGGGGCAGCTAGCTCACTGAAAAGATTTGGTGCTGAGATCTGGCTCACCAAGATTACTTAGAATCTTACTTCTTGCTTCTTTCATTATCTCTTTTATTTCACAATCAATTTCATCTGTTGGTATGGACGGATGAATGGTTACTTTGAGCTGAACTTTTTCTGGGAGCCAACTCTCTGATCTCAGTAAAGTTCTTGAACCGTTGATTGTAACCGGCACAATAGGCACTTGATTCCTTATTGCAGTGAGGAAAGCACCTTTTTTAAATTTCAAAAGCCCTTCCTCCTTGAGAAAGGTTGCTTCAGGAAAAAAAATGATGGAGTCATTCTCTTTTGAACTCTTCATGATTTTTTTGAAGTCATCGGCACCCTTTTTGGCATCTCTTCTGTCTACTAAATGAGTACCCAATTTTCCTAAAACATATCCAGCAAAGGGGATGTACTTGAGCTCTTTTTTTGCAACAAAAGCAAAATTAGCAGGTAAAGCAGCTGCAAGTATCATTGGATCGGTATAGCTTGCATGATTGGCAACCAAAATTGATGATCCTTCGTTTAGATTCTCTTCGCCTTCAACTATGAGATCTAATCGAGTCAGGCGTATGATCCATTCTGCACAATTCTTAACCAGCTTCCTTGTTGATTGAATCGATCTTGTAAAAGGATAGCAAAATAGCATGACTAGAAGGATCACGGAAAAAATAAACCATGCCCACGAGCCAAAGAGATACATTGTTATGGTTTTCATTCGAAATTTAAAATCACTGTATACTTCTATTGATATCATACACAATTAAAGTTTATGAAAACATCTGGCGACCAGAAAAATACAGAATCTGAGATTATCGATTCTTTTCTAGACTCACTTTGGCTAGAACAAGGCCTCTCTAAATCGACACTGGATGCATACCGATCTGATTTGAAATTACTCAATAAGTGGGCCAAAAGCCGAGAATTGAGTTTGGAAACCATCTCAAGGCCTGATTTGCTTGAATTCATAGCATATAAGGCGGAGCAGGGATCAAGCGCTCGTTCATCAGCCAGAATGCTCTCATCTTTGAGGCGTTTTTACACTCACCTCATGCAGCAAGAAATTATTTCTACCAATCCAACTGATAAAATATCTATGCCTAAGATTGGTAGATCTCTCCCAGTTCTTCTGAGCGAAAATGAGGTTTTGCAATTGATTAAGGCCCCGAATACAAAGAAGCCACTTGGATTCAGAGACAGAACAATGCTTGAGCTTTTATATGCCACAGGTCTAAGAGTTTCTGAATTGGTGAAACTTGAAGTCAAGCAGGTGAACTTGAATCAGGGATATCTGAGAGTGATGGGCAAGGGAAATAAGGAGCGATTGGTTCCAATGGGCAAAACAGCAAAGCGATGGATGAAAAACTATCTGAATGGACCCATACATGAAATTTTAGGTGAGAGACAATCTGATTGTTTATTCCCAACTCGAACTTCGACATCGATCAGCAGGCAAGCTTTTTGGCAAATCATTAAAAAGTATGCACTTAAAGTTGGGATCACTGCTCAATTATCACCGCACAGCCTGAGACATGCTTTCGCCACTCATTTGATCAATCATGGTGCCGATTTAAGAGTTGTACAAATGTTGCTTGGTCATAGCGATCTATCCACAACGCAGATCTACACTCACATTGCACAACATCGTTTAAAAGATCTGCATGAAAAACATCATCCGAGAGGATAAAATACCCAGATGAAAATCTTCTCTGTCATAGCACTATCATTTTTGTTCTTTTCAAGCGCAATCTTCTCAGATGATCATGAAGAATCATTGAATGATATTGATTTGGTTCTGCAAACCCTTTTAGAAATATTTCCTGGGGCAACCGATTATAGTCTGGATGATTCAGTGATTGACGGCCTCTATGCAGTCAGTATTGGATCAGAGGTTATTTATATCTCAAAAAATGGGAAGTTCTTAATACGTGGTGAAATATATGATCTTCAAAACAGCATCAATGTAACTGAAGAAAAACGAGTACTTGGAAGGCTCGAAGTCATGCAAAGCATAGATGAGGAGACTATGATCATTTATGAGCCTGAGAAAATCAAACATACCATCACAATTTTTACAGATATTGATTGTGGCTATTGCAGAAAGTTTCATCAGCAAATCAGTGACTATTTAGATTTAGGCATCAGAGTAAGGTATCTTTCTTTCCCAAGAACAGGCCCTGAAACAGAAAGTTGGGAGAAAGCACAAGCTGTTTGGTGTAGTCAAAATAGACAAGGTGCTCTAGACCTTGCCAAACAAGGAAAGAGAGTAGGCTCTAGCATCTGTTTCGATAGCCCAATAGAGGCGCATTATAACCTTGGGTCAGTCTTTAACATTTCTGGCACACCAACCATTGTGACTGATAAAGGAAAGGTCATCGTAGGTTATCTGCCACCCGAATCTCTACTTTTTCGACTGAGTGAAGAGGATTAATTACTTCTCTAGATATTGAATCTTTTCTTTAACCTCTCTCCACTCATCCGCATCAGAAGGTGGCTCGGGAGGATGTGAAATCACTGGCCATGTTTCACTCAATTCACGATTAAGATCTTCAAAAACTTCCTGTCCCTCAGGGATCTCATCATCGGCAAATATTGCATCAACAGGGCATTCAGGTTCACATAGAGCACAATCAATGCATTCATCAGGATTGATCACAAGCATATTCGGCCCTTCGTGGAAACAGTCTACTGGGCAAACTTCAACACAATCCCCTAGTTTACATTTGATACAGCTTTCACCCACTATGAATGTCATTTCATATTGCCTCGATTATTGAATTGTTCGATAAATTGGACTTTCATCATTTGGATCTTTATCAATTTGTGCATTTAATGCAATTTTAACAGTTTCAAAAGCAATTAGATCCCATGGTATCTCATCAAGTCGATATAACTTTACATCCAGTGATTCTTCTCCAGCCCCAAAACTATTATCATCAATGGTTGCTCTATAGAAAACATGCACTTGTTCTGCATGTACGACATCAACTACAGCAATCATGGACTGAACATTTGGCGTGATGAGCGCCTCTTCCTCGCATTCCCTCTTTGCTCCTTCAGCCATGCTCTCGCCATTCTCTAAAAATCCGGCTGGAAGTGTCCAAAAATTGATTCTTGGTTCAATGCCTCTTAGGCATAACATCACACTGTCTCCAAGCATTGGAACTGTTCCAACAACTATCTTTGGATTTTCATAATGAATATACGCACATACAGTACAGATATATCTGTTTCTGTTATCGCCTTTTGGAATCTTAAATTCCAAATCATTTCCACATTGATTGCAGTATTTCATAATAATTTTGTCTGCCGGGAGAGAGACTCGAACTCTCACGGGTTTAACCCCACCGGATTTTGAATCCGGCGCGTCTACCAATTCCGCCATCCCGGCTAAATAATAAGGAAGAATACCTTTTGTTATGTATTCAGTCTATAAAACTAATCGATTATTCAATCATTTTATGAATGTGCTAATCGAGTACAATACAACAATGCAGCCAAGTGATTTCAATATAGATATCCCAACAGAATCGATTGCTCAAAAACCCTTGAAAGATAGGTCATCAAGTAAATTATTGCATCTAAAAGATGGTTCGATAAATGATCAGAATTTCTCTGATTTACCTAAACTGCTCGATAAGCATGATTTATTGATTTTAAATAACACCAAAGTTTTGCCAGCGAGACTAATCGGAAAGAAAGAGTCTGGAGGAAAAGTGGAAATATTTTTCGAAAGACTTCTGAACGAAATGAGTTTCTTGGCACAATTAAAGTTCAGCGGCAAAGTTCATATCGGGACAAAAATTATCATCAATAAAGATACTGTTTTCACAATTGAAAAAAGAGATAAACAATTTTTTACCATCATCAGTGACTCACAAGTGATGGATGTTCTGCATTCAAGTGGACTCACCCCCCTTCCTCCATATATCAAGAGAAGTCCAAATAGTGAAGACCGTGATAGATATCAAACTATATTCGCAAAAAAAGAAGGAGCTGTTGCAGCTCCGACAGCGGGACTTCATTTTACAACTGATATTCTTGATCAAATCAGAAAGATGGGAGTTTCCATTGGCGAGCTTACATTGCATGTTGGAGCTGGTACATTTGCCCCTCTAAGACTTGAGCAAATAGAGTCAAAGAAGTTACATGAGGAATACTTTGAGGTTGATCAAAAGCTATGCGATCAAATTGAGGCATCCCAAAACAATAATGGAAGAATCATAGCGGTTGGAACAACTGTTGTCAGAGCGCTAGAGTCCATGATGCAAAAAAATGGTATTGAACCGATCAGTGATAAGACTGATATTTTTATTACCCCAGGTTTTAATTTTGAGTTGGTTGATGCAATGATTACCAATTTCCATTTGCCAGAATCATCATTGATTATGTTGGTTTCAGCTTTTGCCGGAAGAGAAACAATCTTGAAATCATACCGACATGCCATTGATAATGGCTATCGTTTTTATAGTTATGGTGATTCCATGTTTATAGATAAAGGTTAAATTCTGTGAAATTTAAATTAATTAAATCAGATAAGAGCGCTAGATTGGGTGAGCTTCAGTTCAGTAAAGGACTGATCAATACCCCTGTATTCATGCCCGTTGGCACATATGGTTCAGTGAAAACAATGACACCAGATGAACTCATAGACATTGGTTCTGAAATCATACTCGCGAACACTTATCACCTGATGATTAGACCAGGGAAAGATATCCTTTCTTCACATGGAGGCTTGCATCAAATGATGGCATGGCCAAAGCCAATCCTGACTGATTCAGGTGGTTATCAGATTTGGAGCTTGTCAAAAAAAAGAAAGATCAATGATGAGTATGTCGAGTTTGACTCACCAGTGAATGGGGACATGATTCGCTTAACACCAGAGATTGCGATGCAGATGCAGAAAGTTATAGGAAGTGATATCCAAATGGTTCTGGATGAATGCACCCATTATCCCGCCACGAAAAAGGAGGCGAACTTGTCTATGAAAAGATCTGAAAAATGGGCATTGAGAAGTCACGAATCTTTTTTGCAACAGAAAGGGGATGATGACAGCGCCTGTTTTGGAATCATACAAGGCGGCATGTATCCAGATCTTCGTCTTCAAAATTTAGAAGTTTTATCATCAATTGATTTTGATGGACTCGCAATTGGCGGACTATCTGTTGGTGAACCCATTGATGAAAGAATGATGGTCTTGGAATCATTGATGCCTGAAATGTCTGAAAATATCCCAAGATATCTCATGGGTCTAGGTACACCAATTGATATCATTAAAGCTGTTTCAGTCGGTGTCGATATGTTTGACTGTGTGATTCCAACTCGACATGCGAGAACTGGACATATTTATACTCATTCTGGTGTAGTAAAAATAAAGAACGCACGATATATCAATGACTTAAAACCTCTAGACGAAGCTTGCGAATGTTATACGTGCACTAATTTTTCACGTTCTTATTTGCGTCATTTATTCAATTGTAAAGAAATCTTGGGTGCGAGATTGGCAACAATCCATAATCTCAGCTTCTACATTAAATTGATGGCTGACATCAGAATGTCGATCAAGACCGATACGTTTGAAAAATTTGCTAAAAACTTCATTCAAAGTTATCAGCAATAATTGGAATGTGTCATAATTGCACCAATATTTTTTGAACTAATTAGAAGGTAAATATTTTGATACAGAATGCTTGGGCGCAAAATGCTGGTGGAGGAGACCCATTTTTGAGTTTTCTTCCTCTGATTCTTATATTTGTTGTCTTTTATTTTATCCTTATCAGACCACAGACAAAGAAACAAAAAGAGCATCAGGAGATGATCAATGCTCTTGAGGTTGGAAACGAGGTGGTGACAGCCGGCGGTATCTTGGGAAAAATTTTAGAGATGAATGAAAATTATGCACACCTTGAAGTTTCAGAAAATGTCACAATAAAAATTCAGAGGCAAACCATCTCATCTTTGCTTCCAAAGGGCACGATCAAAAAAGGATAAATTGCTGTCATGAATCAATATCCTACATGGAAGAATCTACTCGTCTTGATCTGTGTGATTATAGGGATCGGTTTTGCATTGCCAAATTTCTATGGCGAAGATCCAGCACTGATGATCGCAAAAGAGAATGGTCTTACATTCTCAGAGCAAGAAATAAAAGAGATAGAAAAGTTCTTGAGTGAAGAAAGCGCTTCATCATTCAGGACCATTGAGGATAAGGATGGCGATGTATTGATTCGTTTTGACAATGTTGAGGATCAAATCCAGGCCAGTGATAAGGTCCGAGCATTTCTTGGTAGGTTTTCAACTGTAGCTCTTACATTTGCACCGAATGTACCCGCATTTATCGATGCATTGGATATGAGACCAATGAGTCTAGGTCTTGACCTCAGGGGTGGTGTATATTTCCAGTTTCAGGTTGATCTTGATGCAGCTGTTCAACAAAGGCTGGACCAATATGTGACGGATATCAATAAGGAGCTGATTGATCAAAGAATCAGACGAACAATTAGAAAGGAAGGAAATTCAATTAGGATCGAGTTGGTCAATCCAGATGATTTCAACGCCACTAGAAGAATCATAAGAGAGCTTGATAATTTATTGGCATTTGAGAATGTCTCCACGCAGTCTCAAACCGCTGTTTTGGTTACGATGACAGATGATCAACTTAAGCAAAGAAGAGATTTTGCAATTCAACAAAATATATTGACCATGAGAAATCGAGTCAATGAATTAGGTGTCGCGGAACCAATCATTCAAAGACAAGGACTTGATCGAATTGTTGTTCAGCTTCCCGGAGTTCAGGACCCAACACAGGCCGAAAGAATT
>Ga0208130_1000984_pt1 | contig 14043 bp, 10 predicted proteins | sample ETNtaG_31_FD_185771 | JGI IMG/M metagenome (GOLD analysis project Ga0208130, IMG submission 185771) | Marine microbial and viral communities from oxygen minimum zone, Eastern Pacific Ocean - ETNP201310SV78 (SPAdes) (version 2) | ecosystem: Environmental > Aquatic > Marine > Oceanic ...
TGTAGCTGTTTTTGCACTTGTAAGATATGATGTATCAGATGATCTTTCAGTGTCTGGTGGTTTTAGGTATGTTGATGAGTCAAAAGACTTTCATTCTCAATATAATACTATTGTAGGTCCTGGAACTTATGGAACTGTCGCACCTCTTGATTCTCCAGTTGTTCTTCCAAGATTTGAGAAGTCAGCCTCATGGGATGATTATATGGGTGAAGCATCTGTTGATTGGCAAGTAACTGAAGACAGTTTACTATATGCAAGATGGGCAAGAGGTTTTCGATCAGGAGGTTACTCTATAAGATATGCTGCCTCAGATACTTTGACAGCATCTAGAGTAGCTGCGTTAAACGCTCAAGGTTTTGCTCTGGTTCCACAAGCACACGCTACTGAAGGCAGCGATTTTAGTACTTTTGACCCTGAATTGACTGAACTATTTGAAATTGGATCAAAAAATACTTTCCTTGATGGCTCATTGCAAATAAATGGAGCAGTTTTTCAAACTACTACTGAAGGCTTCCAGGCTTCTAGTATTTTATCAACAGCTGGAGCTTTTAGAGCAACTGATACTTATATAAATAATTATCAGGAAACTGAAATTTCTGGTGCAGAGGTTCAGATTGTTTGGCTACCTCCTGTCGATGGTTTAACACTAAGATTAAATTATGGGATCTTAGATCCAAAAATCAATGATGCTGTAGTTGACTCTGGAAGATTGGGTGTAGGTGGAAGACCTTCTCAAGCTGGAATAATGGTAGATCTAGTAAATTCAGGTGTTACACCTCAATTAGCCAGAGTACCAGAAACAAGCTTTGCTTTAACAGCGCTTTATGAATATAAGCTTAATAATGGAGCATCATTAAATACAAATGTTACTTATAGAGGTTTCGATGATCAAAACCTAACATTATCATCCTTCCCAGACTCCGAGGATGGATATGAGCTTCTAGATGCAACCATAACTTATGATGCAGGAGATTATTCTATTGCACTTATTGGTAGAAATCTTACTGATGAGGAATATAGAACTCATTCTTTGACCTCGGTAAGATTCCAAGGTTGGGGTGATCCTGCAACTTATATGCTAGAATTACGAAATTCTTGGTAATAAAGCAAAAATAAAGAAATTAAAGGATGAAGCACTGGTGTTTCATCCTTTTTTTTTGTATTATTGAAACTTAAACTCGGAAATCTATGAAAAATCTCAAAAATAAAACTTTTATTATTACAGGCGGAGGAAGAGGTATTGGAGCCGAAGCTTCTAAGTTAATTGCTTCGAATGGAGCAAATGTGATTTTAACATGCAGAACTGAAAGTCAGGGTTTTTCTGTTGAAAAAGAAATATTAAATAATGGCGATAGCGCAAAATTTATTTATCAAGATGTAACTATAGAAAATGATTGGCGTAAGGTTATTGACGAAGGCCTTGAAATGTATGGTCGTATTGATGGAGTAGTTAATAATGCCGGAAGTTTTTCATGGCAATCTATGAGTGACTCAAAACTTGAGGACTTTAAAGAAGTTATTGATGTTAATTTAACTGGATCTTTTCTTGGTTTAAAATATGGGACAGAGGCAATTAGATTGCATGGAGAAGGTGGTTCTATTGTTATGATTTCATCTGTTCTTGGTAAAGTGGGAGCACCAAATACAACCGCAGTTTGTGCTGCAAAAGGTGGTGTGAGACTTTTAGCAAAAGCAGGGGCTTGCGAATTAGGACCAGAAAAAATAAGAGTTAATTCAATTCATCCAGGTTTAACTGATACAGAAGTTGGAAAAGTTTTTACCTCCGGATTAAATGATAAAAAATTTGTTCAATCAAGTATTCCATTAGGCAGAATGGCTAGCTCAGAAGAAATCGCAAAAACCATATTATTTTTAGTTTCTGATGAGTCTTTTTTTATGACTGGTGCTGAATTGACTATTGATGGAGGTTTTACCGCGGGGTAGTAATTATGGGTAAATTAGATAAAAAAGTTGCAATTGTTACTGGTGCTACATCAGGTATAGGAAGAGAAACCGCTATCTTATTATCTAAAGAGGGTGCTTCAGTTGTATTCACTGGTAGAAATAAAGATGCTGCTGATGAGACATCAAACCTTATTTCTAAAGAAGGTGGTAAAAGTTTATTTATTAAGCATGATGTTGCTGATGAAAATAATTGGATTGAAGTAATTAAAACTACAAAGGATCATTTTGGGTCTTTGGATATTCTTGTGAATAATGCCGGACAATTTTTTCTAAAACCAATAATGGAAACTTCATTGGATGATTTCAATCAAATTTGTTCAGTTAATATTGATGGTACTTGGTTAGGTATGAAACACTGTCTTCCTGAAATGAATGATGGGGGAGCTATTGTCAACGTATCTTCTCTAATGGGACAAATGGGCCTTCCTGATGCATCAGGTTATTGCGCTTCGAAAGGTGCTGTCACATCGATGACCAAAGCTGCAGCATTAGAAGTTGCAGATAGGAATATTAAAATAAATGCTTTACACCCCGGTGTTATTTGGACACCTATGGTTGGAGCAGGCTCAGATGGTGATAATGATCTTAAAAGTTTTTTTGAATTAGAGACACCGCTTAGAGAAGTTGGGCTTCCAAAAAATATGGCAGATGCTATTTTATTTCTATGTACCACCGAGTACCTTACAGGATCAGATTTAAATGTAGATGGTGGAAGATTTGCTGATGGCGCTATGGGAAGTAACGCTAGTTAGCAATTCTTATGACAACAACTATTAAAACTTCACCAAAAGAAAGAAAGTTAGGATTCAGAGTTCTTTTTCTTGGCATGTTTGCTATAGGAACTGGCCAAACTCTTTTTATCGCTGTTTTACCTCCTTATGCAAGAGGATTGGGTTTATCAGAAGTTCAAGTTGGGTTTATATTTTCACTATCAGCTCTAGGTTGGATGATGATGAGTCCTTTTTGGGGAAGAAAAAGTGATTTCATAGGTAGAAAATCAATAATAATTCTTGGCCTTTTAATATATGCATTTACAACAGTTTTGATGGGACTTGAATTTAGATTGAATGAGTTAGGATATATTAATTTAAGCACTCTATTTGGTTTATTAATTTTTACGAGAGGATGTTATGGTTTTTTAGGTTCTGGCGCCCATTCAGCTTCAATGGCTTATGTTGCCGACCGAACAACCGAAAAGGAAAGATCTGGTGTTATGGCAGTTATGGGCTCTGCTTTTGCAATTAGCGGTATTGTTGGTCCTGGTTTAGCTTCCGCTGCTGTTTTGTTGGGGCCATTAGTACCATATTTTCTTTTTGGATTTATTACTGCACTTATTGCCTTATTAATTTATATTTTCTTACCTGAAAAAACTAAACCTATTCGTCCTGCGAAAGTTCATGAGGCAAGACTTACACCATATGATACAAGAGTAATTACTTTTGCTTTAATGGGTTTATGTATAAGTCAAACATCAGCTGTTGTTATGCAAATTTTATCATTATATCTTCAAGATAAGTTTGGTTACAATAATACCGAAGCATCAGTATATACCGGTTCAATGCTAATTTTTACTGGAGTTGCTACATTAATTGTCCAGTTAGGAATTATAAGAAATATTTCACCGACTCCGTCGATTTTACTCAGACTTGGTTCAATAGCTACAATTATATCTCTAATATTAATTGTTGCTTCTCAAAACTTATATTTAATGGGATTTGCAATGGCTATATACGGAGTTGGTGGAGCGTTAATGGGGCCGGGTTTATTTACAGGCCTATCATTAGCGGTTGGTAAAGATGAGCAAGGTGCAGCCGCAGGTATTTTGGTAAGCTCTTATGCAGCGGGTTTTCTTATAAACCCTCTAACAGGTATGCAATTATTTATTATAAATGTTAATTTTCCATACTATCTAGGGATTGTATTGATGTTCATATGCCTGTTAATTGCTTTTCTTGATAAAAGGCTTAATAGGGTTGTAGAGTATGAAGATAATGTTGACTTTCAGAGTCATAATGGGTGATTAGAAAGTTCCTTCAAGCTCAATTTTAAAAAAGCTATGCTCATTTATGTCAAAATTTTCTTGAATAAGTAGATCGTTATTTGACTTAAAGCCATTGTAAATTAATTTTCTTCCAAAACCAAAATTTGTGTCTAAAATATTTTTTGCAATAAAGTTGAAATTTAGTCTTGGATTAATCTTGGCTGTAAAACCAAAACTTAAAGTAGGGTCTTGAGCAAATCTTCCCCATAAATAAGGATCATAAATATTAAATTGCGATTGAGATCTGTAGGTTAAGCCCCAACTATATTTACCCCCAGGAACATCTTGCCTTAAACCAATCATAGTTTGCCACCTCTTGTACCATGAAAAGTCTCTTTTAATATTTGTAACAGGATCGATAACTTCTGTACTTTGAAGGTAACCCGAAAATCTAAAGACTCCTCCTTGAAGGAGTTTATTTATTCTAATACTTCCATCAATTGTTGCTTTAGTTCTCTCGCCAGAACCTAAATTTCCTATACCAGCATAACCATCAATTGGGAGTCTATCTACTGGACCATCAATTTCTCTTGCAGATCCCTTTAAGGTTATAACCCCTCCATCATTAGGAAGTCTCCATTCATGCTCTAATTTAAACTTCCAGGCTGTTTCAGGTCTTAAGTCAGGATTTCCGGCTCGAATAGTTTCTTCAAATTGATCATAGCTAGAGATAAAATCGTCAAAGTTAATCTGACCAACATTTCTCTCAATATTAAATCTTATCTGTCTATTTTTTTTATAATCCCATTTAATATCTATTCTTGGTTTCCAGTATTTAAATTCTCTTGATAAATTTACATCTCCAGATTGACTGATCTCTGACCATTCGTAATTCAAAGCTAGTTCTGCTCTAATTTTTTCTGATAAAGGAAGGTTGTAGGATAAAAATCCTTCATATCTATCTTCTTCAACTAACCCTGATGTGTTAATTAAGCCTGCGTTGGTCTCTATCGAATTACTATCAAAAAATCTAAGATTAAAAATTCTATTCAATTTATTATAAGCACTCTCAATACCATACTCGAGTGAACTATTTTTACCGATAGATTTATTAAAACTTAATCTAATTATTCTCTCATTTTCTTTTCGAATGTTTGTTTCAGTACTATTATTGTATGAGTTTTCCGTATCATCTAAGAACGAAATATCATTTTGATCTTCATTCTCCTCTGTTAGTACAACCCTTAATTTAAGTGAATGATCTTTGTTAATTTGGTGTTCCCAATCACCTCCAAATTCCCATCCATCATTATCTTCTCTTCTATCCCAATTAATTTTTTTATAAAACGCCTCATTTTTTATATCTGTAGGTGAAAAATATTCTTGAATTTGTGGGGAATTTTCTTTTCCATTAAACCATACTAAAGTATTTATTCTTATAATATTTTTATCATTAATTCTTGAGTTTAAATCTAAGTTTACTCTGTTACTAGATTGATATTCAATTGTTTCGCGTAATCGGTAATAAAGCAGCGATTGTTCTTGATCGACAGTAAATTCATTATATTTTCTGCTATTTAGGTCGCCAATTCTCTCAAACCCTAAAACAATATCAGTTTTTTTTATTTTTGTAGACCAAGATCCAATTCCTCTCCAGTTACTACTACCCGAGGTTAAATACCCTAATGCAGCGCTCCAAGTTCCAGAACCTTTTGATAAATTACCATCTACAATAATATTTACAATTACTCCATCTGAGCGAACATCTAGGCCTGCTTCCGTACCCCTTATCACTTCTATTCTAATTAACGAGCCTGCATTAATTCTTTCTAAAGTTTTTATAATATTATTACTTTTTGAGGATTGTCTCTCACCGTTAATTAAAATTTGAGTTCCAGATGAACCAAAACCACGCCTTTTATTATTGCCACCTGGCTCATAATTTTCTGAATTATTACCAGAGCTTAAATTTTCTATACCTGGTATTCTTTTGATAGCATCAGCGGCATTAGTAACATTGTATTGTTTAAAATAAGCTTGGTCATAGACAATTTTATTATCCTCTTGAGCAAAAATTTCAAAAGGAATTAAAATTAAAATAAATAAATAAAAAAAAATTTTTTTTTTAAAAAACATAAGTTTATTTATGATCTATTCTCATACCAACCATGAAAACCATAAGGAACTCTATGGGGAAGTTGAGCAGTTGCTACTGGTCCATCATCAACGTGTTGAGCGTCTAAAAAAATAAGGTTTGATCTATTTTCAGCGGCATTATATTCAGTTGCAATTAACCATCCCTCACCATCCTTGCTGTCTTTTGACTTTGGTGCAAATACTGGCTCACCAACTGCTCCACCTTCGGATGTTGTGTATGATTTTCTCTCTCCTGTATTATAATCATAATGGATTATTGAGTTTAGTGACATTCCTTTTGGGTGATGACCTATACTCCCAGCATAATATCCTTGTGAATATTTACGAAGTGCAAACCTTTCATCAAATCTTGGAAACTCTCCAGTAATATTATCTAAAGATGTTTTAATTAATTTAGAATTTTTAAGATCTATTTCCCATCTAACATGTTTTGCTTCTGCTTCTGATTGTTTTGGCATAGTACCATCCGCATAAGGGAATAATGGAGGAAGACCAAACTCCATACAGTCGCAAATTATAGATCCATTCTCTTCGTATGAATTCATATAATGAAAAACAAATGTAGGATCTGCTTCAATCCATTTTGCATCTTTAGCAGAACCATTTCTTGGCATAACACATATATGACTTCCTTTTTCTGGCTCCCAAGCGAATGCAGGGCCACCATTTAACACTCTCTCAAAGTCACCAGTTAAAGGAAAAACAGGAATGATTATATAATTTTCAGTAGCAAAAAAATCATGAACCATTGATGGAAATGGTGCTTTTATAAGTTCTGATTTTGATAAATTTCCGTCTTTTGAGACTGATGTATATCTAATTGTATCACTGAAAAAACCGTCAGCCATATATCCAAAAAATAATAACTCTCCTGTAATTGGATCAACTTTAGGGTGGGCAGTTACAGGGCCCTGAAGTTTATTATCAAATGTATGAGATCCAATTGATTCAAGGGTAAAAGGATCAAACTCAAAGGGTGCATGAGCTTCCTCAAGCGCTAATAATTTTCCAGCATGAGAAACTATTGAAGTATTTGCTAATCCGTCAGTTTCTAGACCTTGTACCGAAGGATCAGTATCTGTAGGGTCCATGCCGCTTGGAAATAATGCTTCGCCGGCCTCATGTTCTTTTAACCATTTCACTGTTCGCATCCAACGATTAATATAAGAGACTTTCCCATTATTTATATGAAAAGCGTGCACCATACCATCTCCACCAAACCAATGAGATTTACCACCTCTAGGAGAAAATTTTGGATCAGGGCCATTCCTATAATAACTGCCATTTATATCTTTAGGTAAATTTCCTTCTATGATTAAATCATCAATATTACTTTCCATTCTAAGTGGTGCATAGTTTCCTATTAGATGATCTTCTTTTGGATACGGTTTAGCCATATTAACTCCCCTTTTATAAAATCTTTTCAACTATTATAAATTTTAATTTTTTATATGTAAAAGGGATTGTTGCTTTAGATTTACTGTGCTGTAATGAAAATATCTATTTGATATTTACGAAAAGGAGATAGTTAAATGAAAGAATGCACGCAATTTTACATTAATGGCGAGTGGGTTGATCCAGTTGACCCTAAGCACTTAGATGTAATTAATCCTGCTACAGAGGAAACAATTGGTAAAATAGCTATGGGTAATAGCAAGGATGTCGATAAAGCTGTTGCCGCAGCCAAAGAAGCATTTGAAAGTTTTTCTCAAACATCAAAAGAAGAGCGTTTGGCTCTTATGGGAAAAATTCTTGAAGTTTATCAATCACGTTACGATGAAATTGCTGAAACAATTTCTTCTGAAATGGGTGCGCCTTTATGGCTCTCGAAAGCAGCTCAAGCTGCAACTGGAGCAGGACATTTTGGTACTTTTATGGAAGTCTTAAAAAATTATAACTTTGATGAAGATAAAGGGACAACAAGATTACGAAAGGAACCTGTTGGAGTATGTGGTTTAATTACTCCTTGGAATTGGCCAATCAATCAGATTGCATGTAAAGTTGCTCCTGCATTAGCTGCTGGCTGTACAATGGTTTTGAAGCCATCAGAGGTTTCTCCTTTAAATGCTATAATCTTTGCTGAAGTTCTTCATGAAGCCGGTGTTCCAGCCGGTGTATTTAACCTTGTAAATGGGGATGGTTTAAGTGTTGGTGAAGCAATGTCTTCACATCCAGATATCGATATGATGTCATTTACTGGATCAACTAGGGCAGGAGTGGCTGTTGCTAAAGCTTCCGCCGATACTGTAAAAAGAGTTTCACAAGAGTTAGGTGGCAAATCTGCTAATATTATACTTGATGATGCTGATTTTAATCAATCAGTTGCTGGTGGTGTTACAGGCTGTTTTATGAATTCAGGACAATCTTGTAATGCGCCTACTAGAATGCTTGTACCTGCAGATAGGCAAGATGAAGCTGTTGCTATTGCTAAAGCAACTGCAGAAGCAACTATAGTTGGTGATCCAAAAGAAGTTGCAGCTGGTGGTATTGGACCGGTTGTAAGCGAGGTGCAGTTCAATAAAATTCAAGGATTAATTGAAAAAGGTATAGAAGAAGGTGCCACATTAGTAGCTGGTGGCCCAGGAAAGCCAGATGGTTTTAATGCTGGTTATTATGTTAAACCAACTATTTTCTCTGACGTTTCTAATGATATGACTATTGCTAGAGAAGAAATATTTGGTCCTGTTTTATCAATTCTTCCTTATAAAAATGAGGATGAAGCTATATCAATTGCTAATGACACTGAGTATGGGTTATCAGGTTATGTGTCTGGTAGTCAGGAAAAAGCTCAAAAGTTTGCTGAAAAATTTCGTTCAGGTAATGTTCATGTTAATGGAGCAGGTCCTGACTTTAATGCACCTTTTGGTGGATATAAAAAATCAGGAAATGGAAGAGAGTGGGGTGATCTTGGCTTTGAAGAGTTTTTGGAGATCAAAGCAATTCTAGGCTATAATGCAGCCTAACAAGAATTAAATTTAATATTAGAAAGGCTGTACTTCTGTACGGCCTTTTTTATTTAATAGGTGGTCTAATTTTTAAAATTGGTTCAATCGAAATATCATCGTGATTTTGAAAAGTAAGATTAATTAAGATTTTGTCTCCTAATTTTAAATTTTCATCAATTTTAGACAACATTATATGAAAACTTCCGGGCTCGAAAAGTACTGTACTATTTGCAGGGATTTTTGTTCCGTCTGAGTGATGTTTCATATGGGTCATATTACCCATTCTTTGTGTTTCGTGAATCATTACTGAGAATGCATTTGGTGAAGATGCTTTTATCAGGAAATCATCCTCAGAATTTGTATTTTTAATCTCAAAAAATACTGCACCCATTCCATTTGGGGTAAGTCTGGCCCATGCATCATCAACTATAATTTTTGCGTCGGCAGTATTTACATTAAAAAAAATTACAAGGGTTAATAAAATTTTTTTCATTTAATTATTAGGTAGTATTTTTTCTACTGCCTTAACAAGACTTCCAGACATAGGTTTCGTAAGTGATGTAAATGATTTATTAAATGATCCATCCGGTGCAATTAGATATTTATGAAAATTCCATTTAGGTGCTCCTGCTGATTGTGAGACAAGCCATTTATAAAATGGATGAGCATCATCACCTTTAACACTAACTTTAGAAGTCATTGGAAAGTCAATTCCAAAAGTAGTTTCGCAAAACTCTTTTATTTCTCCGTCGTTACCTGGTTCTTGAGATTTAAAGTTATTAGCTGGAACACCAATAACTACCAAACCTTTATCTTTATAACTATCCCACAATTTTTGTAGACCTTCATATTGACCAGTAAAGCCACATAATGAAGCAGTATTAACAACTAAAAGTGCTTTACCCTTGTATTGGTCAAGGTTCAAATCACCACCTTCAATTGACTCAAAACTAAAAGAAAAAGCATTTGTATTAGAAGTATTATCAGCAATAACATTACTTTGGTTAAAACCCAAAAATACTAAAAGTGTTAATAAAAATTTTTTCATAACAATACCTATAAGTTATTTTTATATAAAAATATTAAGGAAATAATAAGATTCTTAATAATGAGGGCAATCTAAACGTTGTTATAATTTTTGTAAAATTAAATTTATTTAATGGGTGCGTTATTTTGACCTTTAATTATTATATTTATAAGAAAATCACATGATTTATATTTAAATTATCTATATGATAATCAATTAAAAAAGAGAACAAAAATGGATTTAAATGCTGGACCAGAATATATTGATTTTAGAAAAAATGTTCTCTCCTTCCTTGAAGAAAATAAACATATGGCAGGTAAAGCTAGAACCCCGGTAAGACCAAGCAACGAAGAACTTAAATGGCAAAAAAAATTAATCGATAATGGTTATGCTGCAAGAACTATTCCTAAGGAATATGGTGGGTACGGTGCCGAGTCTGATGTTTTAAAATCGCGTATAATTGCTGAAGAATTTAGTAAGGCGAATATACCAATGGGTATGGCTAACCAAGGTATTTCAATGTTAGTTCCAACACTTTTAGAACTAGGGTCAGAAGATCAAAAAAATGATTGGATAAGTAAAACTATTTCTGGGGAAGTTATTTGGTGTCAGGGTTATTCTGAACCAGGATCAGGATCTGATCTTGCTTCTTTACAAACAAAAGCAATAGTTGATGGCGACGATTTTGTTATTAATGGTCAGAAAATATGGACTTCAGGAGCCCAAATGTCTGATATGATGTTTTGCTTGGTTAGGACTGAACCTGATGCACCAAAACATAAAGGAATCTCATATGTTCTTATTGATATGAATTCACCTGGAATTGAAGTTAGGCCTTTAATGACAATGACAGGCCATGCAGAGTTTAATGAGGTTTTCTTCACTGATGTGAGAGTACCTAAAAATCAGATTGTCGGAAAAAGAGGAGAAGGTTGGTATGTAGCAAACGCTACCTTAACTCATGAAAGAGGAATGCTTGGTGATCCCAACCAGTCAGCTACACGTTTAAATGAAATTATTGAATTAATGCAGCAAGAAACTATTAACGGTGAAAAATTAATCAACAATCCCGTCCATCTTGATAAACTGATGAAGCTTCAAGCAAGAGTATTAAGTATGTCATTTAATAGCTTAAGACTATTAACGGCTTCTCATAAAAAATTAGATGCTAAAATGGCAAAATTAATTGTTAAATTAAATGGCTGTCAGCTAAATCACGATCTTGCTGGCTTTGCGATAGATCTTTTAGGTGAACTAGGAACTATTTATGGTAAGAGCAATCATGATCATGGTTCAGGAAAATGGCAATGGAAGTATATGTTTGATTTAGGGTTAATTATTGGAGGGGGAACTGCTCAAATTCAGAAAAATATTATAAGTGAAGCAGGTTTAGGTATGCCACGTGAACCAAAGTCAGTTACTAATGGAAAAAAATAATGGAATTTGCATTATCAGAAGAGCAGGGAATTTTATCAGAGAGTATTAAAAAGATGTTTGATGAAAATATCGGCATCGATAACCTTCGCGATCATTCTAAGGGAGAAAAATCATTAAGAAAGACTATTCGAAGGTCAATTATTGATATGGGATTACCCGGATTAATGATACCTGAAGAATATGGTGGATCTGGTTTAGGGGTTTTAGAGGCAAGTTTGGTTGCTGAGCAAATAGGATCTTATGCCGTACCCTCACCTTGGATTGGGAATTCTATTATGGCACCAACAGCAATTTTATTCGAAAAGGACAATCACTTAGCTGAGAAATGGCTTCCATTGATTGCATCTGGCGAGATTACAGCTTGTATTTCTCTGAGTGAGGTTATTGGTAAAAGAGGTCATTTAGGTCTTACTGTAAATGGAGATAAAGTTTCAGGAATAAATATTTTTGGAATAGATGGTGAGTTAGATCCAGCTATAATAATTACAGCAGTAAATAATAATTTAATATTAATTGAGACAGATAATAATGGTGTTGAGATTAATGAAATACCTACAATAGACTCGACTCGTCCAGTTGTAGAAATAATTTTTGACTCTTCAAATTATGTAATAATACCTGGTGGGAAAGAAGCTATACAAAAAACAATTGATGTTGGAAGAATTGGCTTAGCAGCAGATTTACTTGGTGCAAGTCAAAATATGCTTAATAAAGCTGTTGAATATTCTCTTGAAAGAAAACAGTTTGAAAGAGTAATAGGATCCTTTCAGGCAGTTAAGCATATGTGTGCAGAAATGGCTGCTGATTTAGAACCTTGCAGGTCTTTAATGTGGTATGCTGCGTACTCACAAGATTTTATTTCAGATGAAGCAAATCTTTTAGCATGCCATGCTAAGGCACATTTATCCGAAGTTGGTCAGGATATTGCTAGAACTTCTACACAAGTATTTGGGGGGATGGGCTTTACAGATCTTTTAGGTATGCATTATTGGTTTAAACGGATAGGTTTATCAAGACAGATTCTTGGCGGTCCGGAAAGAGTAAGGAAAGAGGCTGCCTTAATTCAGGGTTTTGAAATATAGAAATTGGGGGATTTATTAATGAAAAAAATTATACTTATTGCAATACTGTTTATTTTTGCTGGTGTATTTTATTTTTCAGGGGGACTTTATTATGGTTGGACAGGTAAGTTTGAAAGGGCAGGTTCAATAAAAGGTGAAATAGTTCCAAACGAAATCATATCTAAAAGAACAACTATTCAGAAAGACTCTGCTTTAGCGGTTGGTGTTAATGAACCCAAGCAAATTCTATTCGGTGATCTACATGTTCATACTACATTCTCTACTGATGCTTTTTTATGGACCTTACCAATGCTTAATGGGACAGGGTCAGCTCCAATGGCTGATGCATGTGATTATGCTAGATATTGCTCAGGAATTGATTTTTGGGCTACAACAGATCATGCTGAAGCATCAACACCAAGAAAATGGAGGGAAACCAAAGATTTAATTAGACAGTGTTCTTTTGCTTCTGATCTAGAGGAGAGTACTGATGTTGTTTCGTTTATTGGATTTGAGTGGACTCAGGTTGGTGCACTACCATCTGAGCACTACGGTCATAAAAATGTTATTTTTAAAGATTTAGAAGATGATAAAGTTGCAAAAAGACCTATTGCTGCATCTGGTGTTGCAGTAAATGCTTTGAGAAATAATACTGATAATACCGATAATGATTTTCGATTATTAGGGTTTACAGATCTTAAAAACTGGCAAGAATATGCCAATCTTCAAGCTTTTTTGAAAGAACTTCGGGATGTCCCTTTTTGTGATCCGAATCTATCTTCAGATGAGCTACCCTTAGATTGTTTTGAACAAGCTAAAGATCCTGGTGAGTTGATGCGGCGTTTAGAAGAGCAATCTCTTGATCCATTAGTAATTCCTCATGGTTCATCTTGGGGTTTTTATACACCACCAACTTCAGCATGGGATAAACAACTTAAGAAAGATATGAGACCAGAGTCTTTTCCTATTATTGAAGTTATGTCAGGACATGGAAATACTGAAGAATATAGACCATATAGGCAAGTCATTGGTGAAATAGAAAACCCTATATGCCCCAGTCCGACTGAAAATTATTTACCTTCATGTTGGCGTGCAGGTCAAATTATTGAGACTAGATGTTTAAATTCTGGTTTAGATGAAAAAGAGTGTTCTTCAAGAGCTGAAAAGGCTAGACAAGTAACAGCAAACCTTGGTGTTGGTTTTCATATAGCTGTACCAGGTGAAAATAGTGAAGATTATTTAAATTCTGGCCAATGCCAAGATTGTTTTTTACCAGCGTTTAACCATAATCCAACAACATCGGTTCAGTATGGACTTGCTATTACAAACTTTGATGAAGATGAGCCAATAAATTTTAATTGGGGTTTTATTTCTTCTTCGGACAATCACAGGGCTCGCCCTGGAACAGGTTACAAACCGGTTGATAGAAAAACTACCACTGAGTCTGCTGGAGCAAGAAGCGAGTATTAT
>Ga0208130_1000985_pt1 | contig 14028 bp, 19 predicted proteins | sample ETNtaG_31_FD_185771 | JGI IMG/M metagenome (GOLD analysis project Ga0208130, IMG submission 185771) | Marine microbial and viral communities from oxygen minimum zone, Eastern Pacific Ocean - ETNP201310SV78 (SPAdes) (version 2) | ecosystem: Environmental > Aquatic > Marine > Oceanic ...
CAGTGAGCTTTGGCAGTCGGTTGGCTTCAGCACGACCGACAGCCTCAGCGTCACCGTGGTCACCGCGGTGACAAATGTGGTGACCACGTTTCTGGCGATCGCCACCATTGACCGCCTCGGTCGACGGCCGCTGCTGCTGCTGGGGTCGGTGGTCATCACGGTCAGCTTGGGGTTGATGAGCTGGACGTTCTCTGGAGCCCCTCTCGTGGATGGAATGCCTCAGTTGACAGGAGTTCCATCCCTGGTCGCGCTGATTTCAGCCAATGTGTTCGTGTTTGCCTTTGGATTCTCCTGGGGACCTGTGATGTGGGTCCTGCTGGGTGAGATGTTCAACAACCGCATCAGAGCCATGGCGCTGGGGTTGTCGGCCACGGTGAACTGGCTGACCAACTTCCTGATTTCCACCACGTTCCCGATGCTGTTGAAATCTTCGGGTCCAGCGCTCGCCTACGGCCTCTATGCCACAGCCGGTGCCGTCTCGTTCTTCTTCGTGCTGTTTCTGGTGAAGGAAACCCGTGGCAAGGAACTGGAGGAGATGGCCTGAACCGAAGGCGTCCAGCCTGCGCGATCTTCAATAAAAAACCCCGGATCAAATCCGAGGTATCGACATCGGTTGATCCCCATCACCCGGCCGATGGCGTTAACGGTACTCAGGATGCGACGAAAGTTGTCTCAACTTCAGATTGCCCTAATAGTGTTGCAAGCAGATGCTTCATGGTTCGTCACGCCAGATCTGGTGCGGGCTGTGATCAAGCGGGCTGTTTGGGTGTTTGTCTGGGATTACTCGGCAACGGCTTGCACGGCATCGCCGATGGCGCGCTTTTGGTGATCGTCATACCCCCAGCGTTCCAGAAAGGCCAGATCTTCGCCTCGACTGTGGTTCGCTGCTTCCAGCAGGACCTCCAGTCGGTCTTTGACGCGCTGAGAATCAAGCTGGCGCAGCAGTTCGGAACAGCGTTGATTCACGCGCTCTGATCCGGCGGCTTGCTCGTCGTCGTTGTTGTTGCGGTGATGCACAGCCATGGCTGCGCTCATGGCCAGATTGCGCGCTGTGAGATCCACGACGCCGTCGCCCGCTTCGCGCAGTTTGATCAGCAGGGCATCCGGAAGCCTGTCCATCAGGGCGCTGTCTCCCGCAAGACTCACCACAAAGAAGCCCCTGGCGCCATCGCGGCTGGCCACGAGTGCTCCGACTCGGTCGGCCATGACTTCATCGCTGATTTCGTCCTGGTCCCATTGCTTCATCCAGCCGGCGGCGATCTCCATGGCTTCCTGGAAGCTCGGCTCTCGCTGGGTCATGAACGGCAACTGATTGGAATTCCAAGCCTATGGGCAGGGTGCAGTCTGCAGGCGATGCTGAAGGGATGGATGCAGCTTCAACGTCGTTGTCTGACGGCTACCGCTCGGGCTTTGTCGCCCTGATCGGACGCCCCAATGTGGGCAAGTCAACGCTGGTGAATCAACTGGTGGGCGACAAGGTGGCGATCACCTCTCCGGTGGCCCAGACCACACGCAATCGCCTCAGAGCGATTCTCACCACGCCAGCTGCTCAGCTGATCCTTGTTGATACTCCAGGCATTCACAAGCCGCATCACCTGCTGGGGGAGCGTCTGGTTCAGAGCGCGCGCTCTGCGATTGGGGAAGTGGATCAGGTGTTGCTGCTGCTCGAGGGCTGCGAACCGCCCGGCCGTGGTGACGCTTTCATCGTCAATCTTCTGCGTCAGCAGCGCTTACCGGTGCAGGTGGTGCTCAATAAATGGGACATGGTCCCGGTCGATCGCAAGCCCGAGGCTGATGCGGCCTATCGCGAACTGCTGGGGGAGACCGAATGGCCTCTGCACCATTGCTCAGCCCTGAACGGTGCCGGCTGCCCGGAGCTTGTGAGCGCAGTAAGTGCTCTGATGCCCGAAGGGCCTCAGCTGTATCCAGCCGAGATGGTGAGTGATCAGCCCGAAAAGCTGCTGATGGCTGAGTTGATCCGCGAACAGGTGCTGATGAATACCCGCGAAGAGGTGCCTCACAGCGTGGCGGTGAGCATCGATCGGGTGGAGGACATGCCGGCGAGGGGTAAAGGGAAAGCTCGCACCGCCGTTTTGGCCACCGTGCTGGTGGAGCGCAAGAGCCAGAAGGGCATCCTGATCGGCAAAGGCGGAGCCATGCTCAAGACCATCGGTCAAGGTGCTCGCCTGCAGATGCAGAACCTGATCGACGGTCCCGTGTATCTGGAGCTGTTTGTGAAGGTGGTGCCTGACTGGCGCAGTAAGCCTCAGCGACTGGCAGAGCTCGGCTATGCCGAAGAGCGCATCTGATGGATGGCCGAGCTGCTGGATCTGTTCCCTTCCCTGCGAAGATGGCTTGATGGATGAGACCGCTTTCCCTCCAGCTGATCTGAAGGCGTTCCTCGCACTGTGCGTGGGGTCCTGGATGAGCCTGCGCAGCCGCTTCGACCTCGGTGGCTCCGAGGATGACTGGCATACCAGTGACCGGGGCGAGGTGACCGTGAGCCTCAGTGATCAGGTCGCTGAGTCGGTCCTGTCAGTGCAGTCTGCGGATGGAGCCGCCAGCGAACTTCGCTTTGCCAGCGATGGTGAACTCGTGGTGATGGCTCAAGGGGAAGAGCGCAGCGGCCGCTGGCAGCTGCGTGACGATGCCAGCCTTGAACTGGAACTCAAAGATGACGACTCGGCGGCCACCGTGCTGGAGCGCATCTGGTTCATTAAGCCCAATCTGCGCCTGCGCAGCACCACGGCCATCGCCACGGATGGAACCCCTCTTCAGGCGCGCTTTTGCTCCGAGATCCGGCGCGTGTCATCTCCTCAGGCCTGAGCTGTGGCGCCCTATCGCCTGGATGTGATCAGCCTCGCGCCCCAGGCGTTTGCGCCGCTTGAGGAGCTTGGCGTGATCGGTAGAGCCTTCGCTGCTGGACGGGCCGAGCTGTATCTGCACAATCCTCGCGATCACGCCACGGATCGCTACCGCAAGGTTGACGATGAGCCCTATGGCGGTGGTGCGGGCATGGTTCTCAAGCCGGAGCCGGTGTTCGCTGCCTTCGAATCGATTCCGCTGAGCCCTCGGCGCAGGGTGCTGTTGATGACGCCTCAGGGCAGGCCTTTGGCACAGGCAGATCTTCAACGCTGGGCTGAGAATCATGACCAGTTGGTGCTGCTGTGCGGTCACTACGAAGGCTTTGACGAACGCATTCGCTCGCTGGCTGATGAGGAGGTGTCGCTTGGCGATTTCGTGCTCACCGGTGGGGAGCTGCCAGCCATGACGGTCATCAATGGCGTGGTGCGTTTATTACCCGGCACTGTGGGAACGGCGGCCTCGTTGGTGGAGGAAAGCCATAGCGACCTCTTGCTGGAACATCCGCATTACACCCGTCCTGCCGACTTTCGGGGGATGACCGTGCCTGATGTGCTGCGCAGCGGAGACCATGGCGCCATTGCCCGATGGCGCCAGCAGCAACGTGAACAGCGCACCGCTGATCGACGCCCTGATCTGCTGGATCGTTGGAACCGACGCTCCAACGCCGAGAATGACAGCGACGGCACGACCTGACCGCCAGCACCCATGAACCTCCGCATTGGCAATGGCTACGACACGCACCGGTTGGTGGAGGGGCGTCCATTGATCCTGGGTGGTCAGCGCCTGGAGCATCCCGATGGCCTGGGGCTGGATGGTCATAGCGATGCCGATGTGCTCGTCCATGCCGTGATGGATGCGCTGCTCGGAGCGCTGTCGCTCGGCGATATCGGCAAGTATTTCCCTCCCACTGATCCCCGCTGGAAGGGTGCTGACAGCTTGGTGTTGCTGGAGCAGGTCGTGGCCCTGGTGAACGATCGGGGTTGGCAGATTGTGAATGTGGATTCCGTTGTGATTGCCGAACGGCCCAAGCTCAAGCCACACATCGAGGCCATGCGCGGGGCGATTGCCCTGCGCATGGGTCTGGACCCCGATCAGGTGGGTGTGAAGGCGACCACGAACGAGCGGCTTGGTCCCGAGGGTCGGGAAGAGGGGATGTCATGCCATGCCGTCGCGCTGCTGACCAGGCCATGACCCTGCAGCAACTCAGCAGAGATCTCTTTACCGTGGTCGCCTCCTGTCTGGCGGCATTACTCCTGTTTTCCGGTCATCCCGATGTCAGCCTCGCCGCCTTTTCAGACCCCGATGGCAGCTACGACGTTGCCGTGATCGAGCATCTGCGCATCCAGGTTCCCAGTCAGGGTCGCAAAGCCTGGCTGGATGCGGAACGCGGCAGCTGGGAGCCCTGGCTGGCTGGTCAGGATGGGTTTATTGGTCGTGATCTGCTTTGGGATCCAGAGACCGAAGAAGGCACCTTGCTGATTCGCTGGAGCAGTCGTGAAGCCTGGAAAGCGATCCCGGAGCGTGAAGTGGAAGCCGTTCAGGAACGTTTTGAGCAGCTTGCCCGCCAAGCCACCGGTCAGAAAGAGGGCAATCCTTTCCCGCTGGTGTTTGAAGGCGAGTTGTTGCCGCCGTGACCGCTCAGGAGTCACGCCTCGACCTCGAGCGTCGTCGTCGGCTTGGGATGGTCGAAGCCGTTTGGGGTGAACACAAGAGTGTTGATCAAATCGTGGCGATCCTGCTGGCGATGCAGGCCGCCGGTGAGCTCGCTCTGGTGACCAGGGTGGATGCAGACAAAGCGGCTGCGGTTCAGCAACGCTGTCCTGATGTTCAGGTTCACGGCCAGGCGGCCTGTCTCACCCTCGGTGAACTTCCAGAGATTCGGCAAGCCGCGCAGGTGGCGGTGTTGAGTGGCGGGACCAGTGATCGTCGTGTGGCGGAGGAAGCATCTCTGGCTCTGAGCGTTCATGGGGTTTCCACCGCCTGCTTCCTGGATGTGGGGGTTGCCGGTCTTCACCGTTTGCTGGATGTGCTGCCAGAGCTCACAACGATGTCGGTGCTGATTGCCTGTGCCGGCATGGAGGGCGCTCTGCCAACGGTGCTGGCCGGTCTGGTCCCTCAGCCGGTTATCGGTGTACCGGTGTCTGTGGGCTATGGGGTCAGCTCCGGAGGCCGGGCTGCACTCGATGGCATGCTCGCCAGCTGCGCTCCGGGACTCAGCGTCGTGAACATCGACAACGGCTATGGCGCTGCCATGGCGGCCCTGCGCATCCTCAAGGGTGCGGCTGTCTAGGCAGCAACGGTTGAACCGGTTCACTGGGGTCGAGGTCCAGCATCGTTTCCACCCAGAGACGCATCGACCGTGGCAGCCGGTTTTGCTCGTAGCGATGCAGCGCTTCAACCAACACGGTTGAGTTGACCCAATGAGGTGACCGAGCGCGCATCGTTGCTGAGCGACACGCGGAGGTTGGATGAAGCTCACCCTCTGAGCAAGAGGGGACAATTCAGGTTCCGGATTGTGATCGGTTGAGTGCCGGCAGCAGCTTCAATCAGAGGTGCTGGAGATTCGGATAAGCCGTGACCAGCTCATCGGCGCTGAGAACATCGCCAACGCCGTCTGGCTGCCAGATCACCTCAAGTGCCATCAGGTCGCTGGAGGCCGTGGAACCAAGGATGCGCAACGATTCCCGCAACTGTTCGCCGTTGTCGGCCTGTTTGAGCTTGACCACGCTGCGGCTGGCCACCAAAACGGTGACCACAATGAATTCACTGGTGGCGTCGGCATCACCGCGCGCCGTGAGGTCGCTGCCAGCCGATTGAACTCCACCCACATTGGTGGTCAGTTCTTCGCGCAATTTGCTGCGCTCTGTCATCGACAGTCGGTTGAAGGTGGATTCGGCCGCATTGAAGGGCACGCTGCCTGATTCCACGTTGGCGTAGACCCACAAATCGGGTTGACGCAGCAGTGCCAAGGTCGTGTCCTGCAGCACCCGCTGGAGACCACTGGAGTTGCTGGTGTCGGCGCTGTTGGCGAGTTGGCGTAGGTCGCTCTGCAGATCCTTGGCGCTGGCCAGCAAACCGATCTGGAGTTGCAGCAGAGACACCGGGCCCATCGCCATCTCACGGGGACGCTCGTAGCCGCCCATCGCCGGACTCCCAGCACCTGCCCCAGCGCCACGGAAGGCATTCACAAGCACTCCGACAAACGCCATCAGCACCATGAAGCCCAGGAGGCCGCCGCCACCGAATCCGAAGAACGGAATGATGAAGGGAAATCCAATGCCACCGCCGTAGCCGCGGTTGTAGCCGCCTCGCATGCCACCTCCCATCCCGCCGCCGCGGTAACCACCGGTGCGAGGCATGGAGGGTGCTCGGAAACTGCCGCCGCCGATTCGACCGCCTCGTGCCGCGTCACTCGGCAGCGGGTGGAAGACCAGCAGCCCGATCATCAGCACCGGCACCATCAGGCCGGAAAGCCAGCGTCGCAGCTGAACCAGGGCGGAACGATTCGGCAATTGGCCCAAAACGGCGTTGAAAACTGAGTGGATCCTAGGAACCCCCGCCAACGATGGTGACGATCTCGAGGCTGTCACCGTCCTTGACCTGCTGCTCGGCCCAGCGATCTGGGGTGAGGATCAGACCGTTGAATTCCACCACCACCAATTTGGGGTGATGGCCGAGCGCTTCAACCACTTGATCCAATCGGTTGACACCTGCTTTGAGCTGATGCTGTTCGCCGTTCACCGTGAGCTGCATGGGCTGAACCGAAGGAATGAAATCAGAGCGTCAATGATTGGACCTCAGCTGAGCAGTTGCAGCAGTTGGCGACTGGCAGCAGCTGGGTCATCGGCCCCCATGATCGCGTTCACCACAGCCACACGCGCTGCGCCCGCAGCCACAACATCCGAAATGTTGGCGCTGTTGATGCCGCCGATGGCGAACCAGGGCACCTTGGCTGAATGCTCGGCTTGTCGCACCCAATCCAGACCGGCTGGAGTCCGATCCGCCTTGGTGGCGGTGGCATAGACCGGCCCCACCCCCAGGTAGTCCGCACCGTCCCGCTGAGCTTCAAGGAGGTGTTCGAGCTGATGGGTGCTGCGGCCGATCAGCTTGTCGGGCCCCATCAGCTGCCGTGCCTCTGCATGGGGGAGGTCTTCCTGGCCGAGATGGACTCCATCAGCATTCACGAGCAAGGCCAGATCAATGCGGTCGTTGATGATCAGCAGTGCTTGGTGTGCCTCACACAGCTCGGCAAGTTGACGTGCTTCCTGCAGTCGCACTGCATCAGCTCCCTGCTTGCGCCGGTACTGCACGAGTGAGACGCCTGCTTGCAGCGCCAGTTCCACCTGATGGACCATCGCACCGCTTGCGTCGTTGTTCCCGGGATCGGTGATCAGGCAGAGGCGTGAGCGTTCCAGGCGCTGATGCCGTTGGTTCTGCCCGCAGGCCTCCAGGATTCGCACTTCATGGTCGTAAAGCGCATAACGAACGTTTGCAGCTGTCTGGGCCAGCTCGGAATCACCGGTGCGCGCGAATTCTTCGATCACCCGCAAGGCTTCTTGCACTCTGCTGGCATTGGCTTTCAACACCTGGGTGCTGTCGGTGCGGGTCTGCTGAGCGGGATGAGTGAGCCCGGCAGCGGTATCGGTCGCCGTGGAACGGGCTTGCCTGTAACAGTCCGCGTGCAGCTGTCCCAGCTGCTGTCGCCAGTCTTTGAGAGGGACCACCAGGTCCTGTCGGTCCAGCCCGAAGCGACACCAGTCCTCGATCACCCGCAGCCCCTCACGGGCGCGGTCGAGGTTGGCATCGATCAGCCTGGCAATACGCGTGTCAGTGCAAGGGGCGATGGGCATCCATTCCATGGCACTGTGGGCAGGATCTCATGTCTGGTGTGGCGATGGAGAACGGTGGATCAGAAAGCACGATGCACGTTTTGGTGTGGGGCATCGGTCTTCTCGGTGGCATCGGCGTTTTCATCGTGTGGGGCCTGACCAACGCCTATCCGGCGGTGTCCTGAAGCCGCGCTCTGGCCTGCTGAGCATCACGATTGATCTGGGCACTGAGTTCCTCCAGGCCTGAGAAACGCTGCTGGCCGCGCAGTCGTTCCACCGGCTCCACCCTCAGAATCCGGCCCACCAGTTCGCGGCGTGTGTCGAGCAGATGCACCTCCACCGCTGAAGGCGAGTCGGGATCGACGGTGGGTTGGGGCCCGAGATTCATCACGGCCGGAAGCGCAAGCGTCTCGTTGTCGACCCAGGCCCGCGCGGCATACACCCCCAGGCCAGGCAGGAATTTTCTGCCATCCACTTGCAGGTTGGCAGTGGGCCATCCCAGTTGCCTGCCAAGGCCGCGGCCTTGGACCACCTCGCCCTGGAAGCAGTAAGGCCGTTGCAGAAGGTCACTGGCTGTCGTGAGGTCGCCCTCTGAGAGGGCTTCACGGATGCGACTACTGCTCATGCGGCCCACCGGGTCTTCCAGAATCGGCAGCACACTCACCTTCACGCCAGCTGCCTCCGCCAGGCTGCGCAGCGTGTCGGCGCCACCTTCACGACCACGCCCGAAGCGGAAGTTGGCGCCGATGGCGATGTGACGTGCCTGCAACGTGCCAATCAGAATCTGATCAACGAATTCGGCCGCACTGAACTGGGCCAGCTGGCGGTCGAAGGGCACCAGCACTAACTGCTGGATGCCAAGTGGTTCGAGCAAATGCAGCTTTTCGTCGGGGAGGTCCAGGCGAAGTCTTGGTTCGCCATGCAACACCTCGCGTGGGTGTGGCCAGAAGCTCACCACCGTGGGGATGCCGCCTGCAGGCTGTTGGCACACGGCTTCGATCACCCGCCGGTGTCCGGCATGCAGCCCATCAAAGCTGCCCAGCGCCAGGGCGGTGGGCATGCGGGCCTCCTCAGGGGAGCAGAGAGGAATCAACGGGCCGTGCACGGTGCAGTGGTTGATGGCAAGTTTGGACGACAGACCTCCTCGCCCGCATGGCTGATCGGCTCGACTTCCAGCTGCTGGCCCTTGGCCTGCGGCGCACTGCCTGGATCCGCTTCTGGATTCAGACCGCTCTCGGTGTGGTGGTGGTGGGGGTGCTGATGTTCAACAACATCGGCGGCAGCCTGTCCCGCAATGCTGATCGGGCCGTTGGGCTCAGTCCGGGCCTGTCGCTGACCACGCTCTCGTTTTTCGTGCTGTTGTTCAGCCTCTGGCAGGGATGGTTGATCGTTCGTCTCGGCCGTGCGCTCGATAGTGGCGCTCGCCCCAGTCGCGGTGAGGCCAGCCGTTTGCTCAAACGCGGAATCCTTGCCGACCTGCTGGGGTTGGTGTTCGCGTCGATCGGGTATCAGTCATTGGCCGGAGCCCTGTTTGTGCAGGCGTCTTCGCAGACCCCTGGCATCGCCATCGGCGGTGCGGGTGCTGCCGAAAACCTGGCGATCACGTCGCTGGAAATGCTCTCGGTGCTGAGCAACACCCAGGTGCTGTTCGCCCATCTGCTCGGCTTGCTGTTCTCGCTCTGGATGCTGCAGCGGATCTACCGGACCCGTTGACCATCAAGTTCAACCTGGGGAAGGCCACTCAGTGATCCACGCCAGAACAGTTCGGGTTGAATCGGTGTGAGCGAGGGGGAATTGGTTCCGATCTGGGCCACGTCCGTTGGCCAGTCGCGGGGACCATCTCCACCCGACTCCAGGTCTTCGACCACTTTCCCTGCCAGCCAGTAGTAGGAACGACCCTGAGGATCGGTTCGAGGACTGAACTGTTCCCTGTAACGACGCACCGACAGCCTGGTCCAGCGCATGGCTCCCATGGCCTCAGGTTTGCAGGGTGGCAGGTTCAGGTTGAGCAGCAGATTGTCAGGCCATCCCTGCCTCAGCGCGGATTCGGCCGTATCCATGGCGATCACAGCAGCCCCTTCGAATTCCCGCCACTTGAAGCAAGCACTGCTCACGGCCATGGCCGGACGGCATTCCAGGGTGCCTTCCATCGCCGCTGCAACGGTGCCGGAGCAAAACACATCCGTGCCGAGATTCGGGCCGTGATTGATTCCCGACAGCACCAGGTCTGGTGGAGTCTCCAGCAGTTCACAGATGGCCAGTTTCACGCAGTCGGCAGGGGTTCCACTGCAGGCCCAGGCGGTGATGCCATGGCCGAACAGCTGGTCGGCCCGCTCAGCTCGGATCGGTTGCTGAAGGGTGAGGCCATGGCCGGTTGCCGAGCGCTCCTTGTCGGGGCAGACCACGGCCACCTGATGGCCGCGGGCGGCGGCGGCTAGGGCCAGGGCCTTGATTCCATCGGCGAAGATGCCGTCGTCATTGCTGATCAGAATCCGCAGCGGGGCCATGGGGTTGTGTACCTGTGGGGCGAACCTAGTCGTGATCACTGCTTACAGTCAGCTGTCGTGATGTCAAAGCCTTGAGCGCCACCGTGTCCCTGCAGCAGCTCACCGACCAGCTGGAAGCGCTTGAAGCTGAGGCTGCTGAAGCGATCTCTGCGGCGGTTGATGCCGATGCGCTGGAGCAGCTTCGGATTGGATTGCTCGGCAAAAAGGGGCGACTCTCCGGCGTGCTGGGGGCGATGGGCAAGTTGCCCGGTGATGAACGACCGCTGGTGGGTCAGCGCGCCAATGTGCTCAAAACCCAGGTACAGACTCTTCTCAGTGATCGCCTGCAGGCGGTAAAGCAGGCGGCGATGGAAGCCCGAATCGCCTCTGAGACCCTGGATGTGACAGCGCCTGCCCAGGGGATTCTCATGGGCCATCGCCACCCCCTGATCACCACCACCGAGGAGATCGTTGATCTCTTCTGCGGTCTTGGTTACCAGGTTGAGGAGGGCCCTGAGGTGGAGACCGACCACCACAATTTCACCGCCTTGAACATCCCGCCGGACCATCCGGCTCGGGACATGCAGGACACGTTCTATCTCAAAGACAATCTGCTGCTGCGTACACACACTTCACCGGTGCAAATACGCCATCTCGAGACCCATGCACCACCGGTGAGGATCGTGGCCCCAGGCCGTGTTTATCGCCGCGATGCAGTGGATGCCACCCATTCGCCGGTGTTTCATCAGGTGGAGGTGCTGGCGATTGATGAAGGACTCGATTTCAGCCATTTGCGCGGCACGGTGATGGCATTCCTCAAGGCGTTTTTCGGGGATCTGCCCGTGCGCTTCCGCGCCAGTTACTTCCCCTTCACCGAGCCGTCAGCAGAAGTGGATGTGCAGTGGCGCGGCCGCTGGCTGGAAGTGATGGGCTGCGGCATGGTCGACCCAGCAGTGCTGGAGGGTCTGGGTTTGGATCCTGAGCGTTACAGCGGTTTTGCCGCCGGCTTGGGGGTGGAGCGGTTCTGCATGGTGCGCCATGGCATCGACGACATCCGCCGTCTTTACACCAGTGATCTGCGATTTTTGGAGCAGTTCTGAGCCGTTTGCTTTAGGTGGTCTCCCTCGCCAAACAGCAGCTTCTGCGCAAGGTGAGTGAACCACTCTCAACATCTCGATCCTGTTCGCTCTCTGATCAAAAAGTCTCTGCGTGTGTGTCAGAGCAGGATCCTTCTCATAAAGTGATCACGAAGTTGCCTGCTGCGATCGGTGCCCCGTGTCGGACTGATCGTCAATGACGGCAAGCCGCTGGCGGTTGACACCGCGAGCACGATTCAGTCGCGTCTGGAGCGGGGCGGTCACGAGGTCATCCGCGCCAGCAGCTCAGGCGGGATGGTGGGTTTCGCCAATCCTGATCAGCACCTGCGCATGCTCGGGTACAACGCCTGCGTGCCGGAGGGGTTTGATCAATCGATGGTGCTGGCCATCGTGCTGGGTGGCGATGGCACGGTGTTGTCCGCAGCGCGTCAAACCGCTCCTGTGGGAGTGCCGATTCTCACCATCAATACAGGCCATCTCGGCTTCCTGGCCGAGGCCTATCTCGATGATCTGGATCATGCCCTGGAGCAGGTGCTCACCCAGCAGTGGACGATCGAAGAGCGGGCCAATCTGGTGGTGAGTGTGATGCGCGGCGATCAGCGTCGCTGGGAAGCGTTGTCACTCAATGAGATGGCGTTGCACCGAGAACCGCTCACAAGCATGTGTCACTTCGAGATCGCCATCGGACGCCATGCTCCGGTGGATATCTCCGCCGATGGGGTGATTCTGTCGACCCCAACGGGTTCCACGGCCTATGCCCTGAGTGCCGGTGGTCCGGTGATCACACCGGATTGTCCGGTGCTGCAGCTCACGCCGATCGCTCCCCATTCCCTGGCGTCCAGAGCGCTGGTGTTCAGTGATGCTGAGCCAGTCACTGTCTTTCCGGCCACACCGGAACGCCTGATGATGGTGGTGGATGGCTGTGCAGGTTGTTATGTGTGGCCGGAGGATCGCGTGTTGATTCGCCGCAGTGATCATCCCGTTCGCTTTGTGCGTCTCAGGGACCATGAGTTTTTCCAGGTTCTGCGCAACAAGCTGGGCTGGGGGCTGCCCCATGTGGCTAAACCCGACCGGCCATGACCGCTACGTATGGCTCCATGGCAGGCAGCGTTGACGATGCTGTTGTGTTGTTGGTTGGCGGCGAGGCAGCAGCTCTGGCGGAACGCCTGAGGGCTTCGGGATACGCCCCGATCGACTGGACTGGTGGTGAGGACAGCGGTCTGGCTGCTGGCTCCAATCGAGCTCCGGTTGCAGCCATCCTGGCCAGCGACCAGGGATCAACGGTTCTCGAGCTGCGCTCTTGTTTTGGTTCTCTGCCGATTCTGATCGGAGTGAGCGAAGACAGCATTGCCGCCCGAGAGTTGGTGTTGGCTTCTGGTGCAGATGATTTCTGGTTCACCCGCAGTGCACCAAGCGATTTGCTGCAGCGGTTGCGCTTGCATCTCTCGATTCAATCCCGAAGTTCATTGAGACCTCCGCTTCTGCAGCTCGCTGATCTCAGCGTGGATCTCAGTTGCAGGCAGGTGCGTCGAGGTGCGCGCTCGCTGCTCCTCACGGCCAGAGAATATGCGCTGTTGGTGCTGCTGCTCGAGGAGCGGGGCAGGGTTGTCAGCAGAGAACGCATCCTTCGAGATGTCTGGAAGGATGACCAGGGTTCCTCCAGCAACGTGATCGAGGTGTATGTGCGTTATCTGCGCCAGAAACTCGAGGAAGATGGTGAGCCTCGTTTGATTCATACGATTCGCGGTCGTGGCTATTGCCTTAACGACGGAGTACCGAGCATGCGTTCGAGTTGATGGACCAGCCACCACTGCCTCCCCAGACCTTGCCGATCGAAGCGCGTTGGTGCCTTGACCAGCATCCTCAGCGTTGTATTGCTCTTGAGGTTGCTGACCAGCCTGATGAGCAGCAGCGGGGCTTGATGCAACGCCCAGCCCTGCCGCCGCTGCGAGGCATGTGGTTTCCGGCCCGACCCTCTCGGCCGATGCGTTTCTGGATGCTGCACACGCTCGCGCCTTTGGACATGCTGTTTATCCGTGACGGCAGGGTGCTCGATATCGCAGCCAATGTGCCGGTATGCGCGGCATTGCCCTGTCCCTCTTACTGGGCTGACGCAGATGCCAATGGCCGCGCTGACTTTGTTGATGGCGTGATTGAGCTTGGTGCGGGAGAAGCTCTGCGCTTAGAGATTCAACCCGGTGATCCAGCCACGATTGAATCAAACGGTGCAAAATAACAACGTGGTTATGAAGTCGACTTTTTAAAGCTGTGCAAAGTGATGAACTATGTATTGCTCTGAATTGTTGATTGATGATTGCTTGGTGAGGTGTTGATGATCTTGCTGATTGTTCTTCGCTCAAGCAGGATTCGATCAATCTCACCTTTGCTTTTGTTTTCAGATTGTGCGGCTTTGGCCGTGCAAGGCTATGTTGAATTGATCAAGAGTCGTATAAAATGATCTCCTGTTATCTGCAGAAACTTGTTGACCAAGTCAGGTCAAAACCCAATCAAGAGTGGCTTCGACTCAAGGATGTGATTGAGTTTGGTGGTGATGCTGGATTAGAAGTCTGGCTCAAGGAAGTCGCATCTCTCGCTTCAGATCTTGAAAGTAATTTTGAATTTGCATCCAAAGGGAAGAAAACCAAGTATTGCCTCAAAAAAGTTCAAGCCCTTGAAGACCGATATCGAAGACAGGCTGCTGCTTATAAAAAGGCAATCGATGTTGGCCTGATTCATGACAACAAGTTGCCA
>Ga0208130_1000986_pt1 | contig 14023 bp, 13 predicted proteins | sample ETNtaG_31_FD_185771 | JGI IMG/M metagenome (GOLD analysis project Ga0208130, IMG submission 185771) | Marine microbial and viral communities from oxygen minimum zone, Eastern Pacific Ocean - ETNP201310SV78 (SPAdes) (version 2) | ecosystem: Environmental > Aquatic > Marine > Oceanic ...
ATTTGTATCACTTCTGCGTGGCCGGTCAACCCGCTGCAGACCGCTTCGTAACTTGGATTCGGTGATGCTCCGCCAGCGTATCCGGAAACCACCTTGATGACCCCCGTTACTTTTTGGAAAACCGCTTCAAGACACCAGAAACAGCCTCCGCCAAATGTCGCCTTATTACTTTCATCCATCTGTTCCCCATTGTCATTTATTTCAGTTTGTTGATCATTTTTGATGCATGACTTGCCACACTATTCTGCATCGGGAAGTGGCCGTCAAGGACAGGATGCGGTGGCTGTTAGCCTGCTCAGGAAGCTCCTCAGGAATATCTGAAATAAACATAGCCAGCCACTTTTTAGAACACCAAATCATAGATTAAAGGAACCAGGCACCATTTAAGCTGATGGTTACTCAGTCTTTTTTGGCGCTCAGGCGGTTGAGCAGGAGTTGGTGTCTGGCTGAAAAAAGCATGCGGAAAGCAAGCAGAAGGACAATGACGGTACCCAGGGTAGCCGCGGCGGTAATCATAAAAACAATCACCATCTGGTAGCGTACTGCTTCTCCGGGATTGACCCCGGCCAGGATCTGCCCGGTCATCATCCCGGGCAGGCTGACAACCCCCATCACCGCCATCGAGTTGATGCTCGGAATCAGACCGGTTCTCAACGCACTCCTAAGCAGGTCATGGGAGGCCTCCCAGGCACTCGCCCCGAGGCAAAGGCGGGTTTCCACCAGATCCCGCTGTTTTTGAAGATCATCCAGAAAACGGTCGAGGGCCAGGGAGATGCCGTTGAGCGTGTTGCCCAGCACCATCCCCAGCAATGGAATCAGGTATTGCGGTGTAAACCAGGGTTGAAGCTGGAAAATTCCGGTCAAGGCCAGTCCGGTGACAAGAAAGGAAGATGCCAGGATCGAGATCAGGCAATTCCAGTAGATGCCCGGGTAGCGTCGTTTCGGACGGCTTGACGCACTTGCTGCTGCAATCGAGGCCATCACAACAGCCATCAGCAGGATCAGCCATGGATGCTGCCTGGAAAAAATCCAGTCCATCACCAATCCTACCAACAGCAACTGAACCACCATCCTTAGCGCGGCAATTCCCATGGAACGTTCCAGCTGCAGGCGGAGCAACAGTGAAAGCAACAGCGAAAAAATCAGCAAACAGGAACCGAGTAGAACCTGGAAACCGCTCAGCACCAGATAGGATCCGCTGGAAATCAGGGTGGAGTCGGGTTCCAAAGGCATCAGGAAACTGCTCCTAATTCCAGCACCTCATCCCCAACTCGCTCTGCCTGGCGGGAATCATGAGACACCCAGATCCAGGTTCGTCCGGGAACCTGCATCTGCCAGTCGTTCAAAAGTTCTTCCATCTTCTTCGATTTTGACTCGTCCAGGGCTGAGGCAGGTTCATCCAGGAGAAGCAAATGGGGATCAAACTGGAGCATCCTTAAAAGTGCGGCCAACTGTCTTTCTCCCCCTGAGAGTTCCGCAGTCTGTTTACGGGCAAAATCGGTTGAAAGTTCGAGCATCTCGAGCCATGGCTTGAACCGTGAGGAATCAAAGTGTTGATTGCTTCGTTCCCGGAAATCGAACGGCATCCGCCAATTCTGATCGACGCTTCCTTCCTGAAACGCAGGACGCTGGGGAAGAAGCGCGACTTGAGTCCGGTATTCCGGCATCTTCCATTGATTTTGATCCCGTTCCTGAAAAAACACCTTTCCATGGTCCGGGTTTTCCAATCCTGCCAATATCCGAAGAAGCAGTGTTTTTCCGGACCCGGTGGGCCCCTTAAGCACGATCCTCGACCCTGCCTCTACCTTGAGGTTGAGATCCTTCCAGACCCAGCGGTTTTCCAGCCGGCGTCCCAGTTCTTGTGTTTCGAGAATGAACGAAGATTTCATCATCGTCTGAACTCCGTCGGGCTCATTGGCATTACCCTGTTTCCAATAGCTGACCACTGGCTTCCGGAATAGGCTGTTCGAGATGTTTGTCCGAGACTTGGACTTGACATGGTCAAATGACAAAGGTTAGGAAATATAATTTGAAGGGATAGGGTCAAGTTTAATTTTTTTGGATTGTTGAAAGCATTTGAATCATGGTCATCCTTCAAGCGGGCGATTGTAAGTCTTTTGGGTTTTGCATGCATCAACCATCTTTTACCCTTTCATCAACATGATTTATACTCAACAACTATTCTAAATAGGATTTATGAATTACAGAATTTTGTGCTGGGTTTTGCCGTTCATCATGCTTTTTTCTTCATCTTCCGTGTTTTCTGCAGGCAGCGATTCCGATGATTCATCTTCTTCAGCGGACACCTTGGATGTGAACTATCTTAACGGGAAAGAACAAGTTGCGAATCAGGATTACCAGGCAGCCATTCGGTATTTGCTGAAAGCAGTTGAAACGGATCCTGAAAACGCAGATGTCTATAATTTACTCGGCTATAGTCATCGCAATTTGGAAATGAACGATAAAGCCTTTGTTTATTATGAAAAGGCATTGTCTCTCGACCCACGTCATAAAGGAGCCCATGAATACATTGGGGAACTTTACCTGAAACTGAAACAGCCTGAAAAAGCAAAAGAACATCTCGCAAAGTTGGACAGCATCTGTTTTTTTGGCTGCGAGGAATTTGATGAACTGAAAGAGGCCATTCAGGGTTACGAAAAAAATAACTGAGCCGAAAGTATATTATCCTCAAAAAATTTCAGGGGGAGTGTCTCACCTGCCCGATAACCCTTTCCCTTCTCCATCATCCAGTTTGAACTTGCCAAGCAGATGAACATAAAATATTTTTTTGTGATGAAATTACATCCCTTTTAAGCAGCCTTCCCTGAGTGCATGAATTCACTGTTGCAGCAAAGACTGCGTCAGTTCCTGGTCCATTCCTATCTTTATTACAAACTTGACGAATCGATCATCAGCGACACCGAATATGATCGAATCTGTATGGAATTAAGGGAATTGCTGAAGAAACATCCTGAAGCGGACCTGCCTTTCAGGAAAATTGCTGAAAAAGCGCTTGGCGATGAAGCCAGTGGGTACAGCATTCGCCAATACCCTCCGTCCATCATCAGTGTATCGATGCATTTGCTCTATCAAAATAATTATCGGCAGCAAATGTCCTTTACTCATTTTCTGGAACGTTTCGGGGCCAGGGTCGCAACGGAAAGTCATGGTTGAAGATTTAATGACAGAGTCTTCGCTGACGGATTTGAGTCAGATCGGCTACCGGATAAGAAGCGAACGTGAAAAAAACGGATGGTCGATTTCAGAAGTTTCTGCTTACCTGCGGATCAACGAAAAAATCCTGAAAGCGATCGAAGAGGGACGAACCGAGGAAGGGATTGCACCGGTCTTCATGCGGGGTTTCATCCGTTCCTACCTGAGGTATCTCAAGCTCTGGGATGATTCCATGGACACCCCCCTGCAGAACACCCCGGAACTGAAACAGAATGCAATTAAACCGGTGTTCCAGAAAAGCAGGGTTCCCGAGGAATCCAATTTTCTGAAGTATTTCACGGTTCTGCTTTTTGTACTTGGCTCGGGCTACCTGATATACGCATATTATTTTGCACCGGAAATCGTCCCTGATCCCATCCCTGTTGCAGAACAGGAAATCACCGAGGAGCCTCAGCCAACGCCTCAGGCTGAAGAAGAATTGGTGATAAGTAAAGAATCTCCAGCCTTGCCAGCTCAAGCCTCTGAGGTTTTGGAAAGCATTGCAGCCCAAACCCTTGATCCTAAAATTGAAGCCGCTGGGGCAGATCCCCTAGATTCAAACCAGGATCCGATTCTCCGGGAAACCTTGGATAATCCGGAAGTTTCTGCTGATTCCAGAAGTGCTCCTGCCAATCCGGAACTTCCTGAATCGTCAACTGAAGGGGAAGCGATGCAATCCTTTGTAACCGAACCAGAGGAAAACAAACCCCTGCCTCTTCCACCAATGGAACTGCTGATCAGTGCCACAGAAAGGACCTGGATGTCGATTGCATTGGATGGTGATGAGTATCTGGATGTGCAGTTCGATGCTGGAGAAAGTTATATCTGGGAAGCGAAAGATAGTTTCCGACTGACCCTGGGCAACACCGCTGTGATGTACATGATGCTGGATGGCAGGGAAATCGAATTCGACCGGAGTAAAAGCCTGCTGGAGGATTGGGTCATCCATTCCAACCCGAACCAATGATCCCTTCCTCCTGAATGCTGATGTTAGAAAATTCTTTAGCAAATACGCCACAAGCAACGGATGCCTGGATCAATCATCATGATTCATGCTCTGCTGCTTTTTCCAAAAACAAGAAGCATGATTGGCAAGGGAAACCCTATCATCCCATCAGTCGGCATTATCGTGAATGTTTCGGAACCAAGGTTTTCAAAGTCAGCGTTTCGGTCGCCGAGACCTGCCCGAACCGGGAGGGTCTGAACGGGAGCAAAATCTGCAGTTTCTGTGATGAGTGGGGATCGGCGGCTTACCATCTCGAACGTGACAAACCGCTTTCGGAACAAATCAAAATCAACCGTGAAGCCATCCGCAAACGTTATCGGGCCGAACGTTTCCTCGTCTATTTCCAGGCCTATACCAACACCCTGGGCAAAGTGCAGAAATTACAAGATTGGTTCGATGCTGCTCTGATGGAAAAAGATGTGGTGGGAATTGTCCTGGGAACACGGCCTGACTGCCTTCCCAGCAGAGTCTTGAAGCTTTTCCAGGAATACGCCGAACGAACTTATCTGTCCGTCGAACTTGGAATCCAGACCCTGGATGACAAACAACTCGACTTCCTTTCACGCGGACATGACTCACAATGTTCACTGGACGCTATTGACAAGCTGAAGGAAATTCCGGGATTAAATGTATGCGCTCACCTGATTTTTGGGATTCCGGGAGAAACGGATGAGCAACTGATTGAAACTGCCAGAGTGCTATCCGCAAAAAAAATCGAGGGTGTGAAACTTCACAATCTTCATGTCCTTCAGGGGACTCCCCTCGAACAAATCTTCAGTAAAGGGGATTTTGCCCCCCTGAGCCTCGAGGAATACACCCGCAAAGTTGCACTCTTTCTCGAATATCTGGATCCTTCTGTGGCGGTCCACCGACTTGCGGCGGTGGCATCACGCTGGAATGAATTGTTGGCTCCGGAATGGAATCGTGAAAAAATGAGACCGATGCAGTTCATTGAAGACTATATGCGGAATAACCAAATGTTTCAGGGCAGATTGAGCTAAAAAACCTTTTAAATTTGCCACAGACAAAACCGATCCTTCAACCAGGAGTCCGTATCTGAATAACACAGCCCCTTCCGAAAAAAACCTCTCTTCAGCAAACTCTGTTGAAGAAAAGGACCGCACCCCAAAAGTCCTGTCAGACCTTATCCTGGAACAACTCCAGGAAGCCAAAGCACTCCAAATATGCCGTATTGATTTGCAGGGAAAATCTTCCCTGACGGACCTGCTTCTGATTTGTGAAGGAAGGTCTCATCTTCATTCCAGAGGCATCGCGGAGCGTGTTCTGGAATCGCTGAAAAAAACCGGTATCCGTCCCCAGGGGGTTGAAGGAGAAAGAGAAGGCAACTGGATCCTGTTGGATTATGGTGAGGTGATCCTTCACGTCTTCCATCCGGTCATTCGGAAATATTATGACCTCGAAGGGCTGCATTCCGGATCGCCTATTGAAACCTGGAATGATCCGGCATGAATGATGAAAACAAAATTCCGGAATGGGCCCCTGCTTTAGAAGATTTGAAACTCGGTTCAAGGGTCCGCTGGAATGAATCCCTGAAACGATTCAATACCTGGAGAATTGGCGGGCCTTCACGTGGTCTGGTCGATGTTGAAACCGAGGAAGACTTAGCCAGACTGCTCCCCTTTTTAAACAAAAATGATATTCCGTGGTTCCTGATTGGGAAAGGATCCAACCTGCTGATCCATGACCGAATCTGGGAAGGAGTGATCCTTCACCTCACGGGGGATTTTAAAAGTTGGCAGCCCCAAGAGCATCCGCAAACCGTCTGTGCCGGAGCAGCACTTGCTGATGTGACTTTTGCACAACGATGCGTTAGTCAGGGCTGGTCCGGGATGGAATTCATGATCGGTATTCCGGGAACCATCGGCGGAGCCGTAGCCACCAATGCAGGAGCCCATGGTGGAGAAACCAGCGAATTTGTCCGAAGCATCCGCTGGATGGATCTGGATGGTATCGTCCATCAGGATCAACGTGACGCTTTTCAGTTCGCCTACCGTTTTTCAGAACTTGACGCCAAACAGGGCCGGGTCGTAATCTCTGTAAGCTTTGAGCTTGCTGAGGAAGACCCTCAACAGGTAAAACAAACATTATTGGAGTGTCAGCGCTTTAGGATGGAGAAACAACCCTACAACCAGCCAAGCTGCGGATCTGTTTTTAAAAATCCTCCCCAGGATTATGCGGCAAGGCTGATTGAATTAAGCCGATTGAAAGGTAAAGTTCGCGGAAGGGCTCAGGTCAGCCCCAAACATGCGAACTTCATTGTCAATCTGGGTGATGCCGCTTCGGATGATATTTTTGGCTTGATGGACGAGATCCGGGAGCAGGTCTACAGGGATCATAAGATTGATTTGATTCCTGAGGTGCAAATCCTGCAGTAAGTGTTATGTTGAAATAAACAACCCTTTTCCAAATCGGAACCGAAGCATTATGCAGGACTGGAAACAACATAGCAGCAGGCGCTCCCCCTACCGCAGACAACGTTCCAGTTCCATCAGTGTCCGTAAAGACCGCGGAAGTACTTTCATCCAGGCAAAATCCAGTGTTCTCAAGGACCGGCCCCGCAGGAAACTGATTTCTTTTTTCCGCAATCCATTCAAGGAGCATCCTGAACCGGAACTGCTGAGACTGAAGCTGAGGAATGGGATTCGCAAAGTTTTCGGCATGCTGATCCTGTCCGGAATGCTCTGGCTCAGTGGAGGCACGGCCTATCTCGGTTGGAGTTATTTCCAGCAGCCCTTGAAAGATGTGCGAATCAGCGGCAACCAACTGCTCGAGCCTGCCGAAGTCCTTAAAATCAGCGGGCTGCAACCTGGGATATTACTCGCAGACCTAGACCCTTACCTGGTCGCAAGCCGCATACAGAGCCACCCTATTGTAAAAAAAGTGGATGTCCGCAGAGAATTTCCCGGCAGCCTGCATCTGGTGCTTTTCGAGCAGGATCCTTTCGTGCTGGTAGAAAAATCTGATCCAAATCAATACCTCCCAGACAAATACTGGCTGCTGAACCGTGAAAAACTTGTACTAAAATCGATTCCAGCAGGAGTCATTGCTACCCAGGAATTTCGTGATTTCCCCAGGATCAAAGGAATTTCTGATCCGGGCATCACTTCCGGAGTCAAATGGAATTCGTTGGCACTTGAAAGAGGCCTTCAGTTTTTAGAAACCGTCGGAAATTGGGCTGAAAAAACTCAACCTTCCTCAGCCGGAAATCTAGAGGAACTTCCTCCTTTGTTGCCAAGCTTGTCTAGTACCAAGGGGCTGGTACTGGATCTGACTGACCCTCTCAACCTGATGATGCGCTGGAGATTCAGTGCCGAAGAATCGGGGAAGGAGGTGGCTCAAAAAGACAAGAGCCTAAAACCACTCAGTTCACCGGTGCTGGTTCAGTTAGGCCGGGATCAGTATGCCGAACGTTTAAAAAGGCTGGAAGAACTGCTCCCCGGCCTGATCAAAGAACATCCGGAAATCAAAAGCATCGACCTGCGCTATCCAGACCGGGTCACCCTGGTTCCCTGACCCCAGGAACCAAAACCATTTTCTCTCTCCTGCAGGGCCGTTACGTTCATTCGTAACCGGCTGGTTGATTCAGCCATTAAATACTGTTTTCTGAATATTCAAAAAACAGGATCTATTCCTGTTTAGGGAACATGAGACTGATCGAAAGAGTTTGTGAAGAAAACCTGCTGAACCCTCAAGTACTAGCTTCAGCAAACGAGAATTCCCATGTCAAATCCGACATGGGACAGGTTCAGCGGCTATCCAAAATGAATCTTTTGGATGAAGACTCACTGTTGAAACTATTTTCTTCCAGGTACGGCATCCCAATACTCTCCGAAGCTTCCCAGGTGGTAAAAACAAGACCTGAAGTTGATCAGGTGAAAACCATTTTTGAAGCCACTCAGATCCTCCCCATTCTTTCAGGAAACAGGGATGGCGCGCTGCTTGGAATCAATTCAAACTGGCTCGATATCTCAAAATTCGAATTTCACTACGGGGAAGACCTAGACTGGTATCTTGCATCCCGGGATCAGATCAGCAGTCTCCTGGAAAAAGGAGAACTCCCTGATGAAAAATCGAAGGAAACCGTTTCCTCGCTGATCCAACGGTTGCTTGAAAAAGCCATCAACCTTAATGCATCAGACATCCACCTGGAACTCCAAAAGGATTTTCTCAGGGTTCGTTTCAGAATCGACGGTGTGCTTCAGGAGATGGGAAAACTTTCTAAGGAACTGAGTCCCCAGATCTTCTCCCGAATGAAAATACTGGGAGACATGGATATAGCTGTTCAGAGACAGCCACAGGATGGTCACTATTCCTACCTTGCCAAAAACCACAGCCATTTCGATCTCAGGATATCGACCATTCCAGCTCAAAAAGGGGAGAAAATGGTTCTGAGGCTGTTGGACCAGATTCCCGTCACCCACAATCTGGAGGCATTGGGGTTTTTTGAAGAGGATTTGAGCGTGCTAAAAAATGCATGCCGTGCCGCGAGCGGGATGGTGATCATGGTCGGCCCCACAGGAAGCGGTAAAACCACGACCCTTTACGCGATGCTGAACCTCATCAATTCTCCCTCAAGGAACATCCTGACCATTGAAAACCCGGTGGAATATGAGCTTCCCGGAATCACTCAGATCTCGATTGATCCCGATCAGGATCTCGACTTTTCCAAAACCCTTCGTGCAGCCTTAAGGCAAGGTCCTGATGTGATCCTGATTGGTGAAATCAGGGATGAAGAAACGGCTGAAATTGCTGTAAAAGCGGCATTGACAGGACATCTTGTCCTCACCACCCTTCATAGCCGAGACGCATTGACGGTCATCCAACGTTTGAAAAACCTCGGTATTTCCGCAGACCTGCTTTCTGAAACACTGAACCTGATCGTTTCCCAAAAATTAGTCCGCCGACTCTGCAGACATCACCGGAGAGAGAAAAACTGCAGAAACTGCCGTGGAACAGGTTACCACGGTAGAACCCCGCTTTACGAAATCCTGCAGTTAAATCAGGATCTTAGAGATCGCATCCGGGAAAATGTCAGCGGTCCGGCTTTACTGGAAGGAGTCGAAGGAGTGTATTTTCGGGGAATGAAGGAAACTGCCGGATTGCTTTTGGAACAAAGAATCACGGATATAAAGGAACTGCGTCCGCATCTCGAAGATTTTTAACCAATTTTTTCAAATCATGAAAAAAATACTCAGTCCTCAAGCATAATCGGCCTTAGCGCTTGACGTATGTTTTCAGGGACTCGGACAGGCCTGCGATTTTCACGATCGACATAGACATGCACAAAATGCCCTGAAGCGGCAGGTTCCGAGTCCTCTTCAATGAAAAGTCCAACTCGGTAGGTAACACTGCTGTTTCCAATCTTTTCCACAAGCAGTCCTGCTTCAATGACTTGCGGGAAACTCAGCTCCCGATGAAAGGTGCATCCGCTTTCAACAACGATCCCGATTGCATCCTGACTGCGGATGTCTTGTCCTGTTGCCCGAATCAGGTTGCCGTTAACCGCCGTATCGAAATAGGAATAATAAACAACATTATTGACATGACCGTAGATGTCATCATCCATCCAGCGGGTTGGGATTTTGCTCCAAGCCTTTAAATCTTCACGATTCCATTTCATTTCATTTTTTTCTGAAGATATGTTCCTTCAAAGAGAACAAAAGCATGCAGGTTCTTCAAGCAGTTTTAAAGATGATAGCATTCCCCAATGAGGAAATTTTGTTTATCCATAGATGATTCGATGGGTTAAAATAGAGAGGAAATTCTTGCATTTCCCATACGAATCACTGTCCCTTGCGCAAGCTTCGAAACTGTGACAAGCTTCAATCCGTTGATCTCAATGAACCTTTCCAAATTCTTCAGCTCCACTACGATGAAGGGTTCATTCCTACATAAAGACAAGTCCTGATGAAAACACCCTTTACATGTCACATTCTGATTCCAGAAGATTTGAGGGAAAATCCTCTTTTCCAGATCCCTGAAGGAATCAAACAGGAACTGACCTGCGAGTATTACCAAACGGTTTCTCCAAAAATGATGGAATGCGGCCATGCCATCCAATTGGTTGTTCTTCATGAAGAAGCATTCGAAAGTTGGCGCCAATTCAAAATTCCCCAGAAATTGACTACAGGAGTATTCCTTCTGGATGGTGAAACCGGGAAAACGCTTCCGAGTTCTGAGGTGGTCATGGCCTGGGTCAACCCTGCCACCATCAGTAAAAGACGCTGGAATTATCTTTTCCAACAGTGTCTTCACAGGCTTGAAAAAAGACGTGAAATGTCTTTGATGGATTCCAGGATCAAACGGCGTGAGCAACAGATGAAGGAGTTGAATGAAATCGGGTTGCTCCTTTCCAGCGAAAGGGATTTAAAAAAACTGCTGCATCTGGTGGTTTCCAAATCGATACGTCTGACTTCTGCCGATGGAGGTGCCCTCTACCTGCTTGAACCAATTCCGGAAAATGCTGCCGATCCTGATGATTTTTTTGCAAACAAGGAACTGAAACTCCAGGTACTGAACATGACTTCCAGGGATGTTTCCCAGGAACATGTCCTCAGCATTCAGGAACCAAAGCACTCACTTTTAGGACAGTCGATCCTGAAACGCACCTCTATCAACATCGAAGATGTTTATCAAATACCACCTGATTCCGGGATCAAATGGTACGGTCAGGAATTTGACCGGATATACAATTACACAACACGTTCCGTCTTAACCGTCCCGATGTTCAACCATCGGCAAGAGGCGGTTGGGGTGATCCAACTGATCAACTGCAAAAATGATGTAGATCAAATCCTTGATGGCATTGAAAGTGTGGATGATGCGGTTCAAGCCTTTGAAGAATCGGATGCCAAGGCAATGGAGTCCGTTGCCTCTCAGGCTGCGGTCGCTCTTGAAAACGCAGAACTTTTCGATTCGATCCAGATCCTGTTCGATGGATTCATCAATGCCAGTGTTAAGGCCATCGAATCAAGAGATCCTACCACTTCCGGTCATTCAAGCCGCGTCGCGACCTTGACCATCGCTCTGGCCGAAGCAGCCCATCAACTGGATAGCGGACCCTTTGGCTCCCTGCGTTTTACCCATGACCAGATGAACGAAATTCGCTATGCCTCCCTTCTCCATGATTTTGGAAAAATCGGAGTCCAGGAGCGGGTCCTGGTCAAATCCAAGAAACTCTATCCTGAAGAAGAGCAGGCGGTGATGGACCGCTTCCGCATGATCCGCCAGGGTATCGAACTGGAAATGACCAAAAAACAGCTTGAATACTTCATGGCGGAATCCAAGGAAGATGCCTTGGCGAAATACGGGAATCATTCCCAGGAACTGAAAGAAAAACTTGATGAGTTGGATGACGCCCTGAAATTCATCATCAAGGCCAACGAACCCACCGTGCTGGCCCAGGGAGGGTTTGAACGGCTCCAGGATATCGGCCGCAAACTGTTTCAGCATCCCTCAGGAATCCAAACCCCCTACCTGAATGGTTTTGAAGTGGGGTCGCTATCGGTTCCGAAAGGATCACTGAATGAAAAAGACCGCCAGGAGATTGAATCCCATGTCACCCATACGTTCAATTTTCTGAGCATCATTCCCTGGTCTGACGAACTTTCCCGTGTTCCGGACATTGCCTATGCCCATCACGAAAAACTGGACGGCAGCGGTTATCCCAGAAAACTGAATGCGGATCAAATCCCAGTCCAGGCCAAGATGATGACGATCGCCGATATCTATGATGCTTTGACCGCCTGGGACCGTCCTTACAAAAAATCGATGCCTCCGGAAAGAGCGCTGAACATCCTGGGCTTTGAAGCCAAAGACAAGCATGTGGATCAGGACCTGCTCGATCTATTTATCGATGCCAAACTTTACCAGTTGGTATCACGCCCCAAAACGGCTTGATTCACGGATCAATTGTTAGGACCGAAGAATTCTAGAGATATTAAAGAGGATTTAATTGTAGGCACCTTCGCATTGCCGGCAGATCGTCCTTTTCTTGTTGAAAGAGATTTTGCTTTTTGAATAACAGTTGCGGCAAATGATTTTACGACACCGATAACAAGTATTAAGTCGGATCCGGGAGACCCGCTTGGAACAGATTTCACATTCCGGATAATCCATCCCTAAAACTGGAGGTTATTGAGATCAATCGGAAGTCGAAATCGCTTCCGAGAACCTTGGGGTTCAGGTCAAACAGGCGATGCAACTGAAAGCAATGCTGCCAATCAGCCAGACTAGTGCAATCGGTAAATAAAGTTCACGTTCCATAAGAAATCCGACAAAGTTTAAAAATTCAACCCGTCAGACTTCTTGTTTGAACCGACACTCCATGTGCTGAAGCAAGGCCCAACGAGATCAATGACGATATCCAAACTGTTTTTGAATAGCAATAGATAAATTATCTCCTAAATCAAAAAATTCTTGAAAGCCATTCCACGGCTGAAAATGAAGCTTCGCCTCATCGACCGGCATTTTGACTATTCTAAGGATTTTTCCAATAATCTTTTGATTAAAAATAAGCACAAATTCAGATTTTTCTGATCCTATTTTTGTCTAAAATCATGTCCACAAAAAAAATAACTGCAGAAGAGTTGCGCAGCATGCGCTGGTTTGGCCCGGATGACTTAAGGTCTTTCGGACACCGTTCCCGTGTGAAGCAGATGGGACTGCACCTTGACGAATTCAAAGGCAGGCCAGTGATCGGCATCATCAACCCCTGGAACGAGATGAACACCTGTCATACCCATTTTCCCCAACGGGTTCAGGACATCAAACGCGGGATCCTGGAAGCAGGCGGTTTTCCTGTAGAATTACCTGCCCTCTCGCTCGGGGAGCAGTTGATGAAACCGACCACGATGATGTACCGCAACTTTCTCGCCATGGAAACGGAAGAGTTATTGCGGAGTTATCCCATCGACGGCGCAGTCCTGATGGGAGGATGCGACAAGACGACACCAGGGGTGCTGATGGGCGCCATCAGCATGAACCTGCCTTCGATCTATGTGCCTGGCGGGGCGATGCTTCGCGGTCACTGGCGCGGAGAAACCCTGGGCAGCGGGACCGATGTCTGGAAATACTGGGCCGAAAGGCGTGCCGGCAATCTGGATGAAGACAGCTGGAACGAAATCGAAGACGGTATTGCCCGTTCCCCAGGAACCTGTATGACGATGGGAACCGCCGCCACCATGATGTCCCTCGCTGAAGCCTTGGGAATGTCCCTTCCCGGAGCCTCCTCGATCCCGGCAGTCGATGCATCCCATCAGCGCATGTGCACCCTCAGCGGAAGACGGATTGTAGAAATGGTTTGGGAGCAGTTTCTTCCTTCGGAAATTTTAACCATGCAAGCCTATGAAAACGCGATCATGGTGGACATGGCCATTGGCGGTTCGACGAATGCGATCATTCACCTCACAGCCCTGGCAGGACGTTCCGAAATTCCGCTCAACCTGGAAAGTTTTGATCGAGTTTCCGCAGGGATCCCGTTGCTTCTCAATCTGAGACCTTCCGGGAAATACCTGATGGAGGACTTTTACTATGCAGGAGGACTGCGGGCTCTCCTCAAGCAATTGGAGGAATCCCTTCATCTCGAGGCTGTGACAGTAAACGGGAAAAGTCTTGGAGAAAACATCCGGAATGCAGAAATTTATGAAAAAGATGTCATCCGTAATCTGGACAATCCTGTGCAGCAGTCCGGAGGAACGGCCATCCTGAAGGGCAGTCTCGCTCCGGATGGAGCAGTGATTAAACCTACTGCCGCCGAAAAAAGGCTCTGGAAACACAAGGGAC
>Ga0208130_1000989_pt1 | contig 13973 bp, 15 predicted proteins | sample ETNtaG_31_FD_185771 | JGI IMG/M metagenome (GOLD analysis project Ga0208130, IMG submission 185771) | Marine microbial and viral communities from oxygen minimum zone, Eastern Pacific Ocean - ETNP201310SV78 (SPAdes) (version 2) | ecosystem: Environmental > Aquatic > Marine > Oceanic ...
TCTATGAAGCAATAATGTCATTAAATGACGTGGATGAGTATCGATCATTCTTCAATGATATTTTTACACCAGCTGAATTTGAATCCATTAAAGACAGATGGAGTGTTGCTGAACTTCTGGACAAGGGATACACATATAGAGAAATAAAGACAATGACTGGAGTAAGCCTGACAACTATCGGCAGAGTTGCAAGATTTCTGTTTGATGGAGCAAATGGCTACAAAGTGGCGCTGGAGAGAATAAAAACAAATGAAAGAAAGAATTAAAATTGCAGTTCAGAAATCTGGTAGGTTGACAGAACACAGCATTACCCTACTCCAGAAATGTGGGCTTATCATCAGTCATACAAAAGATCAGTTGATTGGATATGGTGAAAATATGCCATTTGATATCATGTTTGTCAGGGACGATGATATCCCTGGATTGATTCAGGAAAACCTTTGTGAAATTGGCATTGTTGGTGCAAATGTTGCAAGAGAGAAGCAGCTTTCGTATGAGTCGAGTCGATCATCCTCTAACTTTGACCTTGAGTCATCGCTTGATTTTGGACACTGTAAACTATCATTTGCATATCCTGAGTCATCAAGCATTCGGTCTGTTAATGACCTTGATGGTAAAACAATTGCAACGAGCTATCCGTTTACAGTAAAAAACTACTTTACCGAGAATTCAATTGATGCAAATGTCACTGAATTCTCAGGTGCTGTAGAGTTGGCACCAAGTCTTGGTAAGGCAGATGCAATATGTGATCTCGTATCAACAGGTAATACCCTTAGAGCTCATAATCTAATGGCAGGAGAAACGATCTTAGAGAGCGTTGCAACGGTACTTAAGTCAAAATCAGAGCAGTCAGAATTTAAAAGCATGTGGATTGAAAAGATCATTGAAAGAATCAATGGTGTTCTCCAAGTGAATGAGAGTAAATACATCATGATGCATGCACCTAAAAATGCGATCAATGAGATCACTAAGCTTCTTCCTGGAACAGAATCACCGACTGTCATTCCTTTAGATGGTGTCAATGATACAGTAGCAGTTCATGTTGTTTGTAAAGAAACGGTCTTCTGGGAGACATTGGAAGAGCTGAAGGAGGTAGGAGCATCATCTATCTTGGTAGTGCCAGTTGAAAAAATGTTGATGTAATGACTATGAAGCTTGAAATCATAAAATGGAATGACCTGACTGAAGATGAAAAGATAACATCCATTCAGAGGCCCACTCTTAACAGTTTAAAGGGCCAAGACTCAACTATCACTCAGATCTTTAAAGATGTAAGAGCAGATGGCGATGAAGCTCTGAAAAAATTCACGAGCATTTATGACGGAGTCAAGATAGATGATTTCTTGATGAACGAGAAGGAGATTGAGTCTGCATTTAGTAGAGTACCAAGAGATCTCATTCAATCGATCGAAAATGCAATTGAAAACGTAAAAACATTCCATGAAAAAAACTTTGACAATGATTTAAATCCAGTAGAAGTAAAATCGGGTATAAATTGTCAAATAATAAAAAGACCCATCGAAAAGGTAGGCCTTTATATACCTGCAGGGAATAACCCACTGCCTTCCACTGCAATCATGCTTGGTGTTCCATCTTCGCTGGCTAGAAATAAGCAATCCGTGGTTGTTTCACCACCCAATGATTTAGGCGTTGTCAATGATGCAGTCACGGTTGCAGCAAAGTTAAGCGGAATTGGTAAGATTTTCAAAGTGGGTGGCGCCCAATCGATCGCAGGATTGGCATTAGGAACAGAATCGATTCCCCAGGTAGATAAAATATTCGGCCCAGGAAACAGCTGGGTAACGAGAGCCAAGCAGATGATTTCCTCGCTGAATCTCCCTGTCTCAATTGATATGCCAGCAGGTCCCACTGAGGTAATGATCATTTCAGACGGCAATACAAACCCGGAATTTATTGCTTATGATTTGCTCTCACAAGCAGAGCATGGAATTGACTCACAGGTTATATTAATCTCACAGAATGATTCATTTCTTAAAGATGTTGCAATCGAGATTGATATAGCAATGTCAAAAATCAGCACTCGTGAAATTGCAGAAATTTCAATGAAAAACTCCATGCTGATATTGACTGATAATATCGATGAGGCATTGAGTATCTCGAATGAATATGCACCTGAGCACTTAATTATTAACTGTAAGAATGCAGAAGAATTGCTTCCAGGAATCTACTCAGCAGGTTCTATATTCCTCGGTGAATGGAGTCCCGAATCAGCAGGAGACTATTGTAGTGGGACGAACCATGTATTACCTACAGCAGGCTTTGCCAGATCCTATAGCGGCTTGTCTGTAGACAGCTTTTGTAAATCAATATCTGTACAAAGCTTATCCAAAGAAGGATTGGAGTCAATTGGTGATGATATAATCAACCTAGCAATGGCTGAAGGACTGCAGGCACATGCAAAAGCCGTAGAAGTGAGGATTAAGAAATGAAAATCAAAGACTTGATTCGTCCTGAAGTTTTAGAATTAAAACCATATGTCCCAGCCACCAAAGTACTGGACAAAGTCAGATTAAATGCAAATGAAAGTCCATATTCTGTGACTCAGTCTGCCACTAGGGAGTCATTGAATCTTTACCCAGATGCGAGACCTGACGAAATCAGAAACATGGTTGCTAGATACTTAGATATATCAAGCGACAATATTATCATCACCAGAGGAAGTACTGAGGCCATTGACGTCGCGATCCGAACATTTTGCATTCCAAATAAGGATGGAGTATTGGTGTTTCCCCCTACATTTGAAATGTATAAATTTTATGCTGAAGTTCAGGGAATAGAGATGCATTCAATCCTTCTTGATCAAGACAATAATTATTCTCTAGACTTAAAGGCATTAGAAGAATTTGATCCAAGTAAAGCTAAGCTGACATTTATATGTTCTCCTTCAAACCCACTCGGACATAAGTTCAGCAAAGAATCCATTTATCGTGTATGCGAATATTTTTCAGATTATGGACTTGTAGTCTTGGATGGAGCATATGTTGAGTTTGATAGTGATGAAGTTTATAAAGAGATTTTGTCTAAATTTGACAATGTAATTATTCTCAGAACTTTATCAAAAGCATTTGGCCTGGCTGGTGTGAGATGTGGAGTTTTAATCTCTAGCGATGAAATTTGTCAATATATTGAGAGAGTGATACCGCCCTACTCGTTCAGCACCCCTGCTGTGAACGCGGTAATTGAGAGCCTTTCTGATGAAGGCATTAAGGAATCAAAAAGAAACATAGAGACCATCATCGAAGATAGAACATGGCTCGAGACAGAATTGGAATCATTGGACGAAGTCATAGAGGTTTTTCCATCATATACAAACTTCATACTTGTCAAAGTGAATGATGCCAAAGCATTTTGTAAAAAGTCTCAAGATTTAGGATTCTTATTAAGAGATGTCAGCTATCAACCATTGCTTGAAAATTGTGTAAGAATCACTGTCGGCACGACTGAACAAAATCAAAAATTAATTAGAGGACTCAAATAATGAATGAACTGCCGTTAAAAGTGCTCTTTATCGATAGAGATGGAACAATCATTTATGAACCAGATGATTTCCAAGTAGATGATTTGAAAAAAGTAAAGTTTGTGCCCAATGTCATTCGCGTGCTGAATGAATTAAGAAATGAAGGGTATGAACTGGTCATGGTTAGCAATCAAGATGGCTTGGGAACTGAATCATTTCCACAAGAGCAATTCCAGTTATGCCAGAATTTTATGTTGAATACCCTATATTCCGAAGGCGTCTCATTCAGGGAAATATTTATTTGCCCACATTTTGAGACCGATAACTGTGACTGCAGAAAACCAAAGATTGGTTTGTTATCAGAGTTTTTAACACACAACAATATTGATACATCAAGGTCATATGTCATAGGTGATCGAGACACAGATATTGAATTGGCTAATAAGCTTAAACTTCCTGGAATTAAAATTGATCCACACAATGAAAATGCTTGGATACAAATAAAAGAAGATATTCTAAGTTTTGATAGTAAAGCAACTGTGACCAGAACAACCAATGAGACCAATATTACATCAAAAGTTGATCTGTCATCGGATCGTGTAATTGATATTAGAACAGGCATTGGTTTTTATGATCACATGCTAGAGCAGCTCGCTAAACATTCAGGTATTTCTGTTCAAATAGAGTGTGATGGAGACCTTCACATAGATGAACATCATACAGTTGAAGATGTCGCAATCACATTGGGAGATGCACTTAGGCGCGCATTGAGCACAAAGGCAGGTATAGAAAGATATGGATTTACACTTCCTATGGACGATGCACTATGCACAGTTTCAATGGATTTATCAGGAAGGCCATATTTTAAATTTGAAGGAGAGTTTAAAAGAGAGATTATTGGCGGATTACCAACAGAGCTCATTATTCATTTCTTTTATACACTCAGTCAAAATCTAAAAGCAAATATTCATATTAGTGTGAATGGAGATGATGATCACCACAAAGCAGAATCATGTTTTAAATGCTTTGGGAGAGCTTTTTCTCAAGCAATAAATAAATCCTCAAAATCTGGCGTGCCTTCAACCAAGGGCTCACTTTAATCGTGAAAAACAAAGTCGCCATTATTGATTCAATTGGTTCCAATATGGCTTCTTTGATGTTCGCATTAAAGAGAATTGATTTAAATGTTGAAGTCACAAATGACATTGCATCCATAAAAGAAGCCAGTCACATCATCTTACCTGGTGTCGGGGCTGCAAAGAATGCCATGATGCGGTTGAAGCAGAAAGATCTGATAAATGAAATATCAAATTTATCACAGCCCACTCTGGGTATTTGTTTAGGCATGCAATTATTTATGAATGTCTCATTGGAAGACGATACAGAGTGTTTGGGAATCATTTCAAACTCATGCAGACCTTTTGAATATGACAAAGATTACCCAGTTCCACATATGGGGTGGAATAAAGTTCATTTTAATACCGATTCAAAACTAACAAAAAATCTCACTGATGGAGAATATTATTATTTTGTTCACTCCTACTATGTTCCAATCTGCAATGAAACGATTGGGGTCTCAAGATATCCAAATGATTTTTCTGCTGTGATTGAGAGAGATAACTTTTTTGGCACGCAGTTTCATCCTGAAAAATCAGGTTTACCGGGCGAAAAAATACTAGAGAACTTTGTAAATATATAAGCATGAATTTAATACCAGCAATTGACTTACTCGATCAGAAATGTGTCAGATTACTTCGTGGTGACTTTGATGAGGTAACTTTTTATGAAAAAGATCCGCTTCAATTAGCCTCTCATTACGAATCCCTTGGCTGTAAAAATTTACATGTGGTTGATCTGAATGGAACAAGAGATGGAATCAGTGAAAATAAGCCCATCATAGATTCGATCATTTCTGACACAAATCTGAAAGTTCAGATGGGCGGTGGAATTCGATCCATTGATTCAATTAATTACTGGATTGACTCAAATTTAAGTAAGCTCGTAATTGGAAGCTTTGCCATTGAAAAATCAGATCAATTCATCTCATCACTTTCGTCAGAGGTCCGAACTAAAATAATCATTGCATTGGATGTTCTGATTGTTGACGGTGAACCATCTATCCGCATACATGGTTGGCAGAAAGATTCGGAAATGAGTCTCATGCCAACAATGAGATTTTTTATAGATAATGGATTTAGTGATTTCTTGATCACTGATATCAGTAAAGATGGAACGCTTGAAGGACCGAATATCAGTTTGTATGAGCAAATCAAATCTCAATTTAATCAAACTAATGTTATTGCTTCTGGTGGAGTGAGCATGCTTGAAGACCTTATTAAACTGGAACAAATATCAATGTCATCAGTAGTTGTTGGAAAATCGTTACTTGAAAATAAAATAACAGATCAGGAGGTGGAACAATTCTTACAAAGAGGATAATTCCTTGCTTGGATGTAAAAGATGGACAAGTGGTCAAGGGAGTTCAATTCAGGAACCATGAGGTGGTTGGAGATATCTTGAGATTAGCTGAGAGATACTCTAATCAGGGTGCTGATGAGCTTGTTTTTTATGACATCACTGCAAGTCCAGAAGGTAGATCTGTCGATAGGTCATGGATCAATCGTGTGGCAGAGAAGATAAATATCCCATTCTGTGTGGCAGGAGGAATTAGATCAATTAGTGATGCAGAAGAAGTTTTAAATTATGGGGCGGACAAGATATCAATCAATACACCTGCAATTAACAACCCAGATCTAATTGATGAGTTAGCTAGAAGATTTGGTACTCAATGTATTGTGATTGGCATAGATAGTCATCAAGATGCAGGCTACTACAAAGTTTTCAGTAACACTGGAGATCCAAGCAAAACAAGTGAAACTGGTCGATTCGTAAATGATTGGATCAAAGAAGTTCAAGAAAGAGGCGCCGGTGAAATTGTACTGAATTGCATGAATCAAGATGGTGTAAGAAATGGCTATGATATTGAACAATTAAAGATGATGAGACTAGAAACAAGCATTCCATTGATTGCATCAGGAGGTGCTGGAAAAATGGATCATTTTAGGGATGTTTTTAACCAATCAGATGTGAGTGGTGCGTTAGCAGCATCGGTTTTTCATAAGAGTATTATGAAAATTACTGAATTAAAGAAATATTTAAGAGACAACGACATAGAGGTTAGATTATGAAAGGTGGAAGTAGTAATTTTATAGATGAGCTTGAGAGTATTATTGTGAATAGAGCAGAATCCAGCGACTCTGATAAGAGCTATACTCGAGATCTTTTAGCATCCGGCAGCGATCGGATCGCAAAAAAAGTAATTGAAGAAAGTGGAGAATTGGCTGTCGCATACTTAAACAAAAAGACAAATAAAGATGAAATCATCTGGGAGGCAGCTGATCTTCTATACCATGTGATGGTATTGCTTCACTCAGCAGACGTAACAATGAATGATATTTCTAGTGAGTTGAAGAAAAGAAACAAGTCAGAATAAGTGATGCTCAAAAATTGACAAATTGAAACATTTAAAAAAAAGAGATCCAGGTAAAGACTATTTTTTAAGATTTAGATATCGATCAATTTGTCTGGATTCATAATATTTTTAGGATCCATAGTTTTTTTAATTTTTCTCATTAAATCCACCTTTATAGGATCAGAATACTTGACCAAGTCATCTTTCAGTTTAGATCCAATGCCATGCTCTGCACTGAATGACCCTCCAAGAGATTCAGCATTTTCATGAACAACTGCATTGATTTCTTTAGAAAACTTCATGAAATCATCACCATCCATATCTTCTGGTTGTTTTTTTGTGAAATGAAGATTCCCGTCACCTAGATGACCAAATGTATAAACCATGGATTCTCCAGCAACTTTCTCCATGGCAGGTATTGTTACCTCTAAAAACTCAGGAATCTTCCTTATCGGGAGTGAAATATCATGATGAACTCCTCTACCAGACAATTTTTCAGCCTCAGAGATACTGTGCCTGACAAGCCAAAAATCATTCCTTTCTTTTTCGTTCTTAGCAATCAGAGCATTTGTAATGAGGCCATTTTGAAGTTGTTTTTCCAAGAATTCCGATAAAGCATCTTCGTCATGATTGATGATTTCAAAAATCACCTGCCAAGAGTCCTTAAACCCCAAAGGCAACTTTATATGGCTCAGAAAATCGTTTATTGCAACCAAACACGATTGGCTTATAAATTCAAAAGCAGTGACATTGTCACCAAATCTTCTTTTTGTTTCCTTAAGAAGCGTGATTGCATCTTCAACTTTTTGGAGAGAGACCATCGATGTAATTTCCACATTTGGACTAGATGAGAGTTTCAAGCTTACTTTTGTGATGATCCCTAAGGTGCCTTCTGCACCAATGAATAGTTGTTTTAAATCATAGCCAGTGTTGTTTTTCCTCAGTGACTTTAAGTCAGAATATATTGAACCATCCGGCAAGACAGCTTCTATGCCCATCACCTGCTCTCTGGCCATTCCGTATTTAAGAACATTAACTCCACCAGCATTTGTAGAGATATTTCCACCGATCTGGCATGTGCCTTCAGCACTCAAGCTCAATGGAAAAAGAAGACCATGATCTTCAGCAGTGTCTTGAATATTCTGAAGGATACAACCGCTTTCAACAATTATGGATTGATTGAAGGAATCGACTTCAATCACTCTATTCATTTTTGAAGTATTAACCACAATTTCTAGCTTATGTTCTGATGAATTTGGAACATTAGCTCCACATAAGCTGGTGTTTCCTCCTTGACTGACAATTTTTATGTCATTTTCATGGCAATATCGGACAATTTTTTGAACATGATCAGTATTGTCTGGGAATAAAATCAGTGGTGTCGACCCTTTAAGTTGCCCTCTCCAATCTTCTAAGAAAGGATGAATGTCTTCTTCATGATCAAGGGCATTTGAATTACCCACTATTTTTTTAAGGCTATCTATGTGATTTAACATTTGGAAAGTTATACGCGTGATGACAAGGACCAGATTGAGATAAATAGAGATGCAATGATTGGCCCTATGATAAACCCAGTTATCCCAAAAATTGAAATACCTCCTATTGTTGTCAATAGAATTAGATAGTCAGGTATTTTTGTTTCTTTACCAATAAGAATTGGTCTTAGGAGATTGTCAATCATTCCAATGATAAATATTCCAGAAAATATAAGTAAAGAGGCTTCTATATTTTGACCATTTGCAAATAAAAACAAAGCGATGGGTAACCATACTAGTATGGTTCCAACAGCAGGTATAATGCTTAAAAGTGCCATTACTGCCCCCCAAATTAACGCTCCTTCAATGCCAAGAAGAAGAAGTGTCATATACCCAAGAAAACCCTGAGCAAGAGCAACGATAACTGTTCCTTTGATTGTCGCTCGAGTTGTCTTCTGAAATTCATTTAGAAGGTAGCTTTCATCTTCATTTTTCATTGGAAATGCATCCATGCAATGTTGCAATATTTCTTCGCCATCTTTTAAGAAGAAGAAAGTGAGGTATATAAAAATGAATAACGAAATAAAGAAGTTAATAACATTAGTAGAAATTGTAGAGACTGACTCGTAAAGTATTCTTGAGGCACTGATTAAAAAGTCATCAGCTTTTTCAGTCAATTGAGAGATACTCAATCCAGACCAGCCAATCAGATCATTGATTATTGATTCATTTGGAATCATTTCTGCATAGCGCTCAAGGCTATAGTCATCATATGAATTGATAAAAATGATCAACTCATTTGCTATCAGGCCTAGTATTCCAATAGAGGGCATAATGACTAGCAGAAGAATTAATATCAGTGATAATATGCTTGATAATGATTTTTTATTCGTCATCAAAAGAAATTTCTCATATACGGGATAAAAAATTATAGAGACTACGATTGACCACAATATTGGTGCTGCGAAGTTGAAGATTATGCTCACAAATAGGACTGTGATGACTCCCAGTAATAAGTAGTAAGCATTTGTGCTTTTCATTGCCATTTTTACTTTAAGTAATTAATTTATGATAATCATATCTAAAAATAACCAAATTGGATCAAGCTTTTGAATAATATTGTGGATAATGTGATTAGGGAACTGGAATTTAAAGCCGGTTTGGTCCTCTCTTCATATGGCGTTCAGGCTGAAATAAAAGCAGTGCAGAACTATTTGAATGATGAATCAATAGAGGACACCCTAAAAGATGCATGCCATATTATTTTTAGAGCACATTTCTTAAGAGAAGCATTGAAGAGAGATGATGCAGAAGATGCCTGTTATAACCTCATGATGTTATGGGATCACTGCACCATAGCGGGTGATGAAAACTATAATCAAATTCTGACAGAATCTATTGAGAAGTTACTCAAAGTCACCAACAAGAGTATGAAAACAGTAAAGAATAGGCATCTAAGAGTGCTTGAGTTGAATAAGATGAATTGGTCAATTGATGCAATTTCTGCAGACACTGGTTATTCTAGACGCCAAATCTCAAGAGTCATAAACGGCCACACAAAAAATTGATTCGTTGAATGTCGGGACGGCTGGATTTGAACCAGCGACCACTTGACCCCCAGTCAAGTGCGCTACCAGACTGCGCCACGCCCCGATTTAGATATTGGTTAGTCTAATAAATCTATGATTGATTCCAACTCTGAACGAATGGCAGAGACTGAACTGCTTTTTGTCTCTTGATCAGATGCCTCATCAGAAAGTTTCTGTTTTGCACCTTTTATTGTGTAACCATTGTCATAGAGTAATTCTTTGATATGCCTGATGAGCATTACATCATGTCTTTGATAATATCTTCTATTTCCTCTTCTTTTGATAGGGCTTAACTGAGAAAACTCTTGTTCCCAGTATCTCAAAACATGAGCTTCGACATTACATAGATTGCTTGCTTCACTGATCGTAAAGTATCGCTTTGAAGGAATAGTCGGAAGCTGTGTATCTTCTCTAATCATTTATTTATCAACAGATTTAACTTTTTCTTTTAACTTCTGTCCAGACTTGAAAGTAACGACACGCCTCGCAGTGATTTCTACATCCTCTCCTGTTCTCGGGTTTCTTCCTGGCCTTGCAGGTTTATCTTTTAATTGAAAATTACCAAATCCAGAGACCTTTACCTCTTCACCATTTATGAGGGTTTCTTTGATGGTATCGAATACACTGTCTACAAGCTCTTTGGCCTCTCTTTTATTTAGCCCAATTTGATTGTTTAAGTCTTCTACGATGTCTGATTTTGTTAACGTCATTATCTGATAGTTATTTGAAATTCTTTTTCAAGCATTTTGATAACTTTTGACACAAAGTCATCAATTTCAGTATCCTTAAGGGTGCGTGATTTTGCTTGAAAAATCAACCCTATAGAGATACTTTTTTGAGTATTCTCACCTTTCTTTTTATCAAAGAGATCAAATACTATAACCTCTTTAAGATCATTGATATCTAGGTTCTCAATCTCTTCAATCACATTACTTATTCTTCCCTCACTAGGTAGAACAAAAGACAAGTCTCTTCTTGATGAAGGATAGTATTCAGAACTACGAAAGCTCATTAAGCCTGGTAATTTTAAGCAGTCAAAATCAATCTCGAAAACAAAAGGATCTTGTTCAAGTTTCATGTCATTTGACAGTTCTGGATTAAGCATTCCAATTATGCCAATTTTTTTATTTTTAAGTTTAATGTCAGCAGCAACACCTGGGCAAAGCATTGGGTGAGATACGGGCTCATATTTTATCTGTTCCAGACTAAACACTGAGAAAAGATCTTCCAAATGACCTTTTAAGTCATAGAAATCAAGAGCATTTTTATCATATGCCCAGCTTTCCAATCTTCGACTTCCGTATATAAGGCCTGCGATTACATTTGTTTCTATAGGTCGACCCTTCTTGCTGGTAAATCGTTTTCCAACTTCAAATATTTTAATATTCTTATGCTGTCTTTTAATATTGTGAGATAGATTATTCAGTAATCCTGGCCAAAGTGAATTTCTCATCACAGACATTTCAATTGAGATCGGATTTTGTAAGTCGATCATATCCTTATTAGAGTTAGATAATGAATTCATTGATGGACTGACAAAGCTATAGTTCACAACCTCGTTGTATCCAAGTCGGTGAAATATAGAATCAATCTTCTCACGCTTTAATTGACGAGATGATTTTGTAATGAGCATCATGTCTTGTTGTTCAACTTTTTCAGGAATCTGATCAAATCCAAAGACCCTCGAGATTTCCTCAATCAAATCACACTCTTCATTGATATCAAATCGATAGCTTGGTGCTTTTACACTCCACCCTATATAGCCAAAATCCTTTTCTTTGATTTCCATATCAAGTCTATTGAGAATATTTTTAATTGTTTGATTTGGAATTGTTATACCTAATATTTGTTTGATCTTATCTTTTCTAAGCGTAATGAATTTGTTTTTAGGCATTTCTTTTTTATTGATTGAGGAATGAATGGGACCATTTGATCCCCCAGCAATTTCATTGATTAAGCTTGTAAATCTTTGTATTGCATATTCTTGTATTTTTGGATCGACACCTCTTTCGAATCTCATGCTTGCTTCACTGTGTAAGCTAAGTGATCTAGCTCTACCCATGATTGTTTCAAAATTGAAATAGGCTGACTCAAGAACAATATCCTCAGTTTCATTAGATATTCCTGAATCAAGGCTTCCCATGATTCCTGCAATACCTAATGCTTTGTTTGTATCGGCGATTAGAAGAAAGTTTGGACCTAGATTTTTTCTGCTGCCGTCAAGGATATCAATAGACTCCTTGTCCTTTGCTCTTCTTACGATGATCTTTCTATCAATTTTTCTCAAGTCATATGTATGAAGCGGTTGTCCAGTTTCCAGCATTACAAAATTAGCAATATCAACAATCGCATTAATGGACTTATAACCAGATCGCTCAAGTTTCTTTATGAGCCATTTCGGTGTTTTTGCATTTTTGTTTATAGACTTGATAACTCTGGTCATGAAAACAGGACAATCTTCTTTAGATTGAACATCAACGTCCATTATTTCCTTATGATGAATTTGAGGATCTGGGTGAGCTTGATTCATGATCTTGGAATTATCCAGCGCACTGATTTCTTGGATGATCCCTTTGTAACTGAAACAGTCGGCTCGATTAGGTGTCAAGCTGATATCTAGTATCGCTTCGCCTTTATCTTTTTCGATCTCTGATTCAATTCCTGACAGGGTCAAAAGATCGGATAGTTCTATAGCACTATAATCTTTTTTAAATGACTCATTGATCCATTTTACAGGCAGCTTCATAACTAGAACTGATTTAAGAAATTAAGATCATTTTCATAAAAAGATCGAATATCTTTTATGCCATATTTCAGCATTGTCAATCTTTCTACTCCCATACCAAAAGCATAGCCACTATATATTTCAGTGTTAATACCAAGGTTTTCTAGAACTTTTGGATGCACCATTCCGCATCCTAGTATTTCTAGCCATTTTTTATCCTTAGACAATATGTCTACTTCTGCTGATGGTTCGGTAAAAGGAAAGTAAGAGGGTCTGAAACGCACATCAGATTTCTCTTCAAAAAATGTATTGATGAATTGATGCAATACCCCCTTTAAGTGGCTGAAGTTTATCCCCTTGTCAATTACTAGGCCTTCAATTTGATGAAACATAGGCGTATGAGTTATATCTGAATCTCTGCGATAAACTTTACCTGGGGCTATAACCCTTATTGGGACACCCTCTTTTTCCATGCTTCGGATTTGAATTGGGGATGTATGTGTTCTTAATAGGTACTCAGAGTTAAAGTAGAAAGTATCATGCATTGCTCTTGCAGGATGGTTATGAGGAATATTGAGAGCAGTAAAATTATGGTACTCATCTTCTATCTCTGGGCCGTCTTCAACAACGAAGCCTGCACCAAAAAATATTTCTTCAATTTCTAGCAGAGTCTTGGTTACTGGATGTCTATGACCATGGAAATTTTCTCTTCCAGGAAGAGAGACATCTATTATTTTGTCTTCAATGCTTTGATTGATTTCTTTTTTCTTGATTGATGCCTTCCTATCAGAAAGCTTTTCTTGAATCATTGATTTGATTTCGTTGATTCTCTTCCCATGTGCAGGACGATCTTTCGGATCAATTTTTGATAGTGACTTAAGAGCCGCTGTAACAGATCCTTTCTTCCCTAGATATTTGACCCTTAGAGATTCAAGTTCACTCGATGATGAACATTCATTTATTTCTTGGATTGCTGAATTTGACAGATCTGAAAGATTGTCGCCCATCAGGCATTCTCTAATGCGGTTTTTGCTTTATCCGATATGGCTTTAAATGCTTCCGAATCATGAACTGCGATATCCGCAAGGATTTTTCGATCAATTTCAACACCCGCAGATCTGAGTCCATGCATTAGTTTACTATATGAAAGATTATTCTCTCTTGCTGCTGCATTGATTCTGATAATCCATAATGCTCTGAACGTGCTCTTTTTCTTTCTTCTGTCTCTATAAGC
>Ga0208130_1000992_pt1 | contig 13945 bp, 9 predicted proteins | sample ETNtaG_31_FD_185771 | JGI IMG/M metagenome (GOLD analysis project Ga0208130, IMG submission 185771) | Marine microbial and viral communities from oxygen minimum zone, Eastern Pacific Ocean - ETNP201310SV78 (SPAdes) (version 2) | ecosystem: Environmental > Aquatic > Marine > Oceanic ...
GCACTTATCTTAATGGAAAAAGCTATGCAATTAGCAATTTCTGATTCAGCTAATGATGATATAAAAAAATATATAGATGAAATACAGATTCCTAAGGGTTATTGGAAATATAGAGATCCTGGAAAATGGATAGCATCAAGGAATGGAATTAAAGATATAAAGACCAGTATTACTAAAATAGGTGTTCTACAACAAAACCTTATAAATTCAGCCTGCAAAAGAATTATAGATGGTGATATTAGAGCAAGTATTATTTTAGGTGGCGAGTCTAGATATAAAAAAATTCTTGCTGAAATTGAACAAAAAGATTTTATAGAAACTGAACTTAATATTAATCCTGATTTTTATATTAAAGCTGATGATGATTTGCAGTTAGAGGTTGAAGCAGATGAACTTGGCAATATGGCTGTTGGCTATTACTCAATAATGGAAAGTTCTTTAAGATCTAAATCAGATTTTCTTGAACATCATAAAAAAATTGCAAAAATTTATGAAAACTTCTCAAAAATATCTTCCACAAATTCTTTGGCTTGGAATGATAAGGAGTATACCTATGAAGAAATTTTAAATCCTAGTGATAAAAATCCTACTTTAGCTTTTCCATATAATAAATTTCATTGCACAAGTTGGAATGTGAATCAAGCCGCTGCGCTTATCATTTGTTCTGATGAGATAGCAGATTTATTAGAAGTCCCTGATTCAAAAAGAGTGTATCCTCTTGCCTCATCAGAAAACAATCACATGATAGCAACCCTTCAAAGACCTGATTTATCAAAATCAGCTGGTATGAATTTAGCAGCAGATTTTATTTTAGATATATGTAAGAAAAATAATATATCGCCCAATTTATATGACCTATATAGCTGCTTTCCTGTTGCAGTTGAAATGTTTGCTAATTCGTTAGATTTAAAAGAGCTTAATAATATAACTGTAACTGGTGGTATGTCTTTTGCTGGCGGACCTCTTAATAGTTATGTCTTAAATTCAACTGTGCAAATGATTGAAATGATTAGGAAGTATATGAATGTTGGCATTGTTACAGGTGTTTCTGGGATGATGACCAAACAATCATATGCATTATGGTCTAAAAACCCGTTAATAGAATTTTTACATGAAGATGTAACATCTCAGGCAAAAGAGATTGATCTACCAGTTGAGTTATCAGATTTAAATAATGGATATGGGTTAGTTTTGGGTTATACGGTCTTACATTCAAACAATTCTGCAGTTAAAGGTGTACTATATATAGAGGATAAAAATAAAAAGAGGAAACTAATTACAACATCTGATAAATTAATAATGAAATCAATGGAGAGTGAAGAATGGGTTGGGAAAAAAATTCAATTTTTAAATACTATATTAGTTACGGAATAGTCTTATTACTGACGATCTCTATTTCAGCCAATGAAATAGATAATTCAATAAAGGACAATAAAAAAGCTTTTGAAAAAATTGCTTTACAAATATGGGAATATGCAGAGCTGGGTTATTTAGAAAATAAAAGCTCGAACCTTCTAGCAAACGAGCTTGAAAAGAATGGATTTACAATACAAAAAGGTTTAGCAGGAATACCTACAAGTTTTATTGCTGAATATAATAACGGAGGTCCTGTTATAGGTATATTAGGGGAATTTGATGCGTTACCTGGCTTAGCGCAGACTTCCTCACCTTTTAAAGAGGTTGCAGATAATGATACTAATGCTGGTCATGCATGTGGTCATCATTTGTTTGGAGCTGCTTCAGCCTGGGCCGCTGTTGCTATAAAAGATTGGATTAAAAAAAATAATATAAATGGGACTATTAGATTTTATGGAACGCCTGCTGAAGAAGGTGGATCTGGAAAAGTATATCTAGTAAGAGCGGGTTTGTTTGATGATGTCGATATCGTTCTTCATTGGCATCCAGATGATATAAATTCTGCAAACCCCAGAACTTCTAATTCAAATAAATCTGGGAAATTTACATTTAGAGGTATTTCTGCGCATGCAGCTGGAGCACCTGAACAAGGTCGATCAGCTTTAGACGGTGTAGAAGGAATGAATCATATGGTTAATATGATGAGAGAGCACATTCCACAAGAATCTAGAATTCATTATGTTATTACTAAAGGAGGTTTAGCGCCTAATGTAGTTCCTGACTTAGCTGAAGTTTATTACTATGTTAGACATCCTAAAATGGATATGGTTGACGAACTATTTAATAGAGTGGTTAAAATTGCTGAAGGTGCTGCTCTTGGCACTGAAACAAATATGAGCTATGAAGTAATGCATGGAAACTATTCACTTCTACCAAATGAGACTATTCAAAAAATTGTTCATAAAAATTTAACTAACTTAGGTGGTTTTACCTACACAGAAAGTGAAAATGAATACGCTAAAGAAATTTATAAAACATTTTTCAATCCGAGTGTTGAAATAGGATCTCAACAAAATGTAACTGATTATGTAATGTCTCATGGATATGGATCAACTGATGTTGGTGACGTTAGTTGGGTTGTTCCAACAGCTGGCTTTAGAACTGCAACATGGGTTCCTGGGACTCCTGCACATTCATGGCAAGCAGTTTCATCAGGTGGAACCAGTATAGGATTAAAAGGCGCTCAATTAGCAGCAAATACTCTAGCATTAAGTATTAAAGAAATTTTTGAGAATCCTTTAATAATAAATAAAGCAAAAGATGAATTAAAAATTAGAAGAGGTGATGATTTTGTTTACAAGCCTTTGCTTGGAGATAGAAACCCCCCACTTGATTACAGAAAAAACTAATTAGGTTGAATTGCTACTGCTGCGTTTGGCCTTCTTAGATCAGCATATCCATAATTAATACCATTAATAATATGAATGCTTTGCGTGCTTCCCATTGTATGTTCAGGAGTAACCTTGTGCCCTATTATTTTTAAACCTCTTACAGTATCTGAGCTTAATGTCCTTTCATACGAGATACCCGTATTAGGCCAGTCTTTATGAACTCTAGGTGACATTGTTGCATCTCCAATATTTAGATCAAAATCAATAACACCAGTTATAACTCGTAATACTGCAGCAGGTATATGAGTACCTCCTGGAGAGCCTGTTACTAACATTAGTTCATTTTCTTTATTAAATACCATTGTTGGAGCCATTGTGCTCATTGGTTTTTTCCCTGGCTCAAATTTGTTTCCAGTACTTGCAGAACGCCCTTTCTGATTTTTATCACCATATCTATAAGCGAAGTTATTCATTTGATTATTCATTAAGATTCCTGTTCCAGGGATAGTTACTCCCGAGCCGAAAGAATAGCCTAAGGTGTATGTATTTGAGACAGCATTGCCTTCGCCATCAATTATAGAGAAATGAGTTGTATCTCTACTTTCTTTTACATAGTCAAGCTTCTTAACCACAGTTGATTTTGATGCTTTTTTTACATTAATTGTTTCAGCTAACTCTTTAGTTCTTTCTTTTGATAATAAATCTTTAACAGGAACATTAAAATATTTAGGATCACCAACAAAATGTGATCTATTATTGTGACCTCTTCTTTCAGCTTCTGCTAACAAATGATATGTAATAGTAGAATCACTCTGGAGCTCCCCCAAGCCAAAGTAATTCAGAATATTTAATGCAGTTAATAAGGTAATTCCACCACCTGATGGAGGACCAGCAGTAAAAACTAGGTTACCTCTATATGCTGTGGAAATAGGATCACCAAAGGATGCTTTATATGAACTAAAATCTTCTAAAGAAAATAAACCATTATTTGCATTCATGGCCTCTACCATAAGAGTAGCAATTTCACCCTTATAGAAACCATCCATTCCCTGATCCGCAATAAGACTAAAAGTTTTAGCTAAATCAGGTCTCTTTAATATTGAGTTTTCTGCAACTGCTTTATTATTTTTAAAATATATTCTAAAAGACTCAGGGTCTTCTCTTAACTGAGGAGTTTCTTCAATTACTTTATTGAGATCATATGAAACTTTTATACCTTCAGAGGCTTGTTTAATTACAGGTTCTAATACTTCTTTTAAAGATAATTTACCAAAATTTTTATGAGCTTCTAGAAGACCAGCTACAGTTCCTGGAACTGCAGAAGCTTTATATCCATATCTAGTTTTATCAAACATATCATCAGTAAAATCTTTTGGATTAAATTTTTTATTCTTTGCCAGATCAAAAATTTTTGTTATCGAAGAATTTAATGGTGATTTACTTCTATAATCTATATAAAAAATCTTATCTTTTTCTTTTATATAAACCAACATAAAACCGCCTCCACCTAAATTACCAGCCCTAGGTAAAGTAACTGCAAGCGAGAACCCAACAGCAACTGCAGCATCAACTGCATTTCCTCCTTTATTTAAAATTTCTACTCCTATATCTGAGGACAAATAATTCTGTGAAACCACCATGCCAGATCTACCTTCTACAGGATGATATGGTGATAAGTAATCTATATAACTTTGTTGAGCATTAACAAAATTTACAATAAAAATTAATAATAATTTTTTCATTAAAATATTATAGGTGCTAAAAAGTACGCAAATAATGTTACTACAAATATTCCAACTATATTTAAGGCAAACCCTGCCCGCATCATTGTTGAAATAGTAAATTTACCAGAGCCATAAACAATAGCATTTGGAGGGGTGGCAACTGGTAACATAAATGCACAACTGGCTGCTAGGCATACTGGTATAGTTAAAGCTACAGGAACAATTCCTATAGCAATAGCGACTGCTGCAAAAACTGGTAAGAAAGTAGCGGTTGTTGCGACATTGCTAGTCATTTCAGTTAGGAAAATAATCATTGTAGCTACGGCAAGTATCAATACTATAGAAGGAACATTTTCTAAAATAGTTAATCCCTCTCCAATCCATAATCCCAAACCTGTTTGGGATACCTGAGCACCAAGGGATAAACCTCCACCAAACAATATTAATAAACCCCATGGTAATTTTGATGTTGCTTCCCACTGCAATAAACTCTTATTTTTTTCTGATGATGGAATCATAAATAATAAAATTGCAGCAATGATTGCAACACCAGCATCTTGAAGCTCAATACCTAAATTATCTCTTATAAATTTACTTGAAATCCAAAAGACAATTGCTAAAAAGAATAATGCTGATACTTTTATTTCATCTTTAGATAAAGGGCCTAATTCATCATACATTCCTTGTAATTTTATTCTTGTTTCTGTTGATGAAGAAAAAGAAGTTGGGAATATATATTTAGTAAGAATTATCCATGCAAACATCAACATAACTGCAGCAACTGGAACTCCAATCTTCATCCAGTCTAAAAAACTAATATCAACTCCAAATTGATTATTCATAAATTGAACAAATACTATGTTAGGTGCGGTACCAATAATTGTAGACATGCCTCCTATTGTTGCTGCATAAGCTATACCAAGCATTAAAGCAGTATCAAAGTATCGTTGTTGTTGATCAGAAATGTTTGGAATCGTTTGAGCCACTACTGTACAAACAGCTAGACCTATAGGTAGTAACATTAAAGTAGTCGAGGTATTCATTACAAACATGCTAACTAAAGCAGCTACTAGCATAAAACTCCCTATAAGAGCAGAGCCATTTGTGCCCATAAGAATTATCATCTTTAATGCCATTCTTTTATGTAGCCCTGACGCTTCTATTCCAAGAGCTAAAATAAAACCACCTAGAAATAAATATATATTTTTATCAGCAAATGGTGCTGCAGTTTCTTGAAAAGTTGATATACCTAAAATTGGAAATAACGCTAGAGGTATCAAAGCTGTTACAGCCACTGGTATGGCTTCAGTAGCCCACCAGATAGCCATTAATAATAGAATTGCTAAAACAAACCATGCTGATTGGCTATTAACATAGAAAACTTTATCTTTAATATTGAAGTTTTTTCCATCGAGTGAAGCTAGACTTTCTGGAATAGCATTTACCAATCCCATTATTAGCACTAATGAAAATACTGCTAAGCCTATAAAAAAACCTTTATTATTTCCAAACATTAATTAACTCTATCATTATGCGCTTCAATAAAAAAGGGAGTCTAAGACTCCCTTTATTTAGTTAAGGTATTTTAGAACTTTTTATAAAATTCAATATTATAATTTTGTCCAAAGTCTGTATGAAGGTCACCCCAATACATACCGAATGTTTCATCAGCAAGAGGAGCTCTTTCATCTTCAATATTTTTGACCTGCAATCTAACTCTTAGACCGTTATCAAATTTGTATCCTAGAGTTACATTAACTACAGTCATTTCATCTACAGGCCACATTTGTCTGACACCATCTATCGTTTCAGTATGAGCTGATTCGAAGAATTCTGCCCACTGAGTAGCTGATACAAGCACTTCATATGGTCCATTTCTATATGTCATTTTCGCAGTGTATTTATCATCTATTCTTCCGTTAAGATTTAATAGACTATCAATACCTCTAACTGTAGCAAGACCAGCAAGAGTGCCATTAGCAGCATCACTTAATCTTCTTGCATCACCACCTGCAGCTTGATTGAAAGTATCGTAATGAACATGCATAAGTTTAAAACCAAAGTCACCTACATCAGTATCGATTTCATACATTACGCTTGTATCTTTACCTTCAATTGTTCTGGTATCTGTATTTACATAATAATCATTAACGCTCTGCACCTCACCAGCTGGGCAAAGTGTTGAAGGCCATGCAAAGTCATATCCTGCATAAGCTGTTCTTTTTACATTAGGATTACCAGTACATTCTGATGGTCCACCCTCTGCTCTAATCAATGTATCAAGTAAAATAGCATTCGTCATACCAAAGATACCGATCGTGTCTGTAGTTTCTATAGACCACTTATCCATAGTAATAATCAAACCATCAACTGGTTCAATAACTAAACCTATAGATTCATTATCTCCTTCTTCAGGAGTTAATCCTTTGTTACCTTCAGTAATCCTTTGCATTGAATAATTATCTTGATCTTCACCTGCAGCATATTGCAACAATGCGTCATTGGTTGAAGTACTTCTTCCTAAGAAACCTTCGTTTACCAAAATTAAAGCAGGCGCTCTAAAAGTTTCATTGTTTGAATATCTGAATTTAACTTGATCCATTACTTGCCATCCTAATGCTAATTTTGAAACTGTTGCTTTTCCATAGTCATTAGAATCTTCCATTCTGAGCGCATATTGCATATCAATCTTATCAGTAATAGGAATCTGAAGTTCTGTGAAGAATGATGAAGTCACTCTTGATCCGTTTGAATCTGGAGTAGCACTTGAATTCACAATGTCAGAAATTAATGGGAAAGTTAATCCTGCTCTTGGGCCAACTGGAACAGTATAAGGAATAGTTCCATTTATTCTTGGATCCCTATCATCTGTATAAGCTTCTTTTCTTATTTCAGCACCAATTAACATTCCAACAGGTCCTGCTGGTAACTCATATACATTAGGATTAGTCATTTTAAAATCCCACATATGTAATGAAGTAGTGTTGCCTCTAAAAATATTCATTGTAAATGAACTTTCATCTGAACAATTTCCTCCACAGAAAGGATTGTATGCATCAGGAGTGGACTTAGCTAACGCTGCGTCTAAAAGAGTCATTGATTGTCTACCATAGTTATCTTGTTTTGATTTAGCTTCTGAAATTACAATAGCTGTATCCCAATCCCAATCTCCCATTGACCCTCTAAAACCTTGAAGAAGTCTTACAGTGGTTCTGTGAGACTCGTACCCTCTTGGAGTATCAAATCTATGTCTTGATTTATATAAACCTAGACCATTTGTTATTTGTGAGCTATCAACAAGTTTATTTCCATCTGAATCAACTAATTGGTTTAACCAATAGTTTGATAATGGAACAAGATATGGTTGAGTACATGTACCGGTTCTTCCACAACCACCAGCACCAAGTGTTGTTCCGCCATATAATTGTTGATGAGCAACAGAATTATATAAACCAATTTCACTATATGCTTCAACTCCACTATCTAGTGTTGTATTTACAAAAACAAATAAATTATTTCTTTCTAGGTCTGGTCGCATCCATCTTGTTTCATTGTAATAAGCTCTTAATGAATCAGAGTTAGGATTAGTACTTGTGCTTTCATACAAACAAGTAGGTCCACCTGTTCCTACCCAAGCACAACCTCCAGTATTAGGTCTTGTATGTAGATAACGAGAACCGCCGCCTCTCCAAATACCATATTTAGATGCAGCATTATTATTTCTCCATGAAGTATCATCCCATGCAGTTCCATCATAAGCACCTAAACCAGGTGATACTCTTGCATCTTGTGCAAGCCATTTAGGATCTTCATTACCTCGAATTTCTTCTCTTTGATAGTGATCAAAATATAATGAAATATTTGTGTCACCCATATCTTGACCCCATTGAATACTTACTTTGTTATCTTGTGCATCCCATTCACTATATCCAATTGCCTTAAATCTTACATTTAGGCCTACAAAATCAGACTTAAGCACAGTGTTAACAACACCAGCTAATGCGTCAGCACCATAAATAGCAGAAGCACCATCTCTTAATATCTCAACCCGCTCTGCGCCATAAACTGGAATAGCGTTAGAGTTTGTAGTCATTACTGGCATCGAACCACCAAGAATTGGCTCAGTTTGATATCCAGGAGATTGAATTAATCTTCTTCCATTAAGCAAAGTTAAGGTATTACCTGTACCGATATCTCTAAGATTAAAAGCACCAACATCACCCCTTGATGCGTTATAACCACCACTAAATTCATTTTGGTTAAAGGTATTCTGACCAAATTCAGCAATGTTATCTAGAAGCTCATCACCTGAATCAATACCCAATGAATCAATATCATCAGAAGTAATTACAGAAACAGGTAAAGCACCTGTAATTTTAGCTCCTTTAATCTGAGAACCAACTACAACAACCTCTTCAACATCAGCATTAGCTGAATCTGAAGTATCTTGTGCTGAAATAGCAAGTGGTAAAAGTAAAACCAGTGAAAATAAAAACTTTAAGTTTTTCATACAAATTCCCCTTTTTGTAAAAAATTAACAAATACTGGGTAATTATATGCAAATGATAGATAAAAAGTCCAATTATGTGTCCTAAAAAAACACTTACTGATTTATGTAATCTTAGAGAGAAGATTATGTATTCTGTTCAGTGACTCAGCTTTGCTAAAAAAGCTTAATGTTAAGCCCATTGATGGTGATTTTGTTGCACCGGTTAAAGCAATTCTTATTGGTTGATTCACTTTAGGTACAGGGCAATTATTTTCTTGCTGATATTCTTTAAGAACTTTATCTATAGAATCTTCATTCCAATCATTAATATTGGCTAATAATTCTTTTAATTCAATCAAAATTGCTTTGCCTTCTTGGTCTAAAAATTTCTCAATTGCTTTTTCGTTATAATCGGAAACTTCCTGATAATACGGTCTAAGTGATTCAGCGATACCTTTTAGGGTATTTTCTGAGGTTCGCATAGACTCTATTAACAAATCAACATTGTCATGGTTGTTAATATCAATTGATATCTCTTCAAGAAATGGTTTTAAATGAGATTTAAAATCTTGAAGTGATAAATTTGCAAGATGTTGAGAATTTAGCCAATCAAGTTTTGTGATATCAAAAATTGCTCCTGCTTTCTGAACTTCGCTGAGATTAAAATTATTTATAAGATCATCTAAATAAAAAACCTCATCATCTCCTTTAGACCAGCCCAGCCTTGATAAGGTATTAATAATTGCCGTATCTAGATACCCAGCTTCTCTGTATTCTTCTAAACTAGTTGCAGCGTGTCTCTTGGATAGTCTTTTTTTATCAGGACCAAGAACTAATGGCAGGTGAGCATATTCAAGCCCAGGATAGCCCAAAGCATTTTGAATATGGATTTGTCTTGGTGTATTACTAATATGATCCTCACCTCTTATAACAGTAGTGACGCCTTGTTCATAATCATCAACAACATTACATAAGTGATAAGTTGGAGTTCCATCGCTTCTTAATAAAATCAAGTCATCTAACTCACTATTATTAAATTTGATTTCACCTCGGATAATATCATTTACAATAATTTCTCCATCTAATGGGGTTGCCAATCTTAATACTGTTTTCTCAGAGCGTTCCAACCCAAGGTCTCTACTTCTTCCGTCATACATTGGTTTTTTGCCAGCAGCGGCTTGCTCCCTTCGCATTTCTTCTAATTCTTCTTGAGAACAATCGCACCAATATGCATTACCTGATTCAATTATTTTTTCAGCAGCTTTTACATATATATCATTTCTTTCTGATTGATTAATTGGCTCCTTATCAGGAACAAGCCCTACTGAAGAAAGTGTATCTAGGATATTTTTCTCATATTCTACTTTTGAGCGCTCTCTGTCAGTATCTTCAATTCTGACTAAAAATAATCCATTGTTTTGCTTGGAATATACATAATTAAATAAAGCTGTTCTCAAGCCTCCTATATGAAGCGTTCCTGTTGGGCTTGGAGCAAATCTGGTTACAATTTTTTTCATTATAAGAACTTTCTCCAGATAGTTTTAATTGAATGATTCTTCTCTATCTCTAACAATTTTTCCTCATGCGCTTTCATATCACCTTTCGATGATGAAATTCTTATTAAGTTCTCATTCTCATCTATAACTATATTTTCTGATTTATTTTTATTTGTATTTAAATCATGTTCATTTGAAATAAATTCAAACTTACTTTGCCCACCGGTAAGTGACATGTATACATCTGCTAAAATATTTGCATCCAACAAGGCGCCATGAAAAGTTCTATCATATCCTGAGATATTAAACCTTGATGCCAATGCATCTAAAGAATTTCTTTGTCCAGGGTATTTATCTCTTGCAATAACTAAAGAGTCTTCTACCTCACAGATATCTTCTATTTTAGGATAACTTGTTGATGCTAATTGAAGTTCGGTATTTAAAAAACCTACATCAAATGGAGCGTTGTGAATAACAAGTGTTGAGCCTTCTATAAATTGAATTAATTCTTCAGCAATCTCATCAAATGATGGTTTATCTTCTAAATCTGAATTAGTAATTCCATGCACTTTTGTAGCTTCTTCATCTATTAGTCTTGAAGGATTTAGATATGTATGGAAATAATCTTCAGACTTTTTTCTATCATTTAATAAAACAGCGCCTATTTCTATAACTCTATGGCCTTGTTTAACTTCTAGTCCAGTGGTTTCTGTATCTAAAATTATATATTTCTTAGCCATGCTTAAATATTATCTATTCCTTTATTTGCCAAAGCATCAGCGATCTCATTTTTCTCATGCCCTGAATGTCCCTTAACCCAATTCCATCTTACATTATGCTTTGCAACATATTTATCGAGCTCAACCCATAAGTCTTTATTTTTAACATCTTTTTTTGACGCATTTTTCCAATTATTTTTTTTCCAATTATCAATCCAAGCAGTAATACCTTGCATTACATATTTTGAATCTGTAGTTAAATTAACTATACATGGTTCTTTTAAGGCTTTTAATCCTTCAATAGCAGCTTTTAATTCCATCTTATTATTAGTTGTATTTAACTCTCCTCCAAAGTATTCTTTTGAAACATTCTCATATTCAATCAGCACTCCCCAACCCCCTTCACCTGGATTTCCTCTGCAAGCACCATCGGTATAAATATTTACTGTTTTCATAAATTTAAATTAGAATTTGCATATGTTAAGTGTTGAACCAATAAAAGCATTTACCGATAATTATATTTGGTTAGTATCAACTAATGAAGGGTCAATAGTAATTGATCCAGGTGAATCAAAAAATATTCAAAAATTAATAGATAATAAAACAATTGATTTAAAGGGTATTTTAATTACCCATCATCACTACGATCATACAAACGGTTTAAGCGAATTAGTAAAAAAAAATAAGTTAGAAGTGTTTGGTCCTTTTAATAATATTGATGGTATTAATCATAGACTAAACGATAAAGACAAAATTTCTATCATTGGAATTGATTTTGAGATTATTTCTATTCCAGGTCATACATTAGATCATATTGGTTTTTATTCAGCTAATGCAAATAATCCTATCCTATTTTGTGGAGATACTTTATTTGCTGGTGGCTGCGGAAGAATTTTTGAAGGTACTTATGAGCAAATGTTTAATGCATTAAAAAAAATTACCAAGCTCCCGATAAAGACAAATATATATTGTGGTCACGAATATACATTATCTAATCTTAAATTTGCTCTTGAGGTAGATGATACTAATAAAGAATTAATAAAAGAATTTAAAAAAGTTGAAAATAAAATTAATTCAAATATTCCATCATTGCCTACAAGACTAGATAAAGAACTTAAGGTAAATCCGTTTCTTAGATGCGATAATATAAATATACAAAATAAAATTATAAAAAAGTTCAATGTATCAAACAATGAATTAGAAGTTTTTACTGCTTTAAGAAAATGGAAAGACAATTTTTAATTAAATATCTTGTTATTTTAATTGCTTTAGCTGGCTGTCAGCAGCTAGAAGTTAGTGATTCAAATCTTAATATAGATAATAATCAGAAATTAATAAAAAATTCATCAAATAATAACAACTCCATATCAAATGAAGTTGTTATCCCGTATTTGAATATATGGGAATATTTAATCAAAAATGCATCATCAAATGAAGAAGTAATAAACGATCGAATTCTTTTTTATATGAACACCCATCTAAAAGATATTGATAAATTTAGTGAATACCTAAATGATTCATACTATTTCATTTACTTTGTAATAAATGAACTAGAAAAAGCTAATCTACCAATAGAGCTTGCGCTACTACCTTATATAGAAAGCAATTATGATCCTTTCTCGATTTCATCATCTGGAGCTGTTGGCATCTGGCAGTTTATGCCTAGAACAGGAAGATTGTATGAACTCGAAAAAAACTGGTGGACTGAAGATAGACATGACCCATTTAGATCAACAATAGCAGCTATTGGGTATCTAGAATATTTATATGAAAGATTTGATGAAGATATTTATCTCACACTTGCAGCATATAATGCCGGCCCAACTTTACTTGACCGAAGAATCAACAAAAATAAAAGACGTGGTATAGGTGTTGACTTTTGGTCACTAGATCTTCCAAATCAAACCAAAGATTATGTGCCTAAATATATAGCACTAAAAGAGCTAGTCTTTAACTCAGATAAGTATGGGATACAACTCCCATATATTCCAAATAAAGCTGTAGTTAAAAAAGTAGTTATTCCTGGTCAAGTAGAAATTTTAACTTTTAGTGAATATGTAGGAATTAAGCCTGAGTTAATATACAAATTGAATGCTGGTTATACAAAATGGGCATCAGCACCACAAGACGAAAGTGTTTTTTATATACCTGAAGAAAAATACTATTTATTTGAAGGCGATGAAAACCCCTTCAGAAAATCTAATGAAATTAATTGGATTTCTCATATCATTACAAAAGGAGATAGTCTTTGGTCTTTAGCTGTAAAATATGATACTGAGGTAGATATTATTAAAGAGATTAATTACCTTAGGACTGATATTCTATCAATTGGATCAACTCTTCTTGTTCCTCTAGGTAAGACTGAATCTAATAAATTTATCCCTTACGAAATGTATATAGTTTCTGAAGGAGATACATTATGGAAAATTGCTAGAAAATACAATCTAGAAGTAAAAGATCTAGCAAGAATGAATTCTATCAATGAGAATTCATATTTATATTTGGGACAACAATTAACGGTAGGCAATAAAAATATTCATAGAAATATTGAATCAAAAAAAAGAACTATCCTTTATTCAGTAAAGCAAGGTGACAGCTTATATAAAATTGCTGAATTATTTGATGTGTCTATAAAAAACATTAAAGAAATAAATAAAATGAATAACAATGATTTAATGCCAGGGCAAATTATTAAAGTATCAATTAAAGCTTTTTAATTATCTGAGGTTTTTGGATCAAGAGCATCTCTTAAACCATCACCAAAAAAGTT
>Ga0208130_1000993_pt1 | contig 13944 bp, 11 predicted proteins | sample ETNtaG_31_FD_185771 | JGI IMG/M metagenome (GOLD analysis project Ga0208130, IMG submission 185771) | Marine microbial and viral communities from oxygen minimum zone, Eastern Pacific Ocean - ETNP201310SV78 (SPAdes) (version 2) | ecosystem: Environmental > Aquatic > Marine > Oceanic ...
CTCCCTGGGGAGAAGGTGCCCTTCAGGGTGGATGAGGGGTGTGAGAAAGTGCTCTTCCCCGGGCCTCACCCACCGTCTAAGAAGGTCCCCACTGTCCCGGAGGACGAAGGTTATTCTTGGGATGACGAATGAAAAATGGAATCAGGAAGGAGTCACACCACGAAGTCTTTCATTTCTTCTCCTCAGCAATTCGATGGTGAAAAGGAGAAGGATTGAAACAACCACGAGTAAGGTAGCAACCGCCAGGATGGTCGGGCTGATCTGTTCTCGGATTCCGGAAAACATCTGCCAGGGAATGGTACGCTGACGGTAGGATCCTACAAACAAGACCACCACAACCTCATCAAAGGAAGTGATGAAGGCGAACAACGCTCCGGAGATAACCCCAGGAGTAATCAGAGGAACAATAACCCTGAAGAAGGTGGTACTTGGAGAAGCTCCGAGACTTGAGGACGCACGGATCAGATTGTTGTCAAATCCGCTCAGTGTAGCGGTAACTGTGATCACGACGAATGGGGTTCCCAGAGCCGCATGAGCCAAAATCACTGCAATGTGGGTCCCTTGAATCCCAATCCTGCTGTAGAAGAAAAACATCCCCGCAGCCGAAATGATCAGTGGAACGATCATGGGTGAAATCAGGATGCTCATGATCAAGGTCCGGTAAGGCATCTGGGCCCTGGAAAGTCCCAAAGCCGCCAGAGTCCCAAGAGTCGTTGAAATCAGCGTTGAAAAAATTGCGATGATTACAGAATTCTGAACAGCTCCCTGCCAGTTGAGGTTGGTGAAAAAATCCTCGTACCATTTCAATGAATATCCTGCGGGATCAAATGCCAGCATCTCCTTGGTAAAGGTAAAAAATGGAACCGCATTAAAAGAGAGTGGGATGATTACCACCAAAGGAAAAACGAGAAAGAAGAATATTGCTCCGCAAAGAATTCGAAAGGCGTAATACCAGATTCTTTCGCTAAGGGAGAGATAAGGAGGCAGATCACTCATTTTCAGCCCAGTCTCATTTTATCGATGCCAACAATTCGGTCGTAGAGAATATAGAAGGCAATAACAATTCCTAGAAGAATAACTCCTAAAGCTGCTGCAAGTCCCCAATTCAGAGAAATGGAAATACTGTAAGCAATCCTATTACTGATGAAAGTCCCTGTGTTTCCTCCTACCAACTCAGGAGTAATGTAATAACCAATGGAGAGGATGAAAACCAAAATAGAACCTGCTCCTATCCCAGCAACAGTATTGGGAAAATAGACCTTCCAGAATGCTACCCAGGGATGTGCCCCCAAAGAAACCGCAGCCCGGACAAATGATTTCGGGATGGTCTTCATTACCGAATACAAAGGCAAAATCATAAACGGAAGGAGAATATGAGTCATGGCGATCACCGTTCCGGTTGCATTATGAATCATAGCAATCCGTTCATCTTCTCCCAACAATCCGAGTGAAACTAGAGTGTCATTGATCACCCCATGCTGTTGGAGCAATGCTATCCAGGAACATGTTCTGACGAGCAAGGATGTCCAAAATGGGAGCAAAACCAATATGATGAGCAGGTTGCCTATTTTAGTCGGTAAGATTGCCAATAAATAGGCAACAGGAAATCCTATCAATAAAGTCAGCCCAGTAATTAGTGCACTCATGAGCATCGTTCTGAGAAATAATTTGCTGTAAATTCTTTCTTCATCAGGAAGAATGATAAATTCTCCAGAACTTTTGAGTTTAGTATCTGTTGCTGCGAAGTAATAAGCTGGCGTGTATGGAGTAGAAAATTGATGGATGATTTGCCAAGTCTTGAGATCTCCCCAACGTTTATCTATTTTAATCAGTGCCGCTTTAAAAGGAGCTCGCCTGATGCGTTTGATTTTCCTGCCTGAACTTCGAAAAAGACTAGAAAGTCCTGAACTTTCATAGTTGAGTCTTTGCCCCACACGGGTATGGGTCCGATTCTTTTTTGCTTCTTTCAGATCTTTTACAAAAGCTTCAAAAATTTCTTCCCCAGGTAATTCTCCTGAATGGGGATCCCATGTCTGAATGTTTTTGGTCGTTCTAGGAAGGATCTCTGGGACAATGGAGTTATCCACAGAGAGCATCAACATGTCTACAATCGGAATAAGAAACGTAACAACGATGAACAGGAGTAAAGGCGCTACTAACAAAAAAGCACTTAATTTTTCTCTACGGTAGGCTTTTTTAAGACTGACTTTAAGGGGAATTCCATCAGCAGTTAGCAGTTGCTCCATGAAAATCTGAGAAAAAGATAGGTATATTAAAGGTGGGTTAGAGAAACGGGGGAAAATGAATCCCCCGAATCTGATTCAACTACTGCGCAAGCCAGGCGTTGAACTTGGTATCAAGATCATCGCGGTTATCAGCCCACCAGTTATAGTTTTGCAAAAGGGTGTTTTTTGAATTATTAGGATCAGTTGGCATATGAGGCGCCATATCAATTCCTAAAGTTGCATGTTTTCCTACCAATGGTGCGGAGGAGTTTCTTGCAGGCCCGTAGGAGATGAATTTTGCTTGGTCAGCTAATCTCTGAGTATCCGTTGCAAACTGAACAAACTTCAAAACTTCATGCTTGTTCTTACTTCCTTTTGGGATGACCCAACCATCCAGGTCAAAGACCTGCCAATCCCAAAGCATGGCAACAGGCTGATTGTCCTCAGCAATCATGCTGAAAAGACGTCCGTTGTAGGTAGAACCAACAACAACTTCTCCGTCAGCCAATAACTGAGGAGTCTGTGCTCCTGCAGTCCACCAGATCACTTGATCCTTAATGGTGTCCAATTTGGCAAAGGCTTGCTTGATACCGGCGTCGGTACTCAAAACATCATAAACATTGGATGGATCAACACCGTCACACATCAACGCCCACTCCATATTGTCAATAGGACGTTTTTGTAAGGAACGTTTCCCAGGAAAAGTTTTCAGGTCGAAAACATCACAGACACTGGTCATTGGTTTAGAGACTAGGTCTTTGCGATAACCAAAGGTGGTGGAATACACAATTTGGGGAATGAAGCACTCGGAAACGATCAAGTCACCAAAATCTTCTGAAGCAGGTGTTCCATCAGGAGCAGGAGGAAGGAGTAAGTCATGACTGATGACTTCAACCAGTCCTTCATCACACAATCTCATTGCGTCGGCAGCAACCGCATCAAGAAGATCCCAGGTGACATTACCTGCCTGGTCCATAGCTCGAAGTTTTGCCACTCCATCTCCTGCGGAGTCATCATTGATGATCTTCACACCAGGATTCATCTTCATGTAGGGATCATGGTAGGCCTTCTGCTGGCTTGCGGTGTAAGCACCGCCCCAGGATACGACGACCAGTTCAACTGCAGAGACCGGCAGAGCCAGTCCCAGGATCATTGCAAACCCGGTCAGGGCAGCAATGCTTTTAGGGATGAATGAATTCATATCTCCTCATTCTTTGAAAGGTTCCCGGACAGCATAGGGAATTCCATACTGAGCCGGCTTTGATTAAGCAGCATGCATATCCAATGCACGTGCGTCTTCCACATGCCAACCAACCTGAACCGAATCTCCCGGTTTGAGTTGGGTATGATCTGCGGAATTTGGGACCTTGATGATGAAGTCATCATGGCCGCATACATTGACCCGGGAGCGAATATGATCTCCCAGATAGATCAATTCCAGAACCTGTGCTTCCACCAGATTCTTGCATGAATTAGTTTTCGGGTTGATGAAGACCCTTTCCGGCCTCAAAGATATTGAGGTTTCAGTTCCTACCGAATCCACATTGACCGCAAGAGCATCTACGGATTGTCCATTTTCAAGGGTGACCTTGCAGGTGGTGCCATTCATGTCACTGACTTTCCCCCGAAGCGTATTATTCTCCCCGATGAATTGCGCAACAAACGCATTTTCCGGAGCTTCATAGAGTTGTTCCGGACTGGCCAACTGCTGGATGATTCCATCATTGAATACCGCAATTCGGTTGGACATGGTGAGCGCTTCACTCTGATCGTGGGTGACGTAAACGATGGTGACCCCAAGATTTTCATGGATATGCTTGATTTCGTACTGCATCTGCTCGCGCAGTTGCTTGTCCAATGCCCCAAGGGGTTCGTCCATCAAGACCAGGCTGGGTTCGAAGACCAATGCTCTTGCCACTGCGACACGTTGTTGCTGCCCTCCCGAAAGCTGCATCGGACGGCGATTTTGAAATCCCTCCAACTGTACCATGCCCAGAGCCCTCTTGATTTTGGATTCGATTTCTGAATTCGGCAATTTCCTGACTTTCAACGGAAAAGCCAAATTTTCCTTGACCGTCATGTGGGGGAAAAGGGCGTAATTCTGGAAAACCATGCCGATGTTCCGTTTATGAGGAGGTACATTGTTGATCGGCTTACCGTTGAGAATGATTTCTCCATGGGTTGCCGTCTCGAATCCGGCAAGCATCAACAGGCAAGTGGTTTTCCCGGACCCGGAAGGTCCCAGCATGGTCAGGAATTCTCCTTCTTGAATGTCAAGATTGAGGTTCTTGACCACCAGCGTTTCTCCGTCATAACTCTTTTGGACGTTTTTGAACTGGACAAAGGCTTCGCTGGAAGACATCTAAATTTAATTTTTAACTGGATCGGGTTGACTTCACGGAAGGAACAATCGTTTTTTTTTGAAAGGAGTAAAGTTAATGGACTTTTATAATGATGTCAATGTCTTATTTAAAAAAAACGTGCTCAAACAAAATGAAAAGGATGTCTTTTGAAATTTTCAATAACCGCTCAGATTTCATTCACAAGGAATTCAAAATTCGTAATATACATTCATGATTAAGCTCCAGGGAATTCAAATCTTTTTTAAAAGAATCTTTCATCAATCCAGCATAGATTCCATTTTTGACATTGAGGATATTTATTTAATTACAAAGGGTTTTGCACTTTCAAAGTATGTTCACGCAAACGCCTGCAAAGTCTCAAAAAGCTCTTTTTCTATGGGAATCCCTTCCCGCATTAATCTTTGGCGGTTTTCCTGACGACGTTCATTGGGTAAACGTGTTCCATCCTGTTCCGTGATGGATGCCATCAATTCAGAGATGGTTTCATTAAAAGTTCCCCCTGACTGCATTTGCGGTTCGATGGCAAGAAAAAACTGTCCGTTGTCAATCGGCTGCCCATCTTCCTCGATGAAGGAACCCTGTTGTGTTCCGAGTTTTGCTCCTGTAAGTGCACTGCAAAGGACTTCAACCAGAAGTCCGATATTGAACCCTTTGACTCCACCTGCTGGAACCATCGAACCGGTCAATCCCTGTACTGGATCGCTGGTGGGTTTGCCTTCAGCATCAAGGGCCCAACCAAAAGGAATCGACTCTCCCTGTTCTACTGCTCGTTTCAATGTTGTCCAGGAAACCTCGGTGGTGGACTGGTCCACGAGGAACGCAACTTCTCCCTCTGGAGCAGGAACCGCAAAGGAGATCGGATTGGTCCCGATGACTGGAATGTTCCCCCCGGGTGGTGCGACTACGGGAGCAACATTGGTCGCTCCGAATGCCAGTAAACCTGCACGAGCGAGATAGCCCGTGTGAAAGCCAAGGGTGGCAGCATTATAGGAGTTGTAAACCGTCATCACCGAGATGCCATGTTCTCGGGCTGCAGGGATGAGATGCCTGAATCCTGCTTCAATCGCCGGATGGGCAAAACCATGCAATGCATCTACACGGAAGCAGGTTTTTGAAACTGCATCAATCTTCGGAATGACTTTCCCATCCACTTTTCCACTCAGCAGGTGGGAACAATAATACTGGAGCCAATAAAAGCCGTGCCCTTCCAATCCCGAAAGTTCTGTGTCCAGGATGGCCTCCGTGAAATATTCCGCATTTTCCGGAGAAGTGCCTGCACCTAACAACGCGTCATGAATGAGTTTTCTCGCGTCTTCAGGAGTCATAAACAGGTTGCTGGGCATGATACTCTTGCCAGGGAACGATGCGGTTCTAAAATGATTTTGGCTAAGAAGATATGAAACTTTGGAAGGCCTGGATTTTAATGATGATTCAGTTGTTTCATTTTATCCAAGCTCCAGTATTCTGAGTTCAATTAAGAATGCTCCTAAAAACACTTAAAAATCGGTTGGTGCCCCTCCTTCCGATTTTCTTCGTGCAACAAAGTCCGTCAGTGCTTCCAGCCTGTCTGAAGGTAGAGTAGGAGCTTCAAATCTTTCGAGAATTTCCTGATACAACTGGTTCGCGCGCTTTGCGGTCCAGATGCTTCCAACCGCTTCCCAAGCCTCAAAATTCCTCCAGTCACTGACAAAGGGCTCATAGAACGCACTCATGTAGCGATCCTGTGTGTGCTGGATGCCAAAATAATGTCCTGAGGAACCGACCTCTTTGATCGCATCGAGCGCGATCGATTCGGGTGAGGCATCCCAGACTTCAGGTTCCATGTAGCGCTGGATCATTTGCAGGATTTCACAATCCATGATGAATTTTTCGGGACAGGCGATCAACCCTCCCTCCAGCCAACCAGCCGCATGATACACCACATGGGTTCCGGACTGCACCGCGGACCAGAGGGAATTGGAGGTCTCCCAAATCGACTGCCCGTCCGGCACATTGGCTGTGCAGACCCCGGAAGCCCGCATCGGGATGCCATAAAAACGGGCCATCTGACCGGTGATCTGGGTCGCACGCATGTATTCCGGTGTGCCGAAAGCCGGTGCACCGGATTTCATGTCAACATTCGAGGTGAAGGTCCCGATCACACAGGCACAGCCTGGTTGAACATGCTGAAACAAGGCAATCGCTGAAAGGGCTTCGGCAATCGAAAGCGTCACGGCACCGGTTATGGTCACAGGCGCCATCGCACCCGCCAGAGTGAAGGGGGTGACAAATACCGCCTGACCTCTTCGGATCATACGCAGCGACCCATCGATCATCGGATGATCATGCTTCAGGGGAGACGTTGAATTGATGTTAGTGTAAAGATGGGGTTTTGACTGGAATTCCTCTTCCGACAATCCTCCCGCGATCTTGACCATTTCCATCACGTCTTCGACCCTTTCCTTGCCAAGGGCATATGCATGGCAGACTTTGTCCGACAAGGTCAGTTTGTCAAAGAGAACATCCAGGTGACGGATGGAGGGATGAAGGTCCACCGGTTCCACCGGATAACCGCCGATCATATGAATGCAATTGAAATAGTGCGAAAGTTTGATCAGATTCGCACATTGTTCCCGGGTACCGGGAACCTTCTTGCCAAGATCAAGATCGTAATAATTGGGCGGTGAGGAAACATTCCCAAAAAGAATGTGACGGTCTCCAATGATGATTTCTCGTTCCTCATTTCTAGGCGTGATGGTAAATCGGGAAGGAGCTTTTCGCACCATCTCCATCACCCATTCCCGGTCCATCCTGACATTGCTGCCTTCAACTCGGCATCCTGCTTTGGCAAAAAGCTCCTGGGCTTCCTCGTTCAGGAACTCGATCCCGATGTTTTCAAGAATCTTCATTGCCCCGTCATGAATCGCCTCGACCCCTTCCTCGGGGAGCGGTTCGATGGGAGGATCCTGGTTTACAGGAATCCGCCATGGGCTTTGCTTGAAAAGTTCTCCTCCGCGTCTGGCGGTGTTTGCGGCCCGTCCTCCTGAACGGGTCCTTCGTTTTGCAGACGTTGTTTTTGGTTTGGTATCGCTGTCGTTCATGGAGAATTTTTGATCAATTGTTTACTCATTTTTCAACAACTCATGGATCGATCCTGAATTCATAATAATAAAATGAACTCTAAAGATTTCTGAAAATTAAGGCGAGAAAAATATGACTGCCCCAAAGATTTCTTTGTGATTTGATCTGGAAGTGGGTTCGGGAAACTTGATTTGAGGCAATCAAGGTCCCAAAGTCGATGGAAGATAAGTTTTGCTGGAAGACGAATGCTTCCAGCAAAATGCTAGACCCTCAATTTCTCGTTTTGGGGATCACAGGGAGATTCTTCGATAACCCGGGCAGGATAACGTTTGTCCAGGATTTCGAGTTCCAGTTCGGTTCCAACGCTTCCGGTTCCACTTTCGACATACGCCAAAGCGAGACTCTTGCCGACGGAATGCCCGTAACATCCGGAGGTGGCCCTGCCGATCATTTCATTCCCGGAAAAAACAGGTTCATTCCCCATCGGATCTGCATCGTCCACATCCACTTCGAGGGTGATGAATTCCTGTGGGACACCTGATTCACGCTGCAAAAGCAAAGCTTCCCGACCGGTAAACTGTCCCTTTTGGATTTTCACGAAACGGTCCAGACCTGCCTCGAGGATCGAATACTCTTTGGTCAAATCCATACCCCACATCCGGTAGGATTTTTCCAGCCTGAGGGACTCCATCGCGTACATCCCAAGATGAACAAGATCCATTCCCTGTCCTGCCTCGACGATGGCATCAAAGAGTTCCAACTGACGGTCAATCGGATGGTGCAGTTCCCAGCCCAACTCCCCGACAAAGTTGACACGCATCGCCAACAGGGGAACTCCTGCAACGCTGATCGCCTGGGAAGTGAGCCACGGAAAGGCCGAAGATGAAAGATCAGCATCAGTGAGCTTTGCCATGAGGTTTCTTGACTCCGGACCGCACACGACCAGGGTTCCAAGATCCATGGTTTTGTTGACCAGTTTGACGCTGTTATCCTTGGGAAGGTTTTTCAGCAGCAGATCATGGTCATGACGCTCCGCCGCTCCGGAACTGACCAGATAAAAGCGGTCTTCGTCTTCACGGGTGATGGTGAATTCCGATTCAACACCGCCTGTAGGAGTCAAGGCATGGGCGAGGGTGATTCCCCCTTTTTTCTTCGGCAACCGGTTGGCAACCATCGAATCGAGAAAAGCTTCTGCTCCGGGACCGGAAACTTCATGCTTGGCAAATGGAGTCAGATCAAGCAGTGCGGCCCTTTCTCGGGTTCCAACAACTTCAAGTCCGACACGTTTGAACCAGTTGGTTCGGCGGCTGTGAAAACTGTATTGGTTGAGGGGCTCCTGCCCTTTTGCAGCAAACCAGTTAGGCCGTTCCCATCCATAACGCTGACCAAAAGCAGCATTCAGGTCTTTATGCCGATCATAAACCCTGCTGGTTTTGGTAGGCCTTGCCGCAGGTCTCTCTTCAAAATCGTAATGGATGACAAAGACATGCTCGTAGGCTTCTTCGTTTTTCGCCTTGATGAAATCCCGGGTTGATTGAGCGGCACTGTAACGTCTCGGGTCAACCCCAAGCATATCAATGCTCGCATGACCCTCGATGATCCATTCCGCAAGAAATTTCCCGGAACCCCCTGCTGCGGTGATGCCGAAGCTGTGACCTTCTGAAAGATAGAAGTTGCGTAATCCCGGAGCCGGCCCAACGATGGGGTTACCATCCGGAGTATAGGCAATCGGACCGTTGATACATTCCTTCATTCCGGCTGATTCAAAAAGCGGGACCCTTTTTCCTGCAGCAATCACATGCGGTTCCAGGCGTTCCACATCCGGAGCCAGCAGCTCCTGCCCGAATCCTTCCGGAACCCCGTCCAGTGCCCAGCAGGGAGCTCCTTTTTCGTAAGGACCGAGAATCAGTCCATCGGCTTCCTGACGCATATAGTAGGAGGCATCGCTTTCACGAAGCACGGCCAATTCAGGATTTCCTCCCTGATTGTATTCCGCCAGTTCGGGGATCGCACCGGTGACGATGTATTGATGTTCCACCGGAACTACAGGCAGTTCGAGCCCCACCATCCGACCTGTCTCACGGGCATAGTTCCCGGTACAGGAAATCACAACCTCACAGGTGATGTCTCCCTGGGCGGTACTGACCATCCACTCATCATTCGGTTTCTGGCGGATGCCGGTGACTTCGGTTTGGGTATAAATCTCACCTCCATTCATCCTCGCCCCCTTGGCCAGAGCCATGGTGAGGTCCACCGGGGCCACATGACCGTCATCAGGATGGTAAAGCGCACCTACCAGGTCACCCACTTCTGCAAAGGGCCAAAGTTTCTTAATTTCTTCGGGACCGATCAGATGATAAGGAACTCCGATGGTGCTTGCGGTTCCAGAATACCTTCGGTATTCATCCATCCTTTCCTGGGATCTGGCAAGACGCAGGTTCCCGTTTTTATGAAAACTAACGGGCTGTCCTGTTTCTTCCTCAAGTTTTTGGTAGAGATCGACGCTGTATTTGTGGATCTTGCCCACGCTGTAGCTCATGTTGAACAAAGGAAGCAAACCCGCGGCATGCCAGGTCGAACCTGAAGTGAGCTCGAGTTTTTCCAGCAGAACCGAGTCTTCCCAACCCATTTTACAGAGATGGTAAAGCAGGCTGGTTCCCACCACACCGCCACCGACCACGACTGCACGGTATTGCGTTTTCATGTTATGTCTCCTGAGAATTGGAAAAGATTGGGGGCATGCGTTAAGTTTGCCCTAAGCTGAAAGCCTCCCGGAAGGAGGCTCGGGTCTCAGTTTTTGATTTTGGCTACTTCTTCCTGGAAAACAGGAACCGCCTTGAACAGATCTCCGACGATACCGTAATCGGCCACCTTGAAGATCGGTGCTTCCGCATCTTTGTTAATGGCAACAATCACTTTTGAACCGGACATGCCCGCAAGATGCTGAATTGCTCCGGAGATGCCAAAGGCAAAGTAAAAATCAGGAGAAACCACCGTTCCGGTTTGACCGACCTGATGTTTATGCGGCATCCAACCCGCGTCACACACGGCTCTTGAAGCACCGAATGCGGCACCCATTTCACCTGCCAGAGGTTTGACAAAATCACATCCCTCGGTTCCACCGGTCCCACGACCAACGGAAACCACGATACTTGCTTCGTTGAGCTCGATCTCGTTGCTTTCTTCCACTTGAATGTCTCGGACTTCGACCCTCGAGTCCCCTTCAGGAATGCTGAGGCTGACGGTATCCGCGGTTTCAGGAGAGGCTTCTTCGGCTTCATAGGCTCCTGCACGAATGCTGATCACACGAAGTCCATCCTTGGTGAATCGGCATTGCTGCAACAGTTTGGTCGCCATGCAGGGTCGGGTGGCGGTGATATTGTCACCATCGATTTCCAGTTCAGTAACATCGCTCAATGCACCTACCCCCATCCTCGCAGCAACCCTTGGGGTCAGGTCTCGTCCGGTTTCCGAAGATGTGAGCCAGACCTGGGTTGCTCCGGATTGTCCAACCGCATCCGCTACCAGGGTGGTGTATTTTGAGGTGTTGTAAATCTCCAAACCAGCATCATCCGCAACATAGACCTTTCCAGAGCCATAACCTGCAAGCAGATCTGCCTGGGATGAAACTTCCTTACCGATCAGCACCGATTCCGCCTGGAGATTCATTGATTTGGCCAGACTCAATAATTCCAAAGTCGGCTTTTTGAGTTCCCCATTCTTTGTTTCGGCAACAACTAAAACTTTAGGCATACTTCATTCTCTTATTTAGAATTTTATCCAATCCTCAAACCGCCAACTTGGCTTCGCTTACCAATTTTTGAATGGCCATCGGAACAGTTTCTGTTTCTTCTCCTTCAAACCGTTCACCTTCCTTACGGGATTCCGGTTTTTCAAACTTGAGGACTTCTGTCATCGAACCCTGCAGTCCCAATTCTTCTGCCCCCATACCGAGATCGGATGGTGAGAGAGTTTCCATCGGTTTCTTCTTTGCCATCATGATTCCCCGCATGGAAGCCAATCGTGGTTCATTCAGACTGTCATTGACGGTCACCACTGCAGGAAGTTTGATTCCAATCACTTCAGTTCCATGATCGCCCTTGCGGTAAAGGGTCATCCCATCAACTGCCAGATCACTGAAACGGATGATGTTTGTGACTTGCGGGAGATCAAGAAATTCGGCCAGCATCGACGCGGTCAAACCTGCATCGGTATCCTGTGCCTGCTTTCCAGTGAGAATCAGGTCGTAATTTCTGCCTTCCATCACCTTGGCCATGATCTTGGCATATCCAAAGGAATCGGTCTGACCTTCCTCATAAAGCACATGGATCGCCTTATGTGCTCCCATTGCCAACCCTTTCCGAAGTGCCTCAGAAACACGTTCAGGTCCGATTCCGAGAAGGGTCACCTCTCCTCCCAATTCCTCGGTCATCTGGAGTGCTCCTTCGATGGCAGTTTCATCCCAACTGCTGATCACGAAACTGACTCCGTCTTCAACCACTTTGCCTTCGTTCACCCGGATATTTAAGGCAACATCCGGAACCTGTCTGATGGGTACAATGATTTCCACTTCTACTCCTTAAAATGATTTATTTTAATTCGAAAATTATAACCTGCGTAGAGGGTATTGTCGAACGTCGAGAAGGCTGATTGGATAACTAATTTTCAGTTGCCTACTGAAGCAGCGGCTTTCTCTCCCACCAGCCTGTTTTTGACATAGCGGTCATGCCTGAATGCAGCAATCCGTTCCGGAGTTTTTCGTTCCGCAACCATCTGTGCCGTGTTCCAACCGCTTGCAGGAGATCCCTTGAAACCCCAGGTTCCCCAACCGCAATTGATGTAAAAACCATCCACATCATCCACCATCGAAATGATCGGGCTGTAATCAGGGGTCATATCACACAATCCGGCCCATTGACGCTGGACGGTGACATTATGAAGAATCGGGAAAAGCTCAAGCAGGTGAGCCGCATAGGATTCCAAAAACCCGAGGGTTGAACGCATGCCATAATGCGGATAATGGTCGATACCGTTCCCGCAGACCAGTTCACCCCGATCCGTCTGACTGAGGTAAATATGCAGCGTCGAACTGACCACCACATGATGCAGCCAGGGTTTGTAATCGGTGGTTACCAATGCCTGAAGCGGATGGGTTACCAGAGGAAGTTTGATGCCGACCATCTTGCAGATTTCAGAACTCCATCCTGCAACACAGGAAACCACTTGCTTGCAGTGAATGGTCCCGCGGTTGGTTTTGACCCCGCGGACTTCTCCATTTTCAACAAGGATGTCCTGAACCTCGGTCAATTGATGGATGTGTACCCCTCTCTGATCCGCCCCGCGGGCATAAGACCAGACCACTGCATCATGCCGGATGATCCCTCCCGGAGGATGGTAAAGCGCTCCCATGATCGGGTACCGGGGGTGATTGGAAATATCGATTTCCGGAAGCATCTTCTTGATTTCAGGAGGATCCAGAATCGTACTGTTGACCCCCAACGCCCGGTTGTAGGCTGCCCTGGTCGTCAAGGCCTGCATGGACGCCGTGCTGTGGCCCAAGGTGAAATGTCCCTGCTGGCTGAACATCAGGTTGTAATCCAGTTCCTGGGCAAGGTCTTCATACAGTTTCAAACTCTGATCATAGAAGAGGATGCCTTCCTCCGTCCGGTAATTGGATCTCAGGATTGCGGTATTTCTTCCAGAACCCCCGTAACCGATGAACTTCTGCTCGATGACGGCGATGTTGGTGATACCATGGTTTTTGGCAAGGTAGTAGGCGGTCGCCAGACCATGGGCACCTCCACCGATGATCACGACATCATAGCTGGAACGCATTTCATGGTTATTCCACATTCTCTCAGTCATGCGTCCTCTTTGTTGAATGAAACAGGAAGCGCCGACAGTCCGGTCGGAATCATACCTACCCCGATACCGACATCCATCAGTGCGTCAAAAAGTGATTCTGAAAAAGTCCTGGAATGGACCAGTATATCCAAATCTTCAGTCCGATAGATCGTACAGGAAACCGTGTGGAGGGTAGACTGGAGAACCGAACCGGCAGTCACTCGATCCCTTCTTAAGTCGACCGCAGTGGAACGTTCCAAAACCTCATCTCTTCTCGGCCCCCCCAGGGCAAAACACCCCATCGCCCCGGTTTGATTGATCAAGGTGCTCTGAGGTTTTTTCAACTTGTCGAGGAGGCTTTCTTCGTTTCCGGAACCCGTTAATAGAAGGTAATCGTTCTGTGTAAGCCGGAACGCAACCGATGTCTGATCGGAAAGGGTATTCAGGACTTT
>Ga0208130_1000994_pt1 | contig 13941 bp, 19 predicted proteins | sample ETNtaG_31_FD_185771 | JGI IMG/M metagenome (GOLD analysis project Ga0208130, IMG submission 185771) | Marine microbial and viral communities from oxygen minimum zone, Eastern Pacific Ocean - ETNP201310SV78 (SPAdes) (version 2) | ecosystem: Environmental > Aquatic > Marine > Oceanic ...
CGAATACTATGCAGCTTTTGGTGTTGACAAAGTCCCTTACAATCGGGCCAACGAAAGCATGATTGGTGGGAAAACATTAAACTACGCAAGATCTAATGCATTAGATGCAGGTTTTGCTGGTTATGACAATGCATCCAAGGATTCCAAGCTTCTGAAAAGTCTTTGTATGGATAGTGCGCCAGCAACGGTTGAACGAAAAGGTGTTGGCTTCTCCAATAAAATCACAATTTGTTGGACATCAAATCGCCAGGTAGGTGCTAATCGTCGCGTTGAGCAGCGTTCAGTCATAGCTCAAACATCAATGTCTGCGACAATTAAAACGATCCTGTCCCAAGGCGGCAAAATCGTTTCTATTTCAAAAATTTAACTTTTACGCTTTAAAGCCTAGGAATTCTCACTACGTGAGATGATACCTAAACAATCCAAGCAACAATCTAAAACTTTCAGACTATTAGTAATGCCAATTTATCGTTCAAGTCCAAAAAATCAAGACAATCAAACAGAATTTGAACAGTCTGTCTCGTCAACGCCAATGGCGGTTTCCCTGATGGTCGATTCTATGGTTAATATGATTCAGATAAACCGTTCAAAGCTGGATGAGCGTAAAACCGATTTCAGATAGTCAATCAATGACAATTGAGCAATTCATTGCTCAAAGCGAAGGATCCTGGAGATCAATGAGATCGGGTCATTCACTTGCATTTCAACAATTTGAAGAAGTGCTTAGTGAAATAACGATTAAAAAAATTGATAAAAATGAAAAAGGGGTTAATGAGTTATACCAAAATTACAAAAAAAATGAGGCTGAAGTACATACGTTTATTCAACCATTTAAAATGAGCTGGTCTGCGGAGAGCGACTGGGAACCAGACGATCCTTCAGAAGTCTCTTCGGGAACTTGTATAATTATTCCACTGAAGAAAGATGATGAAAGTGGTTTATTAATACGAAGCCTAGGCTATGCCGAAGCACAGATAGCACAGTCAAGTTATCAATTTTCGAACGACGGGACATTGGTCCTAAAAACACATTACGAACAATCAATAGCAGAGGAAAGGATATGGTTTGTAAGTGAAAATGTCAGATGTAGATCATCCATTTTGAAAACCTCGGAAGGGAGCGGAATACTGCAAACATCATTCGCCTCAGAAGTAAAAAGAATTAGCCTATAAATAAAATGAAAACAATTAAAGATATAGAAAACTTTGCGAAAACATTGGCTGGATGCTATGACAACATTGATCAGTCACAGGAGAATCCAAAAGATTTTGCTCGCATACATATATATTTCAGACCTCTTCCCTGGGAAATATTCAATGGTGTAGGATTTTATTCAGAACAAGTTTATGAATTTGCTCCATGGGAACCCTATAGACAAGGTATACATAGTCTTGAAATCTCAGATGACATCTTTATTGTTAACAACTACGGCTTTGACAATGCTCAACGCATTGCGGGGGCAGGTAAAAATCCAGATCTGCTCAAACATCTAAACAAAGATACTCTTACGCAAAGGTGTGGATGTTCAATGCACTTTCGCGAAAACTTGCCAGGTAATTATATTGGCAAAGTTGAGCCTGGTAAAAAATGTTTAGTTCCAAGAGATGGAAAAATAACTTATCTTGTTAGCGAAGTCGAAGTCAATAAACATCAATGGATAAGTCGAGACCGCGGCTACGATCCCAAAAATGATCAGCAAGTATGGGGCTCTGAGCATGGAAAACTAGTCTTCAAAAGAATTGCAAGCTATTCTGATCAAATAAAAGCAGAGCAATTTAATGAAGGAAAAATTGAAGAATGGAAGACAAACTAAAACAATTAAAAACATGGGTCAGATCACAGCATCTCATATGCGTTGGTACAGACTTTATTTTTGAAACGGTAGATCAGACTCAATTAGATAAATTTGAAGTGTGTATACAATCAATCGGAGGAAGAATTAGAAAAATAGAAGCCGTAGGTAACTGGCCAATGGGTCCAAGAAGATCATTTAAAATACTAAGAGCTACTTGCAGCGTTCCAAGACCTGGAGGTGAAAATATAGTGACTTACTGGGCAAAAAAAGGGAGCCGACAAACGAGATATTCAGACATTAGCAGTTAAAGATTTAATCATCAAACCAACCCATCCAAGTGTCACCGGCAAAATCAGTATGCTTGCTCCATTTTCTAAGTATAGCCGAAGAGTCAAATTCATAACCTCTTGAAGCAGCTATTGAAATCACTTGATCTTGATTTAACGCAGATTTAATCTCGGTCTTTAGCTCATTATCGCTAAGAACAAGTGAAATAAATGCCTCAAGATTTGAGTCTTGTATAGAGGATGAATCGGCTGACATCAGAAAGAATTTTTTGTAACCATAACATAATTCAATCCTTGTTGTGGCGTTTGTGATCAAACACCAGGCATTAACATATTACGCCAAGGCTTTACTCTTCGAAATGCCCATGTCCAATGATCAGCTGCAGTATTCGATACAACATCGAGATCTTCGGAACTCAATAAAGACAGATCATTACTGACAAAATCATTCCACTGAGATTGGGAAAAAATAAAGCCCTTGGATTCTGCAAAGTCGACAATGTCGTGATCAGTTTTACAAGCCTTCAGGCCAGTAGCAATACTGTGGTCATAAACAACAGCATTAACGAATTCAAGTAATTGAGAATCCATCAAATCAACAAGATTCAATCCAAAGAGCGAAATTAACTTTGCTACAGATCATCTGCAGCACAAGCGGACCACCTGGACAACGTAAAAGGCGCCAAGGAATATTAGCCTCAAGAATGCCAGAATCGACAGTAATTTTTGGTGGACTTGTTGCCTGTTCTAAAGGTATTAATGCCATGCCAGTAATCGATGAATCAATTCCATCAACGAAAGATTTTAAACCCGCTGCATCATTAATTAGATTGAGATTATTTTGCAGGCTAGGATTATCAGTAATACGATCCACAAATAGCGATAAAGCTTTTTCGCGTTCAGGGGAAGCTGGCATAATCATATAAGCCTATCGAAACACTATAACAGAAACATGGATTAACGAAAACATCACGTAGACAGTGAACGCACCCCGGGAACAGACAAGACTGATGGGGGCGGCGTTCAATATAGTAAATTGTAAAACTTACAGAATCAACAGAATATCAATCCAGTAGGATATAAAGATTACAAAGCGGCAGCTCAGCTTTCTCACAAAATGGCGGAACGTTTTGACAATCTGACTGAAGGTCTTACCGAAGAAAAGGCAATCAATTTGATTTTGGCAGACCCTGAAAAATTAGACCGCCCCGTTGATAAATACATGGCTGCGACAAGACTAGGTGCAAGCAACACAGAAGAATCACTGCAAATACTACTAGCGGCGACAGAGCTAAGCCCAGAAAATTTATACGACCGTATAACAAGACGCAAGGCTATTGATGCTTTGGGGAGAAGAAAAGACCCGAGAGCGAAGCCATATCTCATCAAAGTTCTATCCGGCGAAGATGAGGCAGCGGTAATCAATGCTATCGATGCAATAACAAAACTCGGCAAAGAACTTACAAAAGATGAGGAGAAACTTCTGATTAACACCTTAGAAGGTGAAGATATTCAAAAACGTGCTGCAATTCAAGCCCTATGCAAAATGAAAGTTACTGATGCAAAATCGAAAATAGATTCGCTAAGCAATGACACCAATCCGCTCGTATCAGGTGCAGCAAAGGCGTATCTTGCAAAAGTATATGATCAAACCGAAAAACTTGATGACTTGATTCCACAGCTTAGTGACAAGACTGCAGGAAGAAGAAGATCTGCTGTCATTGATTTGGGCGATGCAGGTGATGTTAACCGAATTAAGGATATCGTTTATGCTCCTGTATCGATGTCTTTACGAGCCAGAAGTGCGTTTAATTTAGTAGACCCATTGAAAACCTCAAATGTTGCGGCAGAGTATGAATCACTAATATGCGAACTTCTGAGAGATAATCCTGAGAAATTAAATTTAAGGCCTGAGTGGATTTGCGACGTTAATCCAGAAGACATCGTCAACAACCTTCAGCACAGAGATGAAGCAAGACAATATGGTGGTGCACTGAGCCTAATGAGACTAGAAATACCTAAAAAACTGGAACTAATAGATGAAATAAAAGAAAAACTTTGGAGCGACTATGTAACCCATTATTATTTAACGTCCGTAGTTAGCCTTCAGAAAATAGAAAGCAAGGGCGAGCTCATTCGTTTGGCACTGGCAGAAACAATCCCTCAATACACAAAATCAAGGATTGCTGCTGCTTGGGGATGCCTCAATTTAGGGCTCACTGATCAAAAACCTTTACTTGAAGAATTGGCGGAAGAGGCCCCATGGATACCATTGAAATGGACGTGCAAACATGTTCTTAAGCAGATGTGATGGAAATCAGGATCAAGACAAGAGACAATCCGTGAAAAAAGTTACTTCGTATGTCAACGAATGTGTACTGACTTTTCTTTTGTCAACTTGTGTGTCCTGACAAGCGGGTCTGAGAATCTGTCCAAACAAGCAAGGCTATTGTCATTCGTGATGCGGAATGCATCCCCCTCAAACACGTATTCCACAACTTATGCTCGACGCATTCTCCCGGGCTGCAGTGTCAGCTGACTCCAGCGGCTCTTTTATCGGTGGAGGTGAGCTTGCCTCACTGAAAGCCTTCATTGCTGATGGCAACAAGCGTTTGGACGCAGTTAACGCCATTTCTTCAAACGCCAGCTGCATCGTCTCTGACGCAGTTGCAGGCATTTGCTGCGAGAACACTGGTCTGACCGCCCCCAACGGTGGCGTATACACCAACCGCAAGATGGCTGCATGCCTGCGCGATGGTGAGATCGTTCTTCGTTACGTCTCCTACGCACTGCTGGCCGGCGATGCGTCCGTACTGCAGGATCGTTGCCTGAACGGACTTCGCGAAACCTACGCTGCTCTGGGCGTTCCCACAGGATCTGCCGCTCGCGCCGTGGCAATCATGAAGGCAGCTGCCAGTGCTCTGATCACTAACACCAACAGTGGTGCCAAGAAAATGGCCCTCACTTCTGGTGATTGCGCCAGCCTGTCTGGTGAAGCAGCTAGCTACTTCGACATGGTGGTCAGCGCTATTAGCTGAGTCACAGACTGAATCCTAGTAAATTTCAACATTTCACTTCTAAATCATGAAGTCTGTCATCACCACCGTTATCGGTGCAGCCGATAGCTCCTCACGTTTCCCTTCAGCCTCCGATATGGAGTCTGTGCAAGGTTCCATTCAGCGTGCTGCTGCACGTTTGGAAGCTGCTGAAAAGCTCGCCAGCAACTACGACGCCGTTGCTCAAGAAGCTGTCGATGCTGTTTACAGCCAGTACCCCAATGGTGCTACTGGGCGTCAGCCTCGTAAGTGTGCAACAGAAGGCAAGGAAAAGTGCAAGCGTGACTTCGTTCACTACCTGCGTCTGATCAACTACTGCCTGGTCACCGGTGGCACCGGCCCCCTGGACGAGCTGGCAATCAACGGTCAGAAGGAAGTGTATAAGGCACTCAGCATCGATGCTGGTACCTATGTTGCTGGCTTCTCCCACATCCGCTCACGCGGTTGTGCCCCCCGCGACATGAGCGCACAGGCTCTGACTGCCTACAACCAGCTTCTGGACTACGTCATCAACTCCCTGGGTTGATTCTCAGTTTCGTTGAAACTGATGTTTCTTAAGTGATCGAGGGGATGAGCTAAGGCTCATCCCTTTTTTTTAACGAATTTCAAGACGCGTCTATGGACGTGTTTATGGTTTCAACCAATGCAATACTGATCGAAGATATTCTTATCTTTGATCAAACTAATCTGATCAAAAAACGCGACTCCTCGGAGTATGCAATTCTAGAAATAGATAATTGACCCATCAAAACTGGAATCTCTCATCAAAGCAAAATTATTTTTCTCCGAATAAAGGCAATTAGCTACGCATTTGCGTACTGATGCTCATTCTGAGGGAAAGATATTTTGAACACCAACCTCCCAACTCATCATGCTCAGTACGCAAACCAGTCCTGCTGGAATGGCCTCAACAACCAAAACAAGATCAGCTTCGTATTCAATAGCAAGCAAGGCAGGAAAAAATACAGTAGCAAGAACAGTTGCTGGATCCATTGCAGACTTTAAGCGAAACACATGCTCTTCCATGGGTTTAGGTATTGGACCGAGGCTTCATAGTGAGTGTCCATTCGGTTCAGTTTTTGATGAATATCATCCCAGTGACTCAGCTGCACTGGAACGCACTATCAAGTCTGGGTATCGCCAAGTGTATGGTAATCAACCACCGACTGAATTAGAAAGATGCACATCCTTAGAAGCGCGATTAATGAATGGTGAAATCACAGTTCGTGATTTCGTGAATGGTCTTGCGAAATCTGAATTTTACAAGAAGCACTATTTTCATTCTGTCGCCCCTCAAAGGGGTATTGAATTAAATTTCAAACACTTGCTTGGTAGAGCACCACTGAATCAAGAAGAGATTCAGAACAGCATCAAGCTGCAAGCTGAAGAAGGATTTGAAGCTTTGATCGATAGTTTGACGGATTCTGCTGAGTATTCCGAAGTGTTTGGTTCATCAATAGTTCCCTATTGGAGAACAGGTGATTCTTATGCTGGCATGATGACCTCTTCATTTAACATGATGAGAGAGTTGGGCAGCACAAAGGTGGCTGTCAGCGACAGTGCACAAGGTGCAAGAAGTAGAACAACAAATCCACTAGCAACAGCAGCAATATCAATGTATACAACAACAATGAAGCCAGTACCTTCACTGCCAGTGCAGAAATACGCTGGTCACAACCCACCCAAGGTCACAGGTAAAGCGTCATTCCGACCATTTGGAGTTCATTTCTAAAAAATCGAATAAGACGAATTCAATCGAGATTACTTTTACTATTGATTCAATTAACTCCCTACCACAATAGGGAGTTTTTTCTTGCTCATTTTCAAATGACACAAGAAGAGCGCAAAGCAAGATAATTCCCTATTGCTATAGACTAGATGGAATCAACAAAACTCTGATAAGAGCAGTGCAGCAGAGTCCCTCAGACCTCTCGTCCATCAGCAATAGTCAGCTGACGGAAGAAGAGGCTCTTCAATTGGCCGATGAACTCACTAACAAGTTAATGGAGGGGGAAACACCAAGCTCAGATCAAGAGTCCATACAAAAAATGGTGGCAGGATTAGGTGATACTCGCGGTAAATTAAGACTTACATTCGCAAAAAGTTTAGGCGCCATTGGAACAGAGGCAATCCCAATTTTGTGCACAGCTCTACGAAAACATGAAAACGTTGTTGTTAGAAGAGCCTCAGCAAAAACGCTGAACTTAATTGGTAGTAAAACCGCATTGCCCTATCTCCTAGAAGCTTTTCTTGAAGACGATGATCCGGTCGTTCTAGGCTCATCGGCAGGAGCAATGGCAACCATTGGTCCAGATGCATTGGAATCACTGTTGGGAATACTGGTGAATCCAGAATGCACGCCATTCCAGGTTGGATTGATCAATCTAGCGCTCACATTTATTGGAGCAAAAGCACCTGAAGCATTACTGGAAGCATGTGATTCACCCTATGCAGAAGTGCGAGTAGCAGCCATCTCAGCGCTTGGAGATCAAATCCAAGCCTTGCAAGACAACAAAGCAATGCAACGCCTTATTAAAGCAGTCGATGATGAGAGCGGTGAGGTAAGAGCCGAAGCAGTCACCTTGATTGGAAAATCATGTGATGCAGAAGATGTTCAGGATCTACTGATTAAAAAGCTAAGCGACACAGACCCACAGGTGAGAAAAAATACTGCGCTCTCGTTGATGAAGCTCACTGCTTTTCAAGCAATAGAAGGCCTTACAAATGCGGCCAACACAGAAGAAGATTCAGATGTCAAGAAAGTGATTAATGTTGCAATTAAAATCCTGAAGGCGAGTGAAGAATAAACCATGAAAATCAATGAGTAGTCAAAAGGCAAAAGCCAGCAGCAACAACAAATTAACAAAATAGTTATAACGAGAGTCGTGAAGTAAAATGCGCAAGAAGAGTATCGTCAGCAAAGTGCTGCGAAAGCCGCCCAGCCATTACAGCTTCTCCGACACTCTGGAAATGGAGGAGTGTTGCAAAGCGCACTTCTCAGACTATTACAAAGGATCCTCGTTTGACTGTAATCTTACTCAGATAACTTCCGGAAGACTCTTAGCAAAATCAATCTGCGCACCAATTAAAGATATACATTTAGAAATTTTCGAAAGCAATCAATCACTTCTATACGAAGAGGAAGCAAATAGCAACTCGGTTTCATTTTGCTGGGTTGAAATCGACAAAGCAGATCAGAAGAGTTTTTCGACCACCATGAGTGGTTACAGGATGAAAGACTCGAGCATCGCTGGATTCAACAGAATCAGCAAAACGGGTGGCAACACATGGAATCTGTTAGGTGCCAATAACAAGCATTTCTGCATGAGCCTACGATGGGAAAGACTAAAAAAAAGGATTCAATCCCTCCGAGCCTACGATGCATACGCAAAGATAGAAGAATCGATTGGATTTGAATCCAAAAATGGCACGACTAAGGAACTAAAAAAACTAGTTAAATCGCACTTCAATGGCAAACCAATTACTCGGCCATCAAAAGCCTTTGACCTAACAATTGCATGCCTTGAAGAAAGCAAAAGCGAAACTTCTTCCCTATCAAGAAGGGACGAATCGACTGACCTGATTGAGGATTTAGTAAAACTGATTCATGAGGACAGAAATGGTATGCGGCCAATTTCTCTAACTGAAATAAGTGATTATTTAGATATCAGCCAGCAATCGCTGAACAGAGCTTGTCAATCAGTGTTCCAGATGAACGTCTTAGAACTAGTTAAATACATCCGCCTTGAGCAGGTTAGGAAGGCACTATCCAATCCAACCATAAACTCAGGTTTGCGCCTGTACACCAGAGAACGAATAGCAGAGTATTATGGCTTTACTAAATGGACAACATTTGAAGAGTTTTATTTTAGAACATACCTGGAAAATCCTGCGGATACGATCGAAAAAACAAGATCAATCAATGTTGGTTTGTCAAAAAAGAACGGAGAGAGTCAGTTATGAGCATCAAGATCGAATACCAAGATCCTCTAAATTTGTCTGAGGAGCTCCATAAACTAGGGCAGAGCACTCGAATCACCCAGTTTGAGAATGGTGGAGGAACCTACAAGATTTCACCTATCCAATACAAATCGGTTTCTATAGCTCAAATAGAGGCCAGCAAAAAGCTACTGTACGAAGGCTGGGGTAATGGGGAAACAATTGATTTCAATTGGATCAATCCACTCGGAAGTCAAACAGAAGGCTTAGGCCAATGTGATGGCTACAAGATGACGCCCCATAGCTTGGCTGGCTTTGCAACGATCAATCCACATCCAAGAAATTCCTGGGGAAGATATTCAAGCCAGTGCACAAGTACAGCCTGCATGGTCAGCAAAAATGAGTTTATAAATTATCTACATTCATGCAAAGCTTATAACGCTCTGGAGAGAATAGATGGAGATATTGGAATGGAGTGCGAGCAAAAAAACTTGTCACAGCTGAAACGATTAGTAGAGAGAAATATAAAAAAGCAGGAATCTGGAATAGACAACAAATTCTTTGAACTTCTAACTGCCTGCCTAGAACAACCTCTAATAACCAACGGATCAGGTGCTTCACCCAAAAACACCGGCCTCTTAAGAGAGATCGTAAAGCTAGCTCATGAAGAAGATGCGATGACAAACCCACTCACACTGGCCCAAGTTTGCAAACAAATTCATACGAGTCAGGCTTCGCTCTATAGGATTTGCCAAGAAAACTTTGGCATGGGAATTATTGAAATGATGACCCAAATCAGACTGGAAGAGTCACGACGAGTGCTTTTGAATTCGGAATTAAGGTATAATCTAAAGTTACGCTCTATTAGAGATATTGCTATCCACTTTGGATTTAAACATCAAGGAAGATATGCTCGTCGCTATGCAACAGTTTACGGAGAATTACCTAGCCAGACCATGGAGAGAGCCAGATACTATCAGATCCAACATTCATTTAACTAAAAATTTTTCAGAACACTCAAACAGGTTTGCTTTAAAGCATCCCATTGCGTTTCCAAAGAAAGGCGCTCAATCGTATGCCTCGTGTCTTTCAAGCCTAAACTTTTACACGCCCAAACTGCTGCAATTCGTGATTTGGCATACTGAGGCTCTTTTGTATTAAGTGCTTCTATCACAAGATCAGACAAAGAATCCAACCCTGAATGAGCAATACAATTGATAATTAAATAATGAACACCATAGTCAGATCCGTATTGATTCCAGATCTCTAGCAACGATTGCTGCTGCTCATCAGAGGGAAGCTCCAAAAGGGCCTTGGCACCTAGATATTGCTTGCCTTCATCACGATGCCGCAGGCAATCACAAATAGAGTCTAATGATGATGGAGAAGATAATTGAGCGGGATAAGACAACAACCTTGGATCATCCATTAGAATAGATATAAAATCTGTATTTGAAAAATCCTGGCTGTTTCTGGCAAGAATCTGGAAAGCACTCTTAGCCCGCAACGGCATGGAAACTGGAGTAGATGCAAGCGCTGATAATCCGTGCTCATGAGCAGCATCCCCAAGATCGATCACTGCTGCACGACGAACACCAACCACAGGATCTGAGAGGCGAGAAATCAAAGTCCCAAGCCTCTCTAATGATCGTGTAAATCGAACCAAATAAGCAAGGGCAGCACCACTCACTAAATAGTCGGGATGGAATTCAAGTGGTTGTATCTGATCCTGACAGTTATCAACATCGAGCCTGGAAAAACATTGAATGCATACTCGTTGTATGGCCTCTGAACTATTCTGAAGAAGATTCAGCAATGCAGTATTAGTTTCTTGTGCCAAAGGCAACCCAATTGAGATGAGTGAATCAACAGCATTAACCACAGTTGGCTCATCAGCACTGAACAAGGCCTGATGAATCACAGTCAACGTTGAGGGATCCTTGCGGCGACCCAGAGCTTCAATAGCTTTTCTTCGAGTAATTCGTTCGAAGATATCTTCTCGTTCACCACAAGAGGCCGTGACTAAGGCGCGAAGTGATTCCTCAGAGGTACAGGCTCCGAGGCGAGTAGCTGCTATGTACTTAACGCCAGGATTCTCAAGTTCCTGACTGGGCTGGTTCAGAACAGTAATAGCATTTGATTCAGACATCCAGGCAAAGAGTCCGTCAAATCTCTTGCTATTTGCCATTCGATACCAATCAACCCAACATTTCTTTTTTAACAGGTTTTATTCATCCTGATTGGGGCATGATAAAAGTCAAAGAAAGATAGAGGAGATCGGCGGTTTGCTGATAAGATTTGGATAGAGCTTGGGCTTCACACGTGTCGAGAGCCGAATTCATCCGTTTCATTGGCGTCCTCCAAGAAGACAGTGATCTCAGAGATCAATTTGCCGAAGCACAGCCAGAAGAAATACTCAGGCTTGCTAAAACTCACGGTTTTACTTTTTCAGAAGAAATTCAAGGTAGATTCCTGAACCGTTGGGCAGGGGTGTATTTCTGCCCATATGCAAACTCCATCGGTGAGTTATGCCCAAAACTTGTGCCGGCAGGCTTTAAAACACTGCTGGAATACTCCCAAACAACGTGCAGCAAAGAAGATGAGGTTGAACGGTACGACTTTCGTGCCGGTGGGTATTACCAAGGACTCGAGCCGATCTGACAAGACACTCATAAAGCTGCTTCAAGCAGTCGCTGGTGATTAAGTCCTTAACCCTGTTAAGCATAGATGGCTGTCATTAATTCAATAAGTTCAGCTCTTGATGTCATTAAAAAGAGTGATGACACTGCCCTTAAATACCATGCAATCTGGTGGGTTGGAAAAAACAAAGCACTAGAAGCACTGACAGTCCTGTGTGAAGTTCTCAATGAAGATAATGATCAAACAGAATTAGGAGGATATCCCTTGCGTCGGCAAGCTGCACGATCTCTAGGAATGATCGCGAATCCACAAGCAGTACCCTCATTAATCCAGTCACTGGACTCAACTGATTTGCGTCTTCAGGAAGCCGCGATTCTTGCTTTGAGGTCAATTAATGATTCAAGAGCTGCTCCAAGTTTGATTGCATATCTCAAGGCAGCATCCTCTCCAAAGCCCATGGAGGTGCTAATCGAGGCATTAGCTGCATTTGAGATATGGGAGGTGGAAGATTTGATCAGTCCATATTTGAATGACAGCTCAAAAAGAATCCAAGGAGCTGCAGGGGTTTATTTTTACAGGATGACAAAGGATAAGCAGTATCTAAAAATCATCATCAATAATTTATCAGACCAGAATGCTTTCCTAAGGCAATCAGCGGCATTTGATATAGCTCAGTGCCATGATGCCAATCTGGACGAAACAATAGCAACCGCCGAACTTCCAAACAATGTAAAAATGGCAGCATTGAAACAAATTCTGGAGACATATATCAGAAAAAGTAATCTCGCCAGCTCAGCAAAATTAATATCCGACAATACAATCCAGACCCTAATTTCAAAGATTGACTCTCTGATAACAGACGCATTTCAAGGGAATCTGCCCTCCACACACCACGTCAAGAACAACAGCACTGTGGGGGTAAGCCCACTTCAGCTGACGAAACAGCATTTAATCAAGCTGATTCAACAAAACCCTGTTGGTCATGAGCAGCTACTAAAGACACTACAAGAGGATGAACCAGCTGATTGCACGCAGATTTGCGCAGCATGTCTTGAAAATCACGATCAAGACATTCGTGCCGCAATTGTGCAACTTCTGTATTACATGAAATGCACTCAGGCGGCAGCTGCTCTCCAACAAGTGATCGGGCTTGAAATAGCAAACCACTGCCAGGGAAAGATTCGACGCGTCGCTCTATTGGCGTTAGGAAAGATTTACCACGAATTTGATGAAGGACAAGACACCCGATCGTCAATTCAGTCCACCCTGCATTGGGCATTAACTGAACCAGATGATTGGGGCCTGCGCTACTCGGCGGTGATGGCGTATGAGGTGATCGCTTGTGAAAAGCCAGTAGATTTTGAACTATTCACCGACTCAAACAAGTCCCGCCAAACTGATCCAATTATTGATATCAGAATGGCCATTGCCGAATCAAAGACAAGTCGCGCAAGAAGTAGCTTTATTCCTGCTTAGAAATTGCCACTAGATTTTCGTGTCGTGCCAATCCAGATTCGGCAGCTTCCTTAATCAAGGGATCCGTGGATGAATCCATCAGAGACTTCAATGAACTAGCAACAAGCGGATGATTAATATCTGCTAAAGCTTGCGTTGCGCTGAACACCAAAGCAACGTTCTCATTTTTAAGCACATTGATAAGGAGCTGAACGGCTTCATCACCACCAATTTGCTGCTTACCAAGCTGTCCAAGGCACATTAATCCTCCTTGAACAACAACCATATCTGAGTCTGCGATCGAATCCCTGAGCAACTCCATCACCTCGCCAGGAAACGGCTGATCAGGAAAATTCTTGAACAACTGAACAAATGCCTTTGGGCAACATCGTCTTGCGGTTTGATTCTTGGTTCGACCATAAAGCTCAATGATGGGCAAAAAGGCTTTATAACCAAAGAATCCGACACCCTTCACTGCTCCACGGTAAACTTTGGGGTCTTCATGCTCAAACAATTCAAGGAGACGAGGTAAAGCTTCTGATGCATAATTCTCTGCCATCTGAAGGCAAGCATCTTCTTGAATCCGAGGATTTGGATGCATCAAGTCTTCGAATAGTGTATCGATAGCAGGAATAGACTGATCGTTGCTCACGGCAATGAGTGAACGCAATAATTTAAATATAGCATTGAGGAGGAAGTGGCGAAACGACTCACAAATCGTTTCTACAGAGTGTCATAAATACTCTGAGCCTTGCAGCGCACTAAAATT
>Ga0208130_1000996_pt1 | contig 13925 bp, 13 predicted proteins | sample ETNtaG_31_FD_185771 | JGI IMG/M metagenome (GOLD analysis project Ga0208130, IMG submission 185771) | Marine microbial and viral communities from oxygen minimum zone, Eastern Pacific Ocean - ETNP201310SV78 (SPAdes) (version 2) | ecosystem: Environmental > Aquatic > Marine > Oceanic ...
ATGTGGGCTTGGGTTCGATCCGGTTTACGAAAACGAAAAACAATATATACCAAAAGTTGTTGATGGATATGTAGAGATTTTAGATAAAATTGGTCTTGGTTATAACTAATGAAACATTACATTGAAAATTCAAATATCATTTATCAGGATAGTATTTTTATTAGTCATAAAAATCAACAGATTACATTCGGTGAATTTTATCATAATGTTTGCTCAAAGTCTAGATCTTTATCTAGATTAAATTTATCAAATAATCAAATAATTGGAATCTTTTTAACAAACCCTATTGATATAATCGAAATTTATTTTTCTTGTATTCAGATGAATACGATTCCAATAATTTTTCCAATCGATATAAATGTTAATGAGTTAAATCAAATAATATCCAAACACAAAATTAATTTAGTGATTACAGAATGGTTACAGAAAAAAAAGATTGCAAATATTAGAAACGCATCCTTTTTTCATATTCAGGAACTTTCATCTTCATTTGGTGGATGCTCCCCAATTGATTTTGAATCAAATATTAAAAATTTAGATGGTATACAATCTCTTCATTTAACATCAGGGTCAACAGGTGATCCTAAAGTAATTAGTTTATCATTTAATAATTTCATTCATAGTGTTATTCAATGGGAAAATGAGATAAAATTTTTGAGAAATGATAAATACATACAATGTTTACCATTAAATCATATTGGTGGCCTATCAATAATTATTAGATCTCAAATATTAGGTTTTGAATCTATATTAATAAATAAATTTAGTGCATCAATGATAAACAACTTAATTGATTCTGGAGCAACATTAATATCTTTAGTGCCTAGCATGCTAAAACGTTTGATAAATGAAAGACAAGGTCAACCTTTCCCAAAAACATTAAGAGGCATTATACTTGGCGGGGATAATTGTTCAAATAAATTAATAAAATATGCTTTAAAAAATGGTTTGCCAATTTACAAAACATATGGGATGACAGAAACTTGTTCAGGAGTATCTGGATTTTGGTTAAATGAATACCCTGAAATGTTAAATTCGGTTGGAAGACGTTTTAAGGGCAATAAAATTAAAATTGTAAATGATAAAATTAATATTACAGGACCAACAGTATCGCCTGAATTTAGAAAATTGAAACAAGAAAATGGTGTAATATCTACTTCAGATACAGGATATTTTAAGAACAAGTTTTTATTTTTAACAGGCAGAAGCGATGATGTTGTGATAAAAGGTGGTGAAAATATTAGTTTAAGCAAAATTAAAAATTTACTTTTTCAACATAAATCTATCATTGATATTTATATTGAAACTTATCAGGATGATAAAATAGGTACGGTTATAGAAGTCTATGTTGAATCATCAGATACAAATTTGAGCTCTGCTGATATTGAAGATTATTTATCTGAGAATTTATCTAGAAATCAGTTACCATCAGAAATTATAATTGTTGAAAAAATCCATCATTAAGTTTTAGTAACAATTTGTTTCTTTATTATTACAATATAAAATTTTAATTTAAGCAATGAATATTTTATCTTTAAAAAACATAAGATTATCAGTTATTATATTGGCGCTACTGTTTGCAGTCGTTTTAGCATACGAAGTATATTTTTTAGTTGTAAATAGTAATAGAGCAGAAGTATTTCCTGATGCCGATATGCCCCCTCAAGAAAATTCAAGTGGATTATTTAGTTCTTACATTGGGGAAAACTCTAACTATTTAGAAATGAAAGCCAAAAGTGCTATCATGGTTGATTTTGATAGAGACAATGATTTAGATTTGTACTACGGGTTTTCAAAATCTTATTTTTTTGAAAATGAGAATGGTTTTTTTACAGAAAGGACTAACTTTTATAATATCGAAAGTTCTGGAAGTACAGGTTTAGTTTCAGGAGACATTGATAACAATGGTTATCCAGATATTTTAAAATGGCGTTTTACACCTTCAACAAGTACTAGCCTTGAAGATAGTTATAATACTGAGTTTGATAATTCACCTCATCAAATTATAATGAATCATGGTAATCATATTTATGAAACAAAAGAGTATCTACCTTCCTATCTTGTGCCTTTTATACATAGTCAAGGTTTTATCGATGCTGATCTAGATGGTGATTTAGATATAGTTATTATTGAAGATAAATTTTTCAATCAATTTCATTTATTTATAAATGAGGGCTTTAATAATTCAGGGGAACCAATTTTAAGAAATGCATTTATACAGTCTAGATTAGATACTAGTTCATCTAGAACCTTAGCAATTATTGATTATGATAATGATGGTGATCAAGATGTATATATTCCAAGAAAATTTGGAATAAATTGGATGCTAGAAAATCAAACCTTAACACAAGTTGGAAACGAAGTAATTTATAATTCAAATCCCAATCCTTTTTTTATTGAAGTTGCAATTGATAAGGGAATAGATGATTTTAATGCAAGCCCAACAGGAAGTACTGGATATGGTGCAGCTTGGGGAGATTTTGATAATGACAATCATTTTGATTTATATCTTTCTAACTGGGGAGATAATATTCTATTCAAAAACAATCAAGGTTCATCATTTATTAATTTAAGCAGTGAAGCACCATTGGAATCAGATTCTTTAAGTAATGGTTCTGCTTGGGGTGATTTTAATAACGATGGTTATTTAGATATTTGGGCAGCAAACATAAAAAATGAAGATGATTTATTTTTAAATTCTGGTGATGGACAATGGGATGCTTCTTACACACCGTTTTTTCAATCTGCCACTCAAGATGTAATACCAGCAGATTATAATAATGATGGTTGGTTAGATGTTTTTGCTCCTGGTCTTCAAATGATTGGAGGTAATAATGGTCCTAAATATACTAGTTTATTATATGAAAACATCTCACCTGATTCACTAACATCAACTAATCATTGGTTAAAACTAGATCTTGAAGGTTCTATTGTTGGGCTACCAAATAATGGTTGGTCAACAAAATCAAATCGTTCAGCTGTAGGAGCTAGAGTTATAGCACATTTACCTGATAAAAACATATCTAGAGAAATCATTGCTGGCAAAGGTCATGGTAGCATGGATCCATTGCAGCTACACTTTGGACTAGGAGAGTATTCAGTAGTAGATAGCATCACGGTAAAATGGCCAAGTATGGACATTAATAATTATCAACCGAAAGTGATTGTTTATGAAGGCCCAATTCAATCCAATCAAAGATATACTATTTTTGAAGATATTGATTACTTGCTAACCTACAGTAAGGGTGATACAAACAATGATAGTGTAGTTAATATACTCGATGTTTTATCATCAATAAATTATTTTTTTGATGAATCATTGTTTGATCAAGAGCAATTATGGTGTTCAGATATGAATTCAGATAATTCATTGGATATAACTGATATTGTTTTTCTTGTGAATTTTATTTTTGTACATTAACATGTCATGCAAAAATATCGCATCATATCTTTTATTGTAGTTCATCTTCTAATATTAGCTCATGTTTTATGGTTTAAAAATAGTCATGTGGGAAGTTTTGACTTTCAAGAATTTTTTGATCGTTTTATAGGTCAAGGCATATTAAATGCTGGATCAATCATGGTAATTTTTGCCTTTTTTTCAACTTTAATTTTTGGAAGATTTTTTTGTGGCTGGCTATGTCATTTTGGTGCAGTACAAGAGTTTGCCTGGTGGATTTTTGATAAAATTGGCATAAAGCCTAAAACTATAAATTCTAGGCTACTTACATTCCTGCCATTATTTGTTTTATTCAATTTTTATATCATTCCAAATTTTTCAAAAGCCATTGGTAGTGATTCGGATTGGCAATTATCATTAAACTTATCATACCCTGAAGTTTGGAGATTTTTGCCTGGATTTGTTATAGGTAGTTTAACTTTTATAGTTGATGGCTTTTTGATAGTTTATTTTTTAGGTAGAAAAGGTTTTTGTAGATTTGTTTGTCCATGGGGTGCTTTTTTAAAATTTCCCACATCATTATCTACATTTAAAGTTAGAAAAGTTGACGAATGCACAAACTGTAATATGTGTACTTCTGGTTGTCCGATTGGAATAGATGTTAGTCATGAAATCAACACATACAAAAAAGTGATAAATTCTAATTGTACTTCTTGTATGATTTGTATTGATGATTGTCCTGAGAAAGCGCTAAAATATAAATTTAGAAATCCAGTTAAAGATTATGATCAGTTAAGTTTTTCAGATTTCACTTATCAAAAAGCAAGTTATATTAATGAAAAAATTAAATCTAAATTTATATCATTAAGGGATAAAGATATATTGATTATACCCTTTTGTCTTTTATTTGGATTGCTTTTAGATGGACTTTTCCATTTTGGGCACATGTTAGCATTTGGAGTGTCTTCAATTGTTAGTTTGGTTATTTTCAACTATAGTATTTCTTTGAATTTGAGAAAAGCATTACTTTGTTTTGCAATTATTTTTATGTTTTTTAATGGATTTTTAAAATATTCTCAATATAGAGGTATAAATTTTTATGAAAAGAAAAATTTCCAAAAAGCTATTCCATATTTCGAAAATTTGGTAAATTATTACCCTATGGAAATTGGAAAATATCATGCTTATTTAGGGGTATGTTATTTAGAATTGAATGATATAGAAAGTAGTTGGAGGCATTATCAATTAGCTCAAAGAATAATTCCTAATAATCCCAATATAATCCATTTAGGTAACATTTTAGAAAGAATAAAATGATTATTATAATTGATAATTATGATTCATTTACATATAATCTTTATCAATATGTGGGTCATCATTATAATGATGTTTGTGTATACAAAAATGATGATCTAAAGTTAGAAGATTTAAATGCTAAAAATATCAAAGCAATAATTTTTTCTCCAGGGCCAGGAAAACCTGCTAATGCTGGTAAAATGCCAGAAGTTATTGAATCCATGAAATATAAGGTTCCTATGCTTGGAATTTGCTTAGGTCATCAAGCTATAATTGAAAATTTCGGCGGAACCATTTGTAATGCAAAAGAAGTTTGTCATGGTAAAGTTCATAGAGTTAATCATTATTCCAATTGTTTAATTTTTCAAGGCATTAGCCCTACTTTTTATGCAACTAGATATCATTCATTGGTTGCCTCTAATGATAGCTTTCCTCAAGATTTAGAAATCACTGCAAAAACAGATAAGGATGATGAAATAATGGCTTTTAAACATAAATCAGAACATATTTATGGCCTTCAATTTCATCCTGAATCGATCGAAACAATTTTTGGAATGCAAATGATAGAAAATTTTATAAATGAAATTAAATAATCAAAGTAAAAAACTCTCACTTTCAGGAGATAAATCAATTGCAATTCGTGCTTTAATTTTGTGCGCACATTTTAAAGGAAATCATAAAATTTATAATTTTCCTAAAAATGAGGATGTTACAGCAACTTTAAATGCATTAAGTCAAATTGGGCTTAAATATCGACACTATAAGAACTACATTAATATAAACTCAAATGATATAAATTTCAATGAAACAGAAATTGATTGCAATGAATCAGCAACTGCAGCCAGATTATTAACTGGATACCTTTCGGGTCTAAGAATAAAAACTATTATTAAAGGTCAAAAAACTTTAAAAAATAGACCAATGGATCGTATCATTGACCCTCTAAGATCAGTTGGGGCTAAGATTAAATCTAAAGATAACTTTATACCTATAGAGATACATAGTTCAAAAAATTTAACTCCAATCAATCAGGAATTAAAATTGCCAAGCGCTCAAATAAAATCTGCATTAATACTTTATGCCATAAGCGTAAAGGGTGAAAGTAAAATCACTGGATTAACCAATACAAGAGATCATCTTGAAAGAATGTTAAAATATATTAATTATCCAATAAAAATAAATGGTAATGAGATAAGAATATTAGGAGATATTAATACTAATAAAAATCTTAATATAAAATTACCAGGAGATATATCAAGTGCATCATTCTTAATATGCGCAGCCATATTATCAACGAATTCAAACTTACAAATTATGAATGTATGTATAAACAAATATAGAGTTGGCTTTGTTGAGGTTGCCTGTAAAATGGGAGCAAATATTGAAATTAAAAATAAAAGAAATATAAATGGTGAGAGTGTTGGAGATATTCATGTCTATAATGGATCTAAATTGAAAGGCGTTAATATTGATCAATCTGACATATCAAATATTATAGATGAAATTCCAATAATTTCTATTTTAGCATTATATGCTGATGGAAAAACAACTTTTAACGGTGTTGATGAGTTAAGAGTTAAGGAATCAAATAGATTACAGTCAATCATAAGCAATATTAAAGAAATGAATGGAATAGCTAAGGAAAATAATAATAGTTTAGAAATATATGGAAATAATAAGCTGTATAATACAACTATATCAAGTTATGGAGATCATCGAATTTTTATGTCTTTTTATATTGCAAATAAAATAATAAATAAAAATTATAAACATCAAATCCATGATACATGTTATAAAAAGACATTTCCAACTTTTATTGAACTAGTAGATAAGGTGATAAATTGAAAAAGATTTTACTAATTGGTAGCAATATTAAAAATAGTTTAAGTCCAGATATACATAATTTTATCTATAAACAGCTAAATTTGAATGCGCATTATGAAATTCATGAAATAGAAAAGCCATCTCAAATTAATAACATTATAAAACAAATATTAAATGATAATATATATGGAATAAATATAACTGCTCCTTATAAATCACATATAATTGATAAAGTTAAATTAATTAGCAAAAAAGCTAAGAAAATTGGTGCTATAAATTGTATAGACTCTAATCTAAAGGGTTATAATACTGACAGTTATGGATTTATGAAAATGCTTTCAAAGAATAATATAAATCTTTCTAAAAAAAATATTCATATCATTGGCTCAGGTGGAGCATCGCAAGCTATTTTATACGCATTAGATATTATTGGCAATAAATCTATTACTATGTATGATAGAGAAAATGTTAATCAGATTATAACATCAAATCTAAATAACGATGATGTTGTTGTAAACTGCACTCCTGTACATTTTATAAATCAAAACAAAGATTTTTTCGATTTTTTTATAAACAGAAATTTTTTATGGATTGATTTATTATACACAAAGTTATCAACAAAAAAATATAAAATTATTAAAGAGCATCATTCTAAATTATATTTAGATGGCATTGATATGTTGATTTACCAAGCAATGGCATCAGTAAATATTTGGTTTAGAAAAGATATTGAAAAAAATGTAAATTTTAATAGTTTAAAATCAGCTATTATAAGGTAGAAAATGCTAACTAAATTAAAATTTTTAACAGCAGGGGAATCACATGGTAAGGCCCTTATTGGTATTATACAAGGTTTACCAGCTGGATTAGAGATTTCTCAAGAATATATTAATTCTCATTTAGCTAGAAGACAGTTAGGTTATGGCAGAGGCGCTAGAATGAAGATTGAGTCTGATACAGTTCAAATTATCTCAGGTGTCAGGCATGGTAAAACTATTGGTTCACCAATTTCTCTTATGATTGAGAATAAGGATTATGAAAATTGGAAAGACAGAATGGGAATTGAGCCATCATTAAATGACATCCAAAAAGTAACACTACCAAGGCCAGGTCATGCTGATTTAGCAGGAATTAATAAGTATGATTTTGATGATATTAGAAATGTTATTGAGAGATCTTCTGCTAGAGAAACAGCTATGAGAGTTGCTCTAGGTGCTATTTGTATGAAATTTTTAGAAGATGTAAATATTTCTATTCATAGTAGAGTATTAAGTATTGGAAAAGTGTTTGATTCATCAACATTAACTATTGAAGATTATTCATCATTAAATGCTAAAGTTGATAACAGCAAATTTAGATGTTTTGATAGCTCCTTAGAACAAGACATGGTTGATGTAATTGATGATTGTAAAAGTAGAGGTGATTCTATTGGTGGAGATATAGAAGTTGTTGCTTTGGGTTTGCCATATGGATTAGGTAGTTACATTCAGTGGGACAAAAAAATTAATTCAATTATAGGATCTTTATTATTATCAATAAATGCATTTAAATCACTTACAATTGGCTCAAATAGTAACTCGTTTGGAAGTGAATATCATGATGAAATATCATGGAATGAAAATGAATATAAAAGATTATCAAATAGGGCTGGAGGAATTGAGGGTGGTATGAGCAACACATCACCTCTAATAATAAATATGACTATGAAACCAATATCAACATTAAGTCGACCTTTACAATCAGTTGATATACAAACAAAAGAATCAAAATCTGCCCATAAAGAAAGGTCAGATACGTGTGCAGTTCCAGCAGCATCAATTATATGCGAACATATGCTATCATTTGCAATAAGTGATTTATTATTAGATAAATTTGGTGGTGATTCAATGAAACAATTTAAAGCACACTATAAATTAAGCGCTAAATTTTAATTATGATTGAAAAAGTGTTTATTATTGGTATGATGGGTGTTGGAAAAAGCTCTGTAGGATTTAAGCTATCTAATGAATGTGATATTAAATTTATTGATATAGATGATAGACTAAATTTAAAAAGTATTACAAATAATAATTCTGATTATGAATTTAGGCAACAAGAGTATGAAGAAATATTAAAATGTAGTAAACTCAACGAAAAGTTAATAATATCCACAGGAGGTGGATGTGTGGTAAATGAAAATAGTAGAAGCATTATTAAGAATTTCTTTTGCATATATTTACACGCATCACCAGATGAAATTATAAAACGTATCGATGGAAAGAGCAAGTTTAGGCCTTTGATTCAATCGGCTCCTAACGGTCCAGTAAACTATGATTTATTTAAAAGTATTTATGATGATCGCATTAATTACTATCAAGAGTTATCAAATTTAACAGTAAATACTGATGGTCTAAATTTAGATAATACAGTTAATTTTATAAAAAATGAATTAGTTCAATATGAATTTATCAATTAATACAAAAGAAAAATCATATGATATTTATGTTAATAATCATATTAATAATCATTTTTACGATCACATCACTGAAATCAATAGTGGGCAAAAATTTATTGTATGTTATCCAGAGAGATTAGATACATATGTTTCTAGTATTATTTCGACTTTAAAAGCTAATAAAATCAATGTTAAAAAAATTATAATTAAGGATGGAGAAAAGAGTAAGAATTTTGTTCATATAAATGAACTCGTAGAAACATTAGTTAAAATGGAATGTAATAAAGATTCATTTTTGATTTCAATTGGGGGAGGAACTACTGGAGATATTATAGGGTTCTTAGCATCAATATATATGAGAGGTATTAGTTATATTAATATTCCTACAACATTATTAGCTATGGTTGACTCTTCTGTTGGAGGCAAGACAGGTGTAAATGTAGATAGCGTTAAAAATGTTATAGGAACATTTCACCAACCTCATAGTATTTTTATGGGCATTAATTTTTTAGAAACATTAAACGCCAAACATATCAGGAGCGGGTTCGGTGAGATTATTAAATATGGATTTATTGATAGTAAAAAATTGTTGAACGATTTATGTGATAATTATGATTGTATAATACAATTAAAAGATAAGCAACTAATTAAAAAGTTAATTATAAAAAGTTGTAAAATTAAAAAGAAGTTTGTTGAAAAAGACGTAAAAGATAATTATTACCGAAATATTTTAAATTTTGGCCATACATTTGGTCATATTATAGAAACAAAATATCAATCCAAGCAGATAACTCACGGTGAGGCAATATTAAATGGAATTTATCTAAGCGTTAAGTTATCTTATTTGAAAGGATATATGACACAAAAAACGTATTCTTCAATATTAGAAAAATTTAAAAGACTTAATATTGAATATACTTTTAGATTGAATTTTGATGATTTAAAATTAATTAATACTGATAAAAAATCAACTTCTACTAAAATTAGATTTATTCTGCTAGAAGATATAGCAAAACCTATAATAGTTGATAGTATTAAATTAGCAGATTTGAAGGAAGTAGTTAATATATGAAAATTTTGATTTTACATGGCCCTAATCTTAATCTTTTAGGTAAAAGAGAAATAGAAATTTATGGATCAGAATCACAAGATGATTTATTTGAATATATTAAGAATACTTTCTTAGATATTGATTTTACTTTATTTCAATCTAATCATGAAGGTCATATTATAGACAAAATTCATGATTCAGATGGTATTTTTGATGCAATAGTTTTTAACCCTGGCGCTTTCTCTCATTATTCTTATGCAATAAGGGATGCTGTAGCATCTGTAAAGATACCAATTGTAGAAGTACATCTTTCTGATGTAACAAATAGAGAGGATTTTAGAAAAAGATTAGTTATCTCAGATGCCTGCTTATTCACTATAATAGGTAAGGGTAAATTAGGGTACATTGAATCAATTAATAAATTACAGGAAAAATAAATGAAGCAGAAATACTATATAGATTTACACAAAGGTTCAACTTTTATATACATATTATTATTAATGTATTTTTTTAGTGATTGTTTATCTAATCAATCAAACAATAATATAGCCATATATGTTTATTTGGCTTTGCATGGTACCTATGGAATATTATGGATTTTAAAAAGCAAGATTTATCCAGATAAGCAATGGGAATCAAAATGCTCAGTTTGGTATGGCCTATTAATTTGGGTTGGTTTATCATTATATTGGCTCGCTCCATATATTATTTTAACAAAAAATATTCCAAATAATATTAGCCCATCAAATTGGTATATAGCCATGTGTATATCAATATATATATTTGGCATTTTCTTTCACTTTACTTCAGATATGCAAAAATTTATTCAATTAACGTATAATCCTAATCATTTAATTACAGATAATATGTTTTCAAGGATTAGAAATATCAATTATTTAGGTGAGTTATTAATTTATTTGGGATTCAGCCTATTAGCATTAAGCTGGATACCAATAATTGCATTAATTTCATTTATCTGCATTATATGGATACCCAACATGATTAAAAAAGATAAATCATTATCGAGATATGATGAATTTTCAGATTATAAAAAAAATACTAACTTACTATTTCCATTTATTTGGTGATATCAAATGATAATACATGTACTAGGAACAGCTCAAGATGGTGGGTACCCTCATGCTGGATGTAAAAAAGATTGTTGTAAAACTGTTTGGGACAAGCCACATTTACATAGATTTCCAGCATGCATAGCAGCAGTAGATAAAAAAAATAAAAAATATTATTTATTTGATATCACTCCAAATGTAAAAGAGCAGATTCATTTTTTGGAATCTTATGATTGTAAATTAGCCGGCATTTTTATCACACATGCACATGTTGGTCATTATCTGGGATTAATGGATTTAGGTTTAGAAATAATGAATTTAAAAAATATCCCTGTTTACGTTATGAGTAGAATGAAAAATTTTATAAATGATAACCAACCTATGGGTCAATTAGTCACAAATAGAAATATAAATCTAATTGAAATATATGATCAAAAAGACATTGTTTTTGAAAATTTTGATGTTAAACCTTTTGAAGTGCCTCATAGAAATGAACTATCTGAAACTGTTGGTTACAAAATAACTATTAATCAAAAATCTATAATTTTTATACCAGATATTGATAGTTGGGATAAATGGGATTACAACTTAGTTGATCTAGTCAAAAATAATGATTTATTATTTATTGATGGTACCTTTTATAGTAAAAAAGAAATTCAAACTAGAGACGTATCTAAAATACCCCATCCTGAAATAATAGATACAATTAATAAACTATCTCATTTGGATGATAAAGAAAAACAAAAAGTACAGTTTATACATATGAATCATACAAATCAAATATTAAGACCTGATTCATTAGAGTTTTTAAACTTAAAGCAAAATATGTTTAACATATCTAGAGAAAATCAAATTTTTAATTTTTAATATACAACTTATTACATTTTTATTTTTTTTAAATTTATTAACTTTTAGTAATTATGATTTAGAATTATTCAGGTAAAAGAATGAATTATTTATATATAATATTATTTTTGTTTCAAATTATTTTATGTGAGCCATTTGATGGATTGACTTTAATAACGGGCATGGCTGGTGGAGATAACAGTTCCGAAACATATTTAATTGATAATGATGAGAACATTGTTAACTATTGGTCCCACCCTGCATCATCTGCAAGTGTTGGCTATTTAACAAAAGATAGTATTTTATATCTACCTACAAGAACTGGTGGAGGTGATGATACTGGACCAGCGGGTGGTTTATTTCAAAAAATTGATTGGTATGGAAATATTTTATGGGAATGGGCTATGCCAACAGAAATTTGCAATCCACACCATGATATAACGATTTTACCAAATGGTAATATTTTAGCAATTTGTGAAGAATTTAAATCAAACCAAGATTTATTAGATGCAGGTCTAGAAGGTGCTATTGGAATAATGAAAATTGATATGATTGTTGAAATCCAGCCATTGCCTAATAATGAGGCTGAAATTGTTTGGAAATGGCATTTTTGGGATCATTTAGTACAAGACAAAGGACCGCAATATACTGCAACTTATGGACAAATTTCAGAACATCCGGAGTTGTTAAATATAAATGTTAATGGAAATGAACCTAATGATTTATATGATTGGAATCATACCAATAAAATCTCATATAATGAAAAATTTGATCAAATAGTTATTTCATGTAGACATATGAATGAAATTTATGTTATTGATCACAGTACTACTATGGAAGAAGCAGCTGGACATACTGGAGGAAATCAGGGTAAAGGTGGTGATATTTTATATAGATGGGGAAATCCACAAAATTATAGCAGGGGTAATGAATCGGATAAAATTTTTGGCGCTCAACATGGAATTAACTGGATTCCAGATGGATACCCTGGGGAAGGCAATTTTTTAATCTATAATAATATTCACCGAACAAACCCTTTTCGTTCTGCAGTCTTAGAATTTGAATGTATTGCTGATGAAAATGGGTTTTATCCCATTGAGGATAATGAACCATTTGGTCCTGAAACATACAGTTGGATATATTTAGCTAATTTTTACTCACCAACTCAATCTGGAGCATATCGTTTGCCAAATGGAAATACCCTAGTAACAGTAACTACAGAATTTAATTTTTTTGAAGTTGATAATAGTGGTAGAGTACAGTGGGATCCCTCATTTAATTCACAATGTGCTAGAGCCATAAAATATGGATATGATTATTTTGAAAATAATATCTTAGGAGATATAAATCAGGATGAAGGATTAAATATACTAGATGTTGTTTTGATTATTAATTATATACTGCAAAATGAATACAATGTTAATGCTGATTTAAATCAAGATAATCAATTAAATGTGCTTGATATAATTGATCTGATTAACCTTATTTTATAAATCTTCTAGCTTCTTTTTTTTCATTTCTTTCAATTTAGGTTTTAATCTATCTCTGTAATGGTGAATGAGAGGGGCCGCAATTTCAGGTTTTTGTTTTCTTAAAACTTTTTGTTTTTCAATTGGAAGTGATTTTATTTTCATACATTCAACTGAGCAACAGCCATCATATTTTTCTTTACAAATTTCACATTGAATAAATAAAATATGACACGCATCATTTTCACAATTTGTGTGATTATCATTTTTTTTGTCGCATTGATGACATAAACTTATTATATCGGATGTAACTCTTTCACCTAAACGATCATCGAAAACAAAATTTTTACCCTTAAATTTTGATGTCAAATTTTGCTCTTTGACTTCCTTGGCATAATTGATAATGCCGCCCTTAAGCTGGTAAATATTTTTAAATTTATTTTTAATTAGATAAGAGCTAGCTTTTTCACATCTAATACCACCCGTACAGTAAAGTAAAATATTTTTATTTTTATGGTTGTCTAATATATTTTTA
>Ga0208130_1000997_pt1 | contig 13922 bp, 15 predicted proteins | sample ETNtaG_31_FD_185771 | JGI IMG/M metagenome (GOLD analysis project Ga0208130, IMG submission 185771) | Marine microbial and viral communities from oxygen minimum zone, Eastern Pacific Ocean - ETNP201310SV78 (SPAdes) (version 2) | ecosystem: Environmental > Aquatic > Marine > Oceanic ...
GGTGGAATGGCAGATGCAAGAAGCTTAGTTGCCGCTATGGCGCTTGGAGCTGAAGGTATGAATATGGGCACTCGTTTTATTGCAACAGAAGATGCACCAGTACATCAAAATGTTAAAGAGGCCATTGTTAATGCAAGCGAACTAGATACTAGATTAATAATGAGATCTCTAACAAATACTGAAAGAGTTTTAAATAATCCTGCTGTTGAGAGTCTTATGGCAAAAGAAAAAGCGCTAGGAGATGACTTAAAATTTGAAGATATTATTGATGAAGTGGCAGGTGTCTATCCCAAGGTAATGATGGATGGTGAGCCTGAAGCAGGTGCTTGGTCATGCGGCATGGTAGCTGGCTTAGTAAGCGATATACCTACAGTAAAAGAATTGATTGATCGCATAATGTCTGAAGCTGAAGACATTATTGCTTCTAAGCTTCAAAAAGCTATATAGAAATAAAATCTTGATAAGGTCCCCAAGAAAGATACACAAGTATCTGAGTTTAGCTATTTCGGTTCAACTCTTATTGTGGACCATATCGGGAATATATTTTTCCTTTAACAAGATTGAAGATGTTAGAGGCAGTCAATACTTGAAACCGACAGAAGTAATAGAAACTCCTAAAAGCAATAAAATAGATCCTCAACGAGCCTTATCAATCGTATCTGATAAAACTTTTCTAAGTCCTGTTGAGGTTTTAGAAATAACTGAAGATCAACCTGGTTCAGAATATAGAGGAAGGGCCTTACCTTTATATAAGATTGAAGCTCTTAACGAAGAAGATGAAAAAATTAATGTCTACTTAGATCCGTACTCGGAAAAGATAGTAGCTATAAGATCAAATCAGTGGAGAGTTTGGGACTTTATGTGGGGTATACATATCATGGATTGGAATGAGAGAGATAACATAGGCAATGCTTTCTTAAAGATCTTTTCTATCCTAGCACTATTAAGCGCTTTATCTGGTATCTATCTTTTCTTTAGTTCAAATAAAAAGAAATAAACTCTACTTTAGGGAATCCTTAAACCACTCGGGCAAAAGATCTATATCATATTTCTTAGCAAATTTTGCGATCATAGGAATGGTTATTGGTGCAAATGGAATCACAGTCATTAGGCCTAAGCTCAAATCTTTAAGCAATTCGTTCAACTGGTTATTTGCTTTCTCTAAATCTTCTTCAGTTGCCTCATCTTTTATGTAGTCAGAGTAAGTTTTAAGCATCTTTCTTGAAGGCTCAGTCTCATCAGCAAGTTTTTCCTTTAAGAAAGCAATAATTTTTTTGGCTCTTCCATCAAGCATTAAACAAGTATACTAAGTAAATTAAAGAAGAAATAAGTTTTGAATAAAGAAGAAAGATTTATTTATGTCAGCAAGGAGCTCCAAAAGCTCTATCCAAAAACACCTATTCCACTTGACCACGACTCAATCTATACCCTTTTGATTGCAGTTTTATTGTCTGCTCAATGTACAGATGTTCGAGTTAATCAAGTCACCCCCGCCCTATTCTCTTTGGCTGATAACCCTTTTGATATGGCTTTGGTGGATCCAGAGGCGATAAGAGAAATCATTAAGCCTTGCGGTTTATCTCCAAAAAAATCAAAAGCTATAGCGGAACTAAGTAAGATCTTATGTAAGGAATACGAGGGAAAAGTTCCTGAAAGTTTTGAAGCTTTAGAAGCTTTACCTGGAGTGGGACATAAAACTGCTTCGGTTGTAATGAGCCAAGGTTTCAACCATCCTGCCTTTCCAGTAGACACGCATATTCACAGATTGGCTCAAAGATGGAGACTTTCTAAAGGGAAAAATGTTAAGCAAACTGAAAGTGATTTGAAGAAAGGTTTTCCTGAAAAGGACTGGAATAAACTGCATCTACAAATTATCTTTTATGGTCGAGAATTTTGTACTGCAAGAGGTTGCGATGGTCGAGTTTGTAAAATTTGTTCAGAGGTAAATAAGGGCAGAAAATCGCCAATAATTACCAACAAAGCTTAAATAAAATAGAGAGAAGTGCTATCTCATTCTGTATAATCATAGACGTCGCTCAACGTAACTTTTTTTAAAAATATATGTTCATCACCCAAAAGAATTTAAAAGAATTTGATCCTGAATTATGGAACTCAATCAACAATGAAGCCTCCCGTCAAGAAGAGCATATTGAGCTGATTGCTTCTGAAAACTATACATCTAAGAGTGTCTTAGAGGTACAAGGCTCTGTTTTAACCAATAAATATGCTGAAGGGTATCCAGGCAAACGTTACTATGGAGGTTGTGAGCATGTAGATGTAGCAGAATCCTTAGCAATAGATAGAGCTAAAGAATTATATGGAGCTGCCTACGCAAATGTTCAACCTCACTCAGGTGCAAGCGCTAATTCTGCAGTTTATCTAGCATTGTGCGAAGCTGGTGACTCTATCTTAGGAATGAGCTTAGATCACGGGGGTCACTTAACTCATGGTGCTAAAGTTAATTTTTCAGGAAAGACTTATGAGTCTTTCCAGTATGGTCTTGATCCATCGACTGGTGAGCTAAATTATGAAGAAGTAGAGCATTTAGCAAAAGAACATAATCCTAAAATGATTGTTGCAGGTTTTTCAGCATATTCTGGGATTGTTGATTGGGAAAGATTCAGAAAAATTGCTGATTCAGTAAATGCTTACTTGCTTGTAGATATGGCCCATGTCTCTGGTTTGGTTGCTGCTGGTGAATATCCTTCTCCTATACCTTTCGCAGATGTTGTTACAACCACTACTCATAAAACACTAAGAGGCCCAAGGGGTGGATTAATCTTGGCAAAGGAAAATGAAGAGATCCATAAAAAACTTAACTCAGCTATTTTTCCGGGAACACAAGGCGGACCTTTAATGCATGTTATAGCCGCAAAAGCAGTTTGTTTTAAAGAAGCTTTGGACCCCGCATTTAAGAATTACCAAAAACAAGTAAAAGCAAATGCTAAACAGATGGCTTCTACATTTATGGATAGAGGCATTAATATCGTTTCCAATGGAACTGAAAATCATATGTTCCTAGTCGATCTTGTTGAAAAAGGTTTAACAGGTAAAGATGCTGATGCTGCTTTAGGTAAAGCTAATATTACTGTAAATAAAAATGCAGTACCCAACGATCCTCAATCACCTTTTGTTACGAGTGGCCTTAGAATAGGAACACCTGCCGCAACTACAAGAGGATTTAAAGAAGAAGAAATTACACAAGTAGCTACATGGATATGTGATGTTCTCGAAGATATTCAAAACGAACAAGTCATAGAAGAAGTGAAAACTAAAGTTATTGAACTTTGTTCAAGATTTCCAGTATATTCAAACTAATTTATGCATTGTCCCTATTGTAGTTTCTCCGATACCAAAGTTATCGATTCAAGATTGATAGCTGAAGGGCAACAAATAAGAAGAAGACGGGAATGTCCAGAATGTAATGAAAGATTTACCACTTTTGAAACTGCTGAACTTCTAATGCCTAGAGTTATAAAACAGAAAAATAATTCTAGAGAGCCATTTGATGAGCAAAAATTAAGAGAAGGGCTCTATAGATCATTAGAAAAAAGACCAGTAGGCGAGGAAGAGATTGAGACTCTGATTGAAGATATAAAGAAAGACATAAGATCTTCTGGAGAAAGAGAAATACCTTCAAGATTAATAGGAGAAGTGGTTATGCAAAATCTGAGAAAGATTGATGAAGTAGCTTTCATAAGATTCGCCTCAGTATATCGAAGGTTTGAAGATATCAATGAATTCTCAGAAGAAGTAGAGAAATTAACCAGCGATTAATCATGAGTTCTCCTTCAGAGCATATGAGCGAAGCTCTAACTCTAGCCAAAAAAGGTCTCCTAACCACTAGACCGAACCCAATGGTGGGTTGCGTAATTACTCTCGATAATAAGGTTATAGGTAGAGGATGGCATAAAAAATCTGGAGAGGGTCATGCTGAGGTAAACGCCATTCAAGATGTTTTCGATAATTTAGGAGATGCAGCTGAATCTTCACTCCAGAGATCAGAAATGTTTGTAACTTTGGAACCTTGTTCTACTAAGGGAAAAACTCCTCCATGTTCTGAAGCAATCAAAAAAAATGGTATAAAAAAAGTCTATATTGCTTCAGAAGATACATCTCAAAATGGATTCGCGAAAAAAGAACGAGAGATAGAGATTGTAGAAGGACTACTAAGAGACGAGGCGAGAGAGTTAAATAGAGGTTTTTTTTCAAGAATAGAAAAAAATAGACCATTTATTACAGCTAAGATGGCAACAGGCCTGGACGCCGGTATAGCCTTAGCATCAGGAGAGAGTAAATGGATAACTTCAGAGCAATCTAGGGAAGATGTTCATAAACTCAGAGCTTGCAACGATGCTATCCTCACGGGTATCGGCACAGTTTTGAAAGACAATCCCTCTCTGACATCTAGAGATTCAGGTTACAAAAAAAACGAAGTCTTACAACCTCTTCGCGTAGTTGTGGATAGAAACAATCGGCTAACCGGTAAAGAAAATATTTTCTCTGGCGAGACTAAAACTCTAATATTTAGAACAAAGAAATCCAAAATAGAATCAGAAAATATTGAGATTTTCTATGAAAATGAGGACGTCTTGAGCAATTTTAATTTCATAATGAAATTTCTCGCAAAAGAAAAATCAATTAATAGTCTTATGGTCGAATCTGGTTCGGGAATATTTGATGCCCTCCTAAATGAACAATTAATTGATGAGCTAGTGCTATATCAAGCTCCAAAATTATTAGGAAAAGAAAGGAAAACCTTTTCTAAATTCAATCAGACTGGTGAAAAACTGAGTACAATAGACTTCGAAGTTAAAACGATCACTAATTTGGGGCAAGATAAGAAGATTACTCTTACTCCTAACTACACATAATGGAATTAAATAGTATTCAAGAAATTATTGAAGATATATCTCAAGGGAAGATGGTTATCCTTATGGATGACGAAGATAGAGAAAATGAAGGAGATCTCGTTCTTGCAGCTGAAAAGGTAGATCCAGAAGCAATTAACTTTATGGCAACTCACGCCAGAGGGCTAATTTGCCTAGCAATCAATGAAGAAAGATGTAAGAGGCTTGGTTTAGAGCAGATGGTAAAACACAATGGAACTGAGCTAGGTACCGCTTTCACTACATCTATTGAAGCTGCTATTGGAGTTACAACAGGTATATCAGCTGCAGATAGATCAACAACAATACAAGCGGCAGTTAATAAAAACGCAGTAGCAGATGACATTGTGCAACCTGGCCATGTATTTCCTATCAAGGCACAAGAAGGTGGGGTCTTGACCAGGGCAGGTCACACTGAAGCTGGTACAGATCTAGCTAAATTGGCTGGTTTAGATCCTTCTGCAGTAATTGTTGAAATTATGAATGATGATGGCACGATGGCAAGAAGAGGAGATCTAGAGTTATTCGCAAAAAAACATAATCTCAAAATTGGAACAATTGCCGACCTGATCCACTATAGAAATATAAGTGAGAAAAGTATTAAGTTAGTAGATACCACAAATATAGAATCTGAATACGGTAATTTCTCTCTTCATGCTTACGAGGATACTATCAACGGAGATGTGCATATCGCCTTAGTAAAAGGCGAGATAAAGTCTGAAGATGAGATCATGGTTAGAGTGCAACAAAATAATACCCTGCAAGACGTTATGGGTATTAATGGATTTGGAAGCAGACTTTCATTTTCACAGGCTATGAAAAAAATTGATCAGGAAAATCAGGGTGTCCTGCTTTTATTGTCCCATTCAGAAACTTCACAAGAAGTTCTCTCAAATATTTCATTCTTGAAAGGACAAAAGAACCCTGCAAATAATGATGGCCCTGACTCGAGGATAATAGGAGTAGGGGCACAAATATTAAAAGATCTTGGCATAACTAAAATTAGATTATTGGGAGCCTCTGCTAAATATCCTCTAACCGGATTTGACTTAGAAATTACAGAATTTATAAATTGAAAATATGAAAGGTCTCGAGATAAGTAATATATCTGAAAAATCAAGACAAGGAAGCTATGGGATAGTCTACACCTCTTGGAACGCAGATGTTGTCCAAGACTTATTAAATGAGACAAAGAAAGAACTTCTCAACCAGGGTGTTGATGAAAAAAATATAGCCATTAAAGAGGTTCCAGGTGCATTTGAATTACCTCTAGCTACTCAATTTCTTGCAGAAGAAAAAGAAATCTCAGCTGTTATTTCATTGGGTGCAATAATTAGAGGTGATACACCTCATTTTGATTTCATCTCAAGTGCTTGTATTGAAGGGCTGCAAAACGTAGCTCTAAAAACTAGTGTGCCAGTTATATGTGGAGTGTTGACCACTAATACTGTTGAGCAAGCGTTAGAAAGATCTGAGCCCAGCAAGATGAACAAGGGAAAAGAATTTGCTCTAAGCGCCATGAGCATGGTGGAAGCTCTTGTTTGAGTTATGAAGTCAAAAAAAGATACTTCGCCCGTCAGGTCGAGAGATAAAGTTATACAAAGTCTTTATGAGATAGATCTTTCAGGATCAGATGTTAAAGAAATACTAAAAGACTTGTCTCTTCAAAGCAGATACCCTCATTTCAAAGATTTTCTTGTCGGTGTTACAAACTCAAAATCTGATATAGACGAAACCCTTGCCAATTTCATGGAAAGAGATATATCTTCATTAGATCCTATTGAAAGGAATACTTTAAGGCTAGCAGCTTATGAAATGCTTTTTACAGAAACTGATGTTCCTATTATTATTAATGAAAGCATCAGATTAACTAAAAAATATGGTTCTGCAGATGGTCACAAGTACGTAAATGCTGTTCTGGATAAAATGTATAAATCTAAATTTGAGAAGACTGAATAAATATTGGAGAAGACCAAGCTCTCTCCTCATTTTCTGCTAAACAATCCCCTTCTCCTTGACCACGTATATCACCGCAAAGATTTACTTTCTTACATTTACCGGACTCGTCATACTCGCAAGCCAAATTTGCAGCACCTATTGCTTTTGATGGTTCTTGAATAGCCCTAACATAATAGATTATCTCTCTGTTAGCATCTGAGAAGTTTGGATCTTCAAATTCTACGAAACAACCTTCTTGAGAAGCTTCACATTCAAAGACCTTCCAGTTATCTTCTATCAAAGTCTCAATTGGCTCATCAGGATAAGTTTGAGGTCGGATTCTGATAACCTCTATCCTTGTTATATTATTCCTTTCGTCAATGGGATTGAAACACTCACCATTACATAGTGTGTTCAAGAAAGTAGGATTGATTTCATTTTTTGCATTACAACCTGGCGCTTGTTTTTGAGATCCTAATGCCCTGACTTGAAATCTAGGATTTTCTGACATGGTGATCTCGCTTCCCATAGGTTTTAATTCGCCAGATTCATGATTTATTACTTCGAACCATAGCATTATCCTTTCACCGCTTGTTGCATAGACTTCTTTGTTATTGAGAGAATTCCATACTTCATCTCTATTCTTTTTGGAAACATGACTTGCTATTAATCCACCTGTGTAGAGAAATGATGCTACCCGCTCGCCTTGACTTGGTTTCATCCTGTCAATCATTTGCTCTAAATTAACTTCCTGAGATCTTGGGATAGCATAGCTTGAAGATTGCCCTAGGCTCATTATTGCGTTCGAAGATTTATATTTAGAGTCTGTATTTTTTATTCTATTAATTTCCTTGAATCCAGTTCCCGGTCTAGAAGAATGATTGTCGCTTGATCCAATAAAACCAAAACGGTACGGTTCGGTTTCTGGATCTTCAAAATTCCTTAGCGCTAGAGCATATTGGACTGAAGACTTGGGCCTGTAATCGAAGGCAGGGAGATAGCAATCCTTGCACTGACCACTTTCTAACCATTCTTTTGGATTCTGGTTTGGAATAGTTAACAACCCATAAGGGTTTGCATTAGTAAAATTATTTCTGGCCTCAATAGCCCTTGCGTTGCATTCTTCTTCAGATCCAGCGGCAACTCTACATCTCTCTTTTATTATTTCTCCAGCCTGAAAACAATCAGGTACATAATTTTCTGTTGGTGAAGGACAGGTATATTGTCCGTCAACCTCTCTGAAAGACTGCCAAGTTCGAAATTCTTCTGAGTTGCCGTGTCCAGAAAAAATTTCTATGAGGTTTTGGTATTTCGGATCATGGTCTTTGCTATTAAGTTGATTTTTCCATGTAGCCATAGGAGGAGATGTATTGCCCCAAGCTGATCCGTGAGGTATGACCAAAGATTCAACTTCCCATTCATCTAATTTTCTATATAAGTCAGATGGTTTTTCTGCTCTCTCCAAACAATCAAGAGGAAGCTCTTTCACATGAGTGTTTGTATCGCAATATTCCAAATTCTTTATAATCAACTGTCTTTGACGATAGTTAAAATAATCAGCCATATTTTCATAGTCATAAAGCATCGCTCCGTATAAAGCGTAAACTGGAGCATCCACAATACTTTTAAAGAATTTATGATCTGGAGCACCAATAGGCCTAGCAGGTAAATTATCCTCAAGAGATTTCAAAATAACATTTTTGTGTCCGTAATGTGATTCAATATCTAGACTTGTTTGAGTCCACTCCCAACCTATAAAAGGAATTATTTCACTCTCGTCCTCTCTCTTTGATACTTCAGAACAATCCTTCAAAGACTCAATGGTTTCAGTCCACTCTCTTCTTGTCAGAAATTCAGCATGGTCATTAATAGAAAAGAAATCTAAATTTGCACAGAATCTCGCAAAGTTACATGCATCTGATACCGGATGGGCGCCCTCTCCTTCTAGTATTGGCAAGTTGCCTAAAAACGCATCCAATGAATATGTTGTGTGGACATGCAAATCTCCAAATAGAATCATTTTATTATCCTCTCGAAGAGTGGACTGATTAAGAGACAGGGCTTTGAACTCTTCTATAGTTCCCTTTTCTTGGTGTTTACCAAAAAAATCAAAAAATAAAGCGAAGAATAAAATTAAAAAAGGTGCAAGGAGCCACGCTAATCCTTTAAGTGCTATTTTTAAATAGCCAAGCATAGGTTTTAGGACTCTTCAGTGAGCAGTGCGATAGATGAATTCTTTAAATCTTCAGATAAAACAAAGTATTTTTCTCTTGAAGTTCTTTTACTCTGTAAATTAACTTCAAAGATATCTCCATCTCTCAGACTCTGAGTCAAAACAAACGTGTCGCCTTTTCTGATTCTATAAATATCTCTTTGATCGACAGATGCATAGCTCATGAAATCGTTCAAAGAATAGGACAGGTCTCTTGCTATGTTAACTCTGGTTGCATCAGCTCTATAAAAAAATAAAGCAATGGTTTCGTATTTTTTTGCCAGAAATTCATCACCCTCTTTAAATTCAGATTCTTCAGCAATGATTGAAAAAGAAAGTGTAAATATAAATAAAAGTAGGTATCTCATTTCTTAAATTTTTTGTCTAATTATAGTGTCTTCCCTTTTTGGGCCAGTAGAAATCATAATAACAGGAACACCTGAAATTTCTTCAATTTTCTCTATGAAGGATTTCGCTCTTTCATTTAGCTCCTCAAAAGATGTTTTTCCTGCTGTAGGTTCATCCCATCCTTCTAGTTCTATATAGATAGGTTTAGCATCTTCTAAATCCATAGTTTCAATTAATTCAGCTTCAGAGTGATTGCTCTCATAGTTGATACAAATTTTAATTTTTTCTAAGCCATCTAGAACATCAATTTTTGTTAGGCAAAGACCATCAACACCGCTTACCTTGACCATATTTTCTAGAAGGAAACCATCTAACCATCCGCATCTTCTTGGTCTACCGGTAGTTGCCCCAACTTCTCCTCCTGTCTCAGCAAGATAAGTTCCCATTTCATCAAAAAGCTCTGTTGGAAAAGGGCCTTCCCCTACTCTAGTGGTATAAGCCTTAGTAATACCTATAGTGTAATCTATATCAGAAGGACTAATACCTGTACCTGCTGAGATACCTCCAATTAGATTGCTTGAAGTAACAAATGGATAGGTACCAAGACTTACATCTAACAAAGCTCCTTGCGCTCCTTCATAAAGTATTTTTTTCTCATTATCTTGAAGAGTTCTTATCTCTTGTATGACATTGCCAACATAAGGTTTCAATTTTTCTGCTTGTTTTAGATTTAGATCTAGGAGCTCATTAAGATCTATCTTGGTTGCGCCAAAGGAATGCTCGAAAACTGAATTATAAAAGTCTAAAGACTGAGTTAATTTATCCTTAAGTTTATCTTCATTATAAAGATCTGAAACTCTTACTGATCTTCTACCAACTTTGTCTTCATATGAAGTGCCTATTCCTCTACCTGTAGTACCTATTTTAGTAAGATTGTTTGATTGTTCTCTTAATTGATCAAGCTGTATATGGTAAGGCTGGATAAGACTGCACGCAGAACTGATAACCAATCTATCTTCAATATTTCCTAATACTTCAGTAGCCTCAGTAATTTCAGAAAATAGAGCTTCAAGACTGACAACCACACCTCTTCCAATAAAACACTTTATATTTTCATGGCATATTGCAGAAGGTAATAAATGAAAGACAATTTTTTTTCCATTTACTATTAAAGTATGCCCGGCATTATGACCACCCTGGTATCGTACCGCTGCATCTAGGTCATTTGCTAAATTATCAACAACCTTTCCCTTACCTTCGTCTCCCCACTGAAGGCCCAACAAAGAAATATTTCTTTTCATTTATCTACTTCCTATAAATTAGATACAGCTATTAAATCTAAATCAAACCCAACAGCCGGCCTGTCATGATCGGAGGATTTTCTCAAGCCATCATATCTACCACCTTTAGCCAGCACATAACTTGCTGAATCTGAATAAGCAGAAAAGACCAAACCATTGTGATATTTAAAGCCTTGGATCTCTCCTAAGTCTAGATGAAGGTTCACTTCATTATTTTTTTTGATCTCATCAACAATAGACTGCAGATGATCCAAAAAGGAGGCTGATGAATCAAGATAAGAGAATTCTTCTTTTGCTTTATTTATAATTTCTGAAGCACCATACATCTCACAAAGTACAATGAGTGATTCTTTATTTTCATAACCATCGGGTACGATATTATTCAAATCAGATTTAGACTTTTTTGAAAGAGCAATTTCTATACTAGAAAAAGCCTCAGTCCCTAATTTTTTGAATGGCTGAAGAATAGAAGCAGTTAAACCGGCGTGGCCTAAACTTAAGGTTATATTCCTCACACCAGCAATTGAAAGACTATCAAGCATTAATCTTATGCTTTCTAATTCTGCAGCTTTGGATGAGTCTCCAAAAATCTCTGCACCCGCTTGTATTGTTGTTCTTGATCTAAGAACTTTAGAAGATTTACTTTTTACTACTTCTCCTGCGTAACAGAGTCTTACTGTCTCATTAGATTGAATGCGGTAGGCATCTATTCTTGAAGCTTGCTCAGAAATATCTGGTCTTATAGATAAGTTTTTTCCAGTTAAGTTATCTTTGAAGCTAAAGGCATGGGATTTAATCTCATCATGTGCTTCACCTCCAATTGTTTCCGATAATTCCAATAAAGGGGGGGTTATAAATTCATAACCAGAAGACACATACTCATCAATTAATCTTCGCCTAAGCATTTCTACCTCCATTGCCTTTGGAGGAAGTAATTCGTCTACGCCATCGGGTAAGCTCCAGCGTATCTTTGAACTCATCTACTAGTTTTTGGCTTTAGAATCATCCAGATATTTGAAGAAATCACTGTCAGGATTTATCAATAAAATATCTGATTTACTTCCAAAAGTAGATTGGTAGGCTTTTAAGCTTCTTGTGAAGTCATAGAATTCAGGGTCTTTTGAGTAAGCGTTTGCATAAGTAGCAGTAGCTATTGCATCTCCATTACCTTTTATCTCTTCTGCCTGCCTATAAGCATCAGCGAGGATAATTGTTTTTTCTTTGTCTGCTGTCGCTCTGATCTTCTCAGCAACCTCATTACCTTGTGCTCTTAATTCTTTAGCTAACCTCTCCCTCTCGGTCCTCATTCTGTTATAAACAGACTCACTAACCTCAGGAGGAAGATCAATTTTTTTAACCCTTAAATCTATTACTTCCACACCTAACTCTTCTAGAGCTATAGAATTGAGTTGTAGAGTTAATTTATCCATCAACTCATCTCTTTCACCAGAGACAACCTCATTAACAGTTCGACTACCAAACTCATTTCTCAAACCTGCATCGACCCTTTGTATGAGTAATCTTCTTAACCTTTCTTCGTCTCCACCAGTAGTTGTATAGTATTTTTCAACATCACTTACCCTCCATTTAACAAATGAATCGACTGTCAGTGCCTTTTTTTCTGATGTTAAATAACTTTGAGGTGCAGCATCAAGGGTTAGGATCCTTGCATCAAACTTTGTTACTGAGTTAACAACGGGAATCTTAAAATGTAACCCTGGTTCAACATCAGACTCAACAACAGCACCGAATTCTAATTTAACTGCTCTTTGAGTTTCTTTAACTACAAATATAGATTGGCTGATAAGAACAACCAAAGCTACCAAAACTGGAATTGTTAATGCTCTAAGTGCTTTCATTATCTTCTTTCCTCTTGTCTATTTCTTCGTCTAATTTCTTCAATGACCTGATTTGTAAGGTCTCTTATTGATGTATTACTTGATGTGTTGGCTGGGATATTTAAATTTTCAACCCCTCTTGCCGATTCAGCAATCTTGTCGAGAGGCAGGTAAAGAATGTTATTTCCTCCTTCGACATCAATCATAACTTTTGTGCTATTGGACATTACGCCTTGAATGGAATCCAGATAGAGTCTGTTGCGTGTCACATCGGGAGCTTTTTGATATTCAGCTAACAATAAATTAAAACGAGTAGCATCACCCTCAGCTTCTGATACCACCTGCTCTTTGTAGGCTTCTGCGTCTTGTAGCATTCTTTGGGCTTGTCCTCTTGCTTCAGGTACTAAACCGTTTGCATAAGTCTCAGCTTCGTTCCTTGCACGAACTTCGTCCTCACGAGCTTTGATAACGTCATCGAACGCTTCTTGAACCTGATTCGGGGGTGAAGAATCTTCTATATTCACAATAACAACCTCAAGTCCGGTGTTGTATTTGTTGAGATAACGCTGCAACCTTGTCTTTACATCTTGTGCTATAAGTTCACGACCAGTTGTAAGAGCATCATCCATAATAGATCCACCAACAACATGTCTTAGAGCACTCTCAGTAGCTTGCACTAAGCTCGCATCTGCATCTCTTATGTCTAATACATATTTCTTAGGATCTGCTATTTGATATTGAACAGAGACAGTTACATCAACAATATTCTCATCCTTAGTCAACATAAGAGCATCATGTCTATGAGGTCTAACTCGAACAACATCAACAATTGAAACTGAATCTACTATTGGAGGATTCCACCTTAGTCCAGGACCCTTGATTTCGGAAAACTCACCAAACCTAAGTACTACTGATCTTTCAGCTTCCTCAACCTGATATATTCCAAGGCCAATATAGGCAAGAAATAAGATGGTAAAGCCGAAAGAGATTGATTTCTTTGAAAAACCTCCACCTGATGATGAATCTCCAGAAGAACCACCTCCAAAAATGGAGTCTATTCTTTCTCTAACTTTTTTTATTACTTCATCGATCTCTGGAGGAGTGTCATTCCTTCCCCATGGATCTTTATTATCATTTCCATTCCAAGACATTTATATTGCTTCCTGTGTTTGTTGTTTTTCGATTAGGGCAAAACCTTCTATTTCTAATAACTTTATGAGGTCATTTTGAAAACTTTCAAGGTGTAATTCTATCAGACCTTCATCAGATATTCTCTCTTCTAGTACACCACCAGTAGAATAAAGTTGGGAACGAAGCCATCCTAAATCAGGATTTAGTCTAATCCAGTTTGAAGAAAGCTTTCCTTTTAAGCTTACGTTAATTGCATCAAATAAAC
>Ga0208130_1000998_pt1 | contig 13908 bp, 14 predicted proteins | sample ETNtaG_31_FD_185771 | JGI IMG/M metagenome (GOLD analysis project Ga0208130, IMG submission 185771) | Marine microbial and viral communities from oxygen minimum zone, Eastern Pacific Ocean - ETNP201310SV78 (SPAdes) (version 2) | ecosystem: Environmental > Aquatic > Marine > Oceanic ...
TTGCTCGTATACTCCCTTAGCAGGGGAGCGCCTTCGACCACTCGGCCACCTCTCCAAATAATATCGACAAAATGCCAATTTTACATCACTGTGTAAAGTGTTTAGTGTATAATTAGGAAAATAAAGGAATAATTTAAAAATGAATAACGATTTAACTGATGAACAAAAAAACATACTTTATAATTCTGGAACAGAAATGCCTGGAACGAGTGATCTACTTAATGAAAAAAGAGCTGGTACTTATGTTACTGCCGATAAAGGTTTACCTGTTTTTAGATCTGAAACAAAATTTGAGTCAGGTAGTGGATGGCCAAGTTTTTATGACGTCATTGAAGAAAATATTATTCTAAAAAAAGATACATCCCATGGAATGATAAGAGAGGAAATTCTATCTAAAGAAGGTGAGCATTTAGGTCATGTTTTTACAGATGGGCCAAAACCAACTGGTTTACGCTACTGTATAAATGGTTTAGCCCTAAAATTTATTCCTGATGAAAAAAATTAATCATAATTTACTTCTAGAATATAACTGCATGCAAATGGGCATAAAGCGACTGATAAACCACTAATACCTGATAAAATTAATATTTGTCTTATAAATAAATCCTCAAACCCAATAAATATTAATGATGAAATTGCTCCTGATCCAAAAATTAATACAGGAATAAAAAGTGGAAAAATTATTAGTGGAATAAGCAGATTATGTTGCTTTAGAGACAAAGTTAATGAAGAACCTAAAATACCTATAAAACTTAGAGAGGGTGTTCCTAAAATAAGAGAAAAAATTAAATAAATCAGTAGATTGGGAGGAAAATCTAAGAATATACTTAAAATTGGTGTAATAAAGATTAAAGGTAAAAAATTAGACACCCAATGAACAGTAGCTTTCATGAAGCATATCTCTGTAATCGATAAAGGTCCTGTTTTATATAGATCAAGAGTTCCATCATTAAAATCTTCATGAAAAATATTATTTAGAGAAAGTAAGGATGTTAAAATAATTGAAACCCATATTAAACCTGGTGATATGGATGATAAAAAACTTTTATTTGGCCCCACTCCTATAGGTAATAAAATTATAGAAATTGAAAAAAAAGTTAAAGATAAAATATAACTTCCCTTTAGACCAAAAGATTCCTTAATTTCTTTTAAAAATAATAGTTTAAAATTTTTCATTCTATTTATCCATATCAATCTGAAAATTACATTTTTTTAAAAAATCAATATGTGATGAAATAATTGCTATCCCACCATGGATAATATGCTCATCAATTATGTCTTTTAATAGAGAAATACCCTCCCTATCCAAGGACGATATAGGTTCATCTAGTAACCAAATAGGCTTTTTGGAAATCATTAATCGAGAAATCGCCAACCTTTGTTTCTGACCCTGAGATAAATATTTGCATTTTAGAAATTTGCAATTAATTAAACCAACCCGCTCAAGGGTATCTTCGAAATTTTTACATCCATAAACTGAGGACCAAAAAAACAGATCCTCGTAAGGCGTAGCTTCATCCTTAATACCTAGCTTATGACCTAAAATATAAAAATTATCAGAAAGTGATTTTAGGTTATTATACTCTATTAAACCTGAGCTTGGAGGTACAAGTCCTGCTAAAACTCTTAAGAAAGTTGTTTTTCCTGATCCATTTGAGCCAGTAAGAAGACAGACCTCGCCCTGATTCAAGCTAAAAGATATATCATTAAAAATTTCATTTCCTGATCTATAGCAAGTTAAATTTGAAATATTCAATTTTCTCATATTAGCTTCCATTTTGTTTTCTTTGATATTTTAAAATCAAAACAAAACCAATAATTAAAAATATAAAAGGTGCTATCCATAAAAAGAAGGTGCTATTTTTAAATGGTGGTTTCATAATTATATAATCACCATACCTCTCCCTAAAATAATTATAAATACTCTCATCAGTCTCATTATTTAAAACTTTACTTCGAACAATACCTCTCAGATCTTTTGCTAAAGGAGAATTTGATTCATCAATAGTTTGAGATTCACAAACTAAGCATCTTATATTTTGATTAATCGACTTTATACGATTTTCAATTTGTTCAACTTCATCATTATCTATAACGTTTGAGTATGAATTAATTGGAAAAGAGAACAAAAAGATAATCAACAAAAATAGGTATTTAAAATTCATTCTTAAATTGATTTTTTTAAATAGTGATAATATTCCTCCAAATGCTGTAATTAATGCTCCAATCCATATTAAGGAAACCAATGGTTTAAACCAAATCCTGACCATCCACTCATCTGAATTAATTTTTTCACCTAAAATAATATAAATATGTGAAAAATATTTTGAATAAATTCCTGCTTCAGTTGTTATTGATTTTTCTACAGGATAAAATCTTTTTTCAGCGGTCAAATTTATAATTCTTCCGGATTTTTCTAAAGAAAAACTCCCGGTAGAGTTTATATAATTTGGTCCTGTTCCATCTTCAACATCTAAAAACTTAACTTTAAAATCTCCAATAACTATATTTTCATTAAAAGATAAGGGTCCCTCGTATTGTTTTTGAGATGATATAGATATTGAACAACCAAGGATTAAAATTCCCAACCTAGGTGTCCAAAAAAAGATGGAAAGCTTGGTTTTTTATTTTTAATAATAAGCACATATAAAGAGGCTAAAATAATCCAAAATGAAACAAAAACCCCTAAATTTGAAAAAATATTTTGAACATCAAAATAAATATAAAAAATCCATGTAAAAAAAGATGAAACAGCTAATAATAAGAAAATTTTTAAATATTCAAAATTAACCTTTAGTTTTCCCCACGGTAAAAAAATTGCCATAGGAGCCAAGACTGAAAAAAGAAAAATTATTGGTATAACTGTTATGGTATAAAAAGGTGTACCAACTGAAATTCTCTCTCCAGAAAAAATCTCTAAAATCATTGGGTATATTGTTCCTACAAAAATTGTCAAAGCAGAAACAATTAATAATAAATTATTAATTATTAGAAAGAAGTCCTTACTTAAGAAATTATACTGTGATAATTGATTGGTTTTGATAGGCTTTATTGCAAAAATAAATAAACTTACAATAATATAAATAGCAATTAATGATAAAATAAATAAGCCTCTGTCAGGGTCATTTGCAAATGCATGAACAGATGTTAATAATCCTGATCTAACAATAAATGTTCCAACCATTGATAGAGCAAAGCCTAATATTGATAATAAGATACACCAATTAATCAAAATCCCTCTTTTTTCCATCACTATAATTGAGTGCATAAGAGCTGTGGCAACTATCCAAGGAATAAGCGATGCATTTTCTACAGGATCCCAAAACCAAAAACCACCCCACCCCAGTTCATAATAAGCCCAATAAGAACCTAAGGTAATTCCAATTGATAAAAAAACCCAAGATAAAATAACCCATGGCTTTGTTTTCGTTGCCCAATTTCTATCAAAGCTGTCATTAAAAAGCCCAGCTAATGCAAATGACCAAACAATTGATAATCCAACGTAACCAAGATAAAGAAATGGTGGGTGAAATGCTAACCCAGGGTCTTGAAGTAAGGGATTCAAACCAATACCTTCCTCTGGAACTGGAAATAATTTTTCAAATGGATTTGATTTAAATTTTAAAAATATGATAAATCCAAAACTTAATATTCCTTGAAACATTAAAATTTTAGTTTTGAAGTCTGATGATATTTTTTGAAAATTTATTGCTACAAAAAAACCATACAAAGACATTACCCAACACCACAAAAGCATGGATCCCTCGTGATTTCCCCAAGACCCAGAAATTTTATAAATTAATGGTTTTGATGTATGTGAATTAGACCAAACATTTAATAATGAGAAATCTGAATTTATATAGGCAAAAATTAAAGTCAAAAAAGAAATGCTTAATAACGCAAAGCAAGAAATCGATATAAAAGAAATAGTGTAGTTGAGGGTTTTAAGACTAAATATCTTTCCAAACAGCGGAATAAAAAACTGCATCAAAGATAAAATAGCTACAATTAAAACACTAAAATTAGCAAAATTAATCATTATTATATGACCCCATTTTAAGAGAATCCGCTACTTCTGGAGGCATATAATTTTCATCGTGTTTTGCCAAAACTGTTTGCGCTTCAAAATATAAGTTATTATTTAAAAGAGAGTATCCTTCTGGATATTTTATAGAATTTTTATTTAGTCTTAAAAAACCTTCAGCTATTACCCCCTGGCCCTCCTCAAAAAGATCTGGCAGAATACCAGAGTACAAAACAAAAATTTCTTTTTTATTATCAGTTATTATGAAAAATACCTGATTATTCTTATTCCTACTAAAACTGTTTTCAAGAACAAGACCTCCCAACCTTATAAGAGAACCATCAGTAATTTCTTTTTTAGAGACTTTTTCTATTACTTCAGATGGAGAATAGAAAAATATTACATTATCCCTTAAAGCATAAATTATTAAGAGAAGTGAAATAGTTATAACCAATAATAGAGAAATTATTCTATAAATTTTATTTCTTCTTTTAGTCATTTTTCTCGATTTCTTCGACCCTTTTTTTTGAATCTGAGAGAAATACTTTTGATAGAATAGTCAAAATTATTAGGCTTAAGAAACAAAAAGAATAAGCTATTATTATATAAAATGAATAATCCTTCATTTAATTATCCTTATAAAGTTTCATATTATTAATATTAATTTTTCTTAAATTTAATTCCCCTTGAAACCTTAAAATTAAAATATATAGAAATAAAAATAGAAAAGACAAAAACATAACAATAAGAGGAATAAGCATATCTATATGAATAGATGGAGAGCTAAGTTTTGATATACTGGCGGGTTGATGTAAAGTATTCCAATAATCTACTGAAAATTTTATAATAGGTAAATTTACAATACCAATAATAGATAAAATCGAAGAAAACTTTTCTCCTTTTGAAAAGTCACTAAATGATTTTGAAAATATAATATAACCAATATAAAAAAAGAAAAGTATCAAAACTGAGGTTAATCTTGCATCCCAGACCCACCAGGTGCCCCACATTGGCTTTCCCCAAACTGATCCAGTAACCAGACAAATTGAAGTAAATGTTAAACCTATAGGAGCTGCTGCTCTTGCTAGACAAAATGCTGTAACATGACCGTAAATTAGACCAAAAAAGCTATTTATTGCTATAAATGAATAGATCATCATACTTAACCAAGCAGAAGGAGCGTGAATATATAAAATTCTAACAGCATTTCCTTGTTGATAGTCAATTGGAGAGTTAAAAAAGGATAACCAAAGACCAATTATTAACAAGATAAATGAAATTATCGCAAACCAAGGAGACAAAAAAATAGACAGCTTATTTAATTGTCCAGGCATTATAAAAATATTCTTCATAATTGTAATTTTTTCTATAAATTTTTAACTTTTTTTACTTAACTATTATCATTATTAATATAAATGTTTATATCGTATTTGTATTCAATAATTAAAAAATATCGTATAGGTAATTTATGGCTAAAAATATAGAAAAATATTTAAATGCTGAAAAAGTAGATATTTCAGAATGGAAAAAAATTGCCTCTGCTGCGCTTAAAGATCAAAATTTAGAAGACTTAAACAAAGAAATTGATAAAGGTCTTTCAATTAAGCCATTATATACCTCAGAAGATGAGGAAGAGGATTATAGTTACTCTCTAAGAAGAGGATTAAAGCCTAATGTAAATAATTATATGCCTTGGTATATATGCACAACAATTGATCACAACAATGACTCTAAAATACTAAATGGTAGAATTTTAGGGGAACTTGAGAGAGGTAGTAATTCTATTGAGATATCATTCTTTGAAATTAATACCCTAGATAAAATATTAAACAACGTTGATTTATCTATTGCTCCTGTTTTTATTAGAAATATTAATTACTCAAAAGAGAATTTATCAAATTATATCGATTTTTTAAAAAGCAATAAAAATAAAAATGTCTTAGGTGGCTTCGAAATTGATCCATTTGCATCGGATTTATGGCTAGATGAATTTTCAGCGAATAAAGAAATTAACGAAAAAATAAATTTTGAAGAACTAAAAATACTTCAGGAAGAAGTCAATGCTGACTTTAAAAATATTAACCTAATTAACTTTGATGGAAGCCTTTGGAATGATCTTGGGGCAAATACATCTGAAGAAATTGAATTACTAGCACTTAGTTTCATGAAAATGTATGAAAATAATAAAAATAAAAATGAAGATGAGTTTTTAATAAATATAACCTTATCTGCCAACACTGATTTTTTTACATCTATCTCTAAAATAAGAGCTTCTCGAATAATATTTAATAATATTTTTAAACATTATGATTTAAATTGCAGTCTTAATATAACCTCAAGATCGTCTTCAAATATTTTATTCAAAGAGGATCCATGGGTAAATCAATTAAGAATAACCACAGCTGCGCTTGCTTCTGCAATTGGCGGTTCAAATAAAATAATCTGTAACAATATTACTCATAAACTTGGCCAGGCACCTGATTTTATTAAAAGGCTAACAAGAAATACTCATATAATCCTTCAGGAAGAGTCGAGAATATCAAGGGTTCAAGATCCTTCTGGTGGCTCTTTTTATATAGAGAAACTTACTAACGATATTGCTCAAAATGCTTGGAAGAATATCAAAATAAAAGAAAATAATGGAGGAATCATTCCTCTAATTGAGTCAAAAGATTTCGTAGAGAGTTTAAAAAATTCACGTAATGAGTTTAAGAATAAAATTTTAGAAAAAAAATTAATAAAAGTTGGGGAAAATTCATACAAAGACCCAGACTCAAATCCAATTAATGTAAAACCATTTGAAAGTAATGATATTTAGGAAAGATTCATGAGTAACTTTAAACCATTAAAAGATATAGAATTAGATTTAAATATATTAAATAACAATAACTTAGATAGTAAATCTAATGTATATGAAACACCTGAAGGAATAGACTTAAAATCATTTTATACAAAAAAAGATATTGAAAATCTTAAACATACAGAGTCTTTACCAGGCATAGATCCTTTTGTTAGAGGCCCCTACCCAACTATGTATACAAATAAACCCTGGACTATTAGGCAATATGCAGGCTTTTCAACTGCTGAAGAATCAAATGCATTTTATAAGAAGAATCTTGAAAACGGACAAATGGGTTTATCAATTGCTTTTGATCTAGCCACTCACAGGGGTTATGACTCGGATAATCCAAGGGTTTCAGGTGATGTGGGTATGGCAGGTGTCGCAATAGACTCTATCTTAGATATGAGAGTTCTTTTTAAAGATATTCCTCTAGACAAAATGTCTGTTTCTATGACCATGAATGGTGCAGTAATTCCAATTATGGCCTTATACATTGTAGCTGCTGAAGAACAAGGTGTTTCAACAGATCAATTAAAAGGAACAATTCAAAATGATATTTTAAAAGAATTCATGGTTAGAAATACATATATTTACCCTCCAAAGCCATCAATGAGGATAATTTCCGATATTTTTAGATATACAGCTGAAAATATGCCAAAGTTTAATTCAATTTCAATATCTGGTTATCATATGCAAGAAGCAGGTGCGTCAGCAGATTTAGAACTAGCATATACAATTGCTGACGGGCTTGAATACATAAAAGCTGGAATAAATGCAGGGTTAGATATTGATGCTTTTGCACCCAGACTTTCATTTTTTTGGGCTATAGGTATGGATTATTTCATGGAAATAGCAAAAATGAGAGCCGGTCGTTTAATTTGGGCTAATTTAGTAAGGGAATTTAATCCAAAAGACCAAAGATCTCTTGCCTTAAGAACTCATTGTCAAACCTCTGGTTGGTCTCTAACAGCTCAAGATCCTTTGAATAACATTACAAGAACATGTATTGAGGCTCTAGCAGCAACCCATGGGCATACACAATCCTTGCACACTAACAGCTTTGATGAAGCAATTGCTTTACCAACTGATTTTTCTGCTAGAATAGCAAGAAATACTCAACTTTTTATTCAAAAAGAAACAGGTACTTGTGATGTAATAGATCCTTGGGGTGGTTCATTTTTTATCGAAAAGTTAACCTCTGATCTTGCAGAAAAAGCTCTCAAACACATTGAGGAAATAAATGAATACGGCGGAATGACTGAAGCAATTGAAAAGAATATTCCAAAAATGAGAATTGAAGAGTCAGCGACAAAAGTTCAAGCAAGAATAGACTCAAGCGAAAAAACTGTTGTTGGTGTTAATAAATTTACCTTATCTGAAAATGAAGAAGAAAAAATAGATATTAAAAAAGTAGATAATTCTCAAGTTCTTGCTAATCAGATTGACAGATTAAAAAAACTTAAATCTGAAAGAAATAGTGATGAAGTTAAGGATAAATTAGAAAAAATTAGATCTGGAATTAAACAAAATAAAAATGTACTGGAACTTGCCGTAAATGCTGCAAGAGTTGGTGCAACTGTTGGAGAAATCTCTGATGCAATGGAAGAGGTTTGGGATAGACATAAAGCTGATGTAACTCTTATAAAGAATACATATGCTAATAATTTTTCTTCAGAAAAAATTGATTTTATTAGGAAAAGAGCAAAAGATTTTGAAGCCAAAGAGCATAGAAAGCCAAAAGTATTTATAGCAAAATTAGGCCAAGACGGTCATGACAGAGGGCAAAAAGTTGTTGCAAGTGCTCTTGTCGATATGGGCTTTGATATTGAAGTCGGTTCTTTGTTTCAAACACCTTCCGAAGTTGCAGAGTTAGTCTTAAAAACTGAGTCTGATATTGTTGCTGCATCATCTTTAGCAGCTGGTCATTTGACTTTGGTTCCTCAATTAAAAGATGAGCTAAATATAAGAGGATTGGAGGATATTCATATAGTTGTGGGTGGAGTAATACCAAAAGATGATTTTAGTGCTCTTTTAGATTCTGGAGCATCGGCTATTTTTGCTACTGGCACAAATATTGTGGATGCTGCAGCTGAATTATTAAATATACTAGAAATTAAGTAGTTTCTCTATTAATTACCCTAATAAGGCCCTCTTGGGCAACCGAAGCTACTAAATTACCTGAAACATCAAAAATACTTCCTCTGTTAAAACCTCTTGCCCCAGATGCAGAGGGGCTATCTTGACTATAAAGAAGCCATTCATCAGCCTTAAATGGTCTGTGAAACCACATGGCATGGTCTAAGCTTGCTGATTGAAGGTTAGGACTCATAAAGTTTATACCATGAGGATTTGTGCAAGTATCCAGTAGAGACATATCTGACATATATGCAAGAACACACTGGTGCAATGAAACATTCTCTGGTAAAGAGGATTTTGCTCTAAACCATACTAAATTTTCAGGAATTTTCGGTTGAGGATTCATTAAATCTACAGGATCAACCGGTCTAACCTCTACTGGCCATTCTTTATTAAAAGAGTCTTTAAATTCTTCAGGAACATTTTCTATTATCTTTTTTCTTAAATCATGTTCAGATGGAAGATCATTATAATTCGATACATCAGGCATTGGATCTTGATGATTTAAACCCTCCTCTTCTATTTGAAATGAGGCTGATAAATTAAAAATTTTCTTGCCATGCTGAACAGCTACCACTCTTCTTGAAGTAAATGACCTTCCATCTCTTGCTCTATCAACTTCATATAAAATTGGAACCTTAGGATCACCTGCTCTCAAAAAATATGCATGAAGTGAGTGGCAAACTCTATTTTCAACAGTTCTGCTTGCTGCAACCAGCGCTTGACCAATAACCTGGCCACCAAAAACTCTTTGCCATCTGTCTGAGGGGCTTCTACCCCTGAAGAGATTTACCTCAATTCTTTCAATATCCAATAAATCAATTAAATCATCTAATCGTTTGTTCATTAACCTACCTTGCTCTTTGATTAAAAAGTATAGATTTTGCTTTTTTTGCCTCCTTAGTATTTTCTGCTAAGGATTGCTTTCTTAATTCTTTGCCTAAGGCAAAACCTTTTTTGACAGCTGGTCTATTGCCAACTTTTTCTAACCATTTTTCAAGATATGGGAAGTCAGATATTTTTTGACCCTGATTTTTCCATGGTTTAATCCAACCCCAACATGCCATATCTGCTATTGAGTATCTTCCAGCAAGATATTCATATTTTCTTAGTTGTTTATTCATAACGCCGTAAAGTCTATTTACCTCATCCGTATAACGTTTAACTGCATAATTAATTTTTTTTGGGGCATATTGTCTAAAATGGTGAGCTTGACCAGCCATAGGACCAAGCCCACACATTTGCCAATATATCCATTCATCAACTTTTACCCTATCTCGTTCATTTTTTGGATAAAATTTTCCAGATTTTCTTCCAAGATATTGAAGAATTGCACCTGACTCAAATACAGAAATTGGTTTACCACCTGGTCCCTCAGGATCAATAATGGCAGGCATTCTATTATTTGGAGAAATTTTTAAAAACTTGGGCTTAAATTGATCACCTTTACCAATATTAACAGGTTTCAAAATATAAGGAATTTTACACTCCTCAAGCATTATAGATATTTTCCATCCATTAGGTGTAGGCCAATAATAGAGTTCAATAGGTTTTTTTTGTTTTTTCATTTTTTAGCCTTTGTTTAAAAGTTTTTTGCTTAAAATTTCATTTACAGTTTTTGGATTAGCTTTGCCTTGTGTCTCTTTCATTGTCTGCCCAACAAACCATCCTATCAGGTTTGGTTTTTCTGCTAATGCTTCAACCTGATCAGGGTTGTTTTCTATTATTTTATCAATAATTGACTCAATTTCACTTAAATCATTCACTTGCTTCATATTGTTTTCATCTACAATAGTTTTTGGATTATTTCCTGTTTCAAGCATTATTTCAAAAACGTCTTTTGCAATTCTACCTGTTATAGTCTCATCATCAATTAAATTAACTAATTCGCCCAAATCTCCAGCTCTTATTGGACAATCTTCAAGAGTTTTATTCATTTTATTTAAAACAGAAAATAATTCACCTATAACCCAGTTACATACTAATTTAGGATTACTATTTTTAGCAGCTTCTTCAAAATAGTCTGCAGTTTCTTTCTCAGAAACTAAAATATTAGAGTCATAGGGTGATAAACCATATTCATTTATAAACCTTTTTCTTCTTATATCCGGTAACTCAGGTAATGTTTTTTTTATTTCGTCAACAAATTCATCAGTAAATGTTAAAGGCAATAAATCGGGGTCAGGAAAATATCTATAGTCATGGGATTCTTCTTTGCTTCTCATTGATCTTGTTTGACCTTTTTTAGGATCAAAAAGTCTTGTTTGTTGCTCAACTAAATTACCTTTTTCGATTAAATCTATTTGTCTTTTCGCTTCATAAACAATAGCTTGTCCAATAAACTTAATAGAGTTAACATTTTTTATTTCACATCTAGTTCCAAGTTCATCCCCAGGTTTTCTAACTGAGACATTTATATCAGCCCTTAAGGAACCTTCCTCCATATTCCCATCACAGGTTTGTAAATACTTCATGATATTTCTTAATTTTTTAACATATGCTTGGGCCTCCTCTGGTGACCTCATATCAGGCATTGATACTATTTCCATTAATGCTACACCAGACCTATTTAGATCTACAAATGAATAACTTGGATGCTGATCATGAAGTGATTTTCCTGCATCTTGCTCTAAGTGGAGTCTTTCAATTCCAACATTTTTTGAATCACCATTATCTAAATCAATTGTTATCATTCCATTACCTACAATAGGCTGTTCAAATTGTGAAATTTGATAACCTTGAGGCAGATCAGGATAAAAATAATTCTTTCGATCAAAAATAGAAAAATTATTAATTTTAGCGTTCAGTCCTAAACCAGTTTTAATTGCTTGCTCAACACAAACTGAATTAATAACCGGTAACATTCCAGGCATTCCTGCATCAACAAAACTAACTTGAGTATTATGATCCGAACCAAAAGATGTCGAAGATCCAGAAAAAAGTTTTGAATTTGAAATTATTTGAGCATGCACTTCAATTCCAATAACCAGCTCCCAATCACCAGTACTTCCTTTAATCAAATTATTCATTTGATCCACCATTGATTTTCAATATTTTTGAAATTTGCAGAATCCTCTAATATTTTTGCAAATGAATAAATGGTCTCCTCCTCAAAAGGCCTTCCGATCAACTGAAGCCCAAGAGGTAATCCATTTGAGTCTCGAGCAGCAGGAACTGAAATAGCTGGTAAACCTGCTAAATTTATTGGAACAGTAAAAATATCATTTAAATACATTGATAAAGGATCATCGGATTTTTCATTCAAACCAAATGCTGAATTTGGAGTAGATGGAGTTAATATAACATCAACATTATTAAATACCTTGTTATAATCCTCTGTTATTAAAGATCTTACTTTTTGAGCCTTTAAGTAGTATGCATCATAATAACCTGACGACAGTACGTATGTTCCTATCATAATCCTTCTTTTGACTTCGTCTCCAAAACCTTCAGATCTTGTTAATTTATAGAGATCATTTATGTCAGAGGATTGAACTGAATGACCAAATCTTACACCATCATATCTAGCTAAGTTTGATGATGCCTCAGCTGGAGCAATTATATAATAACAGGGAAGAGCATATTTTGTATTAGGTAAAGAAACATCAATAATTTCTGCTCCTGATTTTTTTAACCATTCCTTTCCCATGTTCCAAATTTCAATAATTTCATTTGGCATATCTTCTTGAAAAAATTCATTTGGAATACCTACTTTTAAACCTTTTACACTTTTTCCTATAGAGTCTTCAAAATTTGGAACTTCTTTTGAAGAGCTTGTAGTATCTTTTGGGTCATGACTACACATGTTTTTTAATAAGATAGAATTATCTCTTACATTTCTAGTTATAGGACCTGCTTGATCTAATGATGAAGCAAAAGCAATTATTCCCCATCTCGAACATCTTCCGTAAGTTGGCTTTAATCCTACAGTTCCTGTAAAAGAAGCCGGTTGTCTTATTGAACCACCAGTATCTGTACCAAGGGCTCCTAAACCTATTTTCGCAGCTACGGATGCAGACGAACCCCCGGACGAACCCCCTGGAACTAGATCAATTTTTTCATTTTCTCTTTTCCATGGGTTTATAACAGGTCCATAAAAACTTGTTTCATTTGAAGATCCCATTGCGAATTCATCATTGTTAAGTTTTCCTAATAATAATGCACCCTCATTCCATAAATTTTCTGTGACAGTTGATTCATATGGTGGAATAAAATTTGAAAGCATTTTACTTGAGGCGGTAGTTAATACACCTTTTGTGCAAAACATATCTTTAACGCCTATTGGAATTCCTTCTAATTCTCTATTTGTCCCATTACTTAACCTTGAATCAGATTCTTCTGCTGATTTGATTGCAATTTCAGGAGTTTCGGTGATAAAGGCATTTAATAATCTTGAAGATTCCATAGCCTCAATATGATCTAGTGCAAGTTCTTTAGATGTAAAATCTTTATTTAAAAGACCCTCTCTTGCTTCATGGAGACATAATTCAGTAAGTTTTTTCATTAATCTATAACCTTTGGTACAAGAAAAAAACCTTCTTCGGAGTTAGGTGCGTTCAATGTTATATCTTCCCTGTAATCACCATCATTAATTATATCTTCCCTTTTTTTCATTCCCTTATCATTATCAAAAGATGAAAAAGTTGGCGAAACTTTATCAGTATTTACCTCTGTAAGCTGGTCAACCCAATCAATAATTTGATTTAAATCTTCTAAAATTTTTTCAATTTCATGATCTTTAAAGGAAATTTTTGATAAATTAGCTATTTTAATTACATTTTCTTTATCTACTGACATAGTTCCTCCAAAATTAAATTCACAAATAGCAAAGTCTTACTTGCATCGCAACACTAACAATTGATACTTATAAACATGATGATTAATGATTCAAAACAATTTCGAGAAA
>Ga0208130_1001000_pt1 | contig 13901 bp, 10 predicted proteins | sample ETNtaG_31_FD_185771 | JGI IMG/M metagenome (GOLD analysis project Ga0208130, IMG submission 185771) | Marine microbial and viral communities from oxygen minimum zone, Eastern Pacific Ocean - ETNP201310SV78 (SPAdes) (version 2) | ecosystem: Environmental > Aquatic > Marine > Oceanic ...
TAAAACACCCTTAATTTCATCACAATAATCCTTACTGGATCCTGCCTTATCTAAGTCAAAAATTCTTTTATCCCAAGTTGGAATTTGAACTGCTTTATAGCCAAGGTTTTTAGCCCACTTAGCAATATCTTTTAAATTATTGAATGGTTTTTCATCTCCACAGAATTGAGCTAGAAAAATTGCAGGACCTTTAATTGTTTTCATAATATCAAATTAATTTTTCAAGTAATTTTTTAGTAGCAATAATTCCTTCATCTTCAGACATTCTATTTCCTTCATATTCAATTCCTATATACCCTTCATAGCCAGCTTTTTTTACAATATCCATCATTCTCTTATAATCAATTGTTGTTTCATTACCAGAACTATCAAAATCATAAGATTTAGCACTAACAGCGTGAGCGTATGGCATTAATTCCTCAACACCTAGGTACTTGTCATACCATTGAGCACAGTTTCCTCTGGGGCTTCCACTCATACAGAAATTACCAAAATCAGGGAGCGTACCACAATTTTTCAATTTAACCATGGACATTACTTTTGACAAATATTTTCCATTTGAAGAAAATCCACCATGATTCTCTACAACAACATTTATATCTTTATTATGTTCATTTAAAACAGTTAATGATTTTACCGAATTCTCAGTCCATTTTTCAAGATCATCTTCTCCATTTAAATTAACTCTCATAGTTTTACAACCAATTCTAGCTGCAAAATCAATCCATCTTTTATGATTGTTTATTGCTTCAGACATTTTTGATTTATTACTTGTTGCTAAATGCCCTTGAGAATCAATCATTATTAAAACATTATCAATACCATAATCATCAGATCTCTTTATTAATTCTTTAGCTAGATTATCCATAGACATTCTTTTCAGGATATCAGTATGGTTAGTATATAAACCAGAAACGAATTCAATACCATCAATATCAAATGATCTTGCTTTTTTAGCAAAATCAAGAGGAGATAATTTTCCAGACTTAATAGCTTTATGTAATGACCATTGAGCTAGTGAAATTTTAAATTTACTTGAGTTTAATTTCATAAAATTAGTGTTTGGGAAAACGGATGTTGCTATGCCAGCTGTTGCAACAGCTGAAAGAAAATTTCGTCTTTTCATATCATTGTTGTTTAATTATTAAATATAAATTTAATTTTGAAGCTTTAAAAACCATTAATGTATAATAAATTAAAACAATGAGTTTTATTTTGTTTTAATGAATTGTAACTTTACAACTTAAACACTTTGAAATGAAAAAAATAATAACTTTTTTATCAATTATAATTTTTCTTGCTGGATGTAAAGATGAGCCTAAAAAAGAAGCCTTTTCTTACAAAAGAGTTCAAGAAAATACTGAAGAAACAAAAACTCAAAAATCAGCAAATGAAGTTACTTTAAACTCGTCTGATCAAATGTTATTTGATAGATCTGTTATAAAAGTAAAAGCAGGAGAGCCAGTTAACCTTAAATTAAATCATACTGGAAAAATTTCTAAAGAGTTTATGGGTCATAATTTTGTTTTATTAAAAGAAGGTACTGATGTTGATGATTTTGCGCAAAGAGCAATGGTAGCTAAAGATACTGATTACATTCCTGAGGGTGATGAAACATATGCTTACACTAAAATGATTGGTGGGGGTGAAAGTGATTCTATAACTTTTGATAGTCCAGAGCCTGGAACATATGTGTTTTTATGTACTTTTCCAGGTCATTACCAAATAATGAGAGGTGACTTTATTGTTGAATAATGAAGTTTAATACTAAAACAATTCACGGAGGTCAAATAAAAGAAAAGGGGTATGGGGCTGTTATGCCTCCTATTTATCAAACTTCCACTTATTCTCAAACAAAACCTGGTGAACATAAAGGATATGAATACAGTCGAACTCATAATCCAACCAGGACTGCACTCGAAAATTCATTAGCAAGTATAGAGAATGGAAAACATGGTTTGGCTTTCAGTTCAGGTTTATCTGCAATAGATGCAGTTTTAAAACTTTTTGAACCTGGTGATGAAATTATTTCAACCAATGACTTGTATGGAGGTTCCTACAGGCTGTTTGATAAAGTTTTTAAAAAATTTGGCTTAAAATTTATCTTTTCTGACCTACAGGATATCAAAGAAGTTTCTGATTTAATTACAAATAAAACAAAAATGATTTGGGTTGAAACTCCAACCAATCCAATGATGAATTTAATTGATGTTCAATCTCTTTCTGAGATTTGTAAAAAAAATAAAGTTCTTTTGGCAGTAGATAATACTTTTGCAACTCCTTATTTACAAAAACCTCTTGATCTTGGTGCTGACATTGTAATGCATTCTGCTACAAAGTATTTAGCGGGTCATAGTGATGTTATTTTAGGAGCATTAATTGTAAAAGATGACCAACTTGCTGAAAAATTATACTTTTTGCAAAATGCATCCGGAGCAATATGTGGGCCTATGGACTCTTTTTTGACATTGAGAGGAATAAAAACACTTCATGTGAGAATGGAGAGACATTGTTTCAATGCAGAAAAAATCGTTAATTTTTTAGCAAATCATGAAAGAGTTGATAAACTTTATTGGCCAGGAATTCCAACACATCCTAACCATAAATTAGCTAAATCACAAATGTCAGGATATGGAGGTATGGTTTCTTTTACTACTAAAGATGGTGATTTCAAATCAGTGCAAGAAATAACAAGTAAGTTTAAAGTTTTTACTCTTGCTGAATCATTAGGTGGAGTTGAAAGTTTAGCAAATCATCCAGCTTCAATGACACATGCTTCAATTCCTAAAGAATTAAGAGAAAAAACAGGTGTTGTTGACTCTCTAATTAGACTTAGTGTTGGCATTGAAGATCATGAAGATCTAATCTCAGATTTAAAACAAGCAATTAATTAATTATACTTACATTTAATTGTAATTAAACAATTAACAATGAATAAAATAATTTCTGATTTCCTCAAGGAAATTGACAAAAGAAACTCGCATGAACCTGAGTTTATGCAGGCTGTAAGAGAAGTTAGTGATGATCTAATTCCTTACATCGTTAGTCAAGAGATTTATCATGGTAAAAATGTTTTAATGAGAATGTGTGAACCTGAGAGAGTAATAATGTTTAGAGTAAATTGGATTGATGATAATGGTGAAATTCAGGTGAATAGAGGTTACAGAGTTGAAATGAATTCAGCTATTGGACCATATAAAGGAGGTTTAAGGTTTCATCCATCTGTTAATCTTAGTATATTAAAATTCCTTGCTTTTGAGCAAGTTTTTAAAAATAGTTTAACTACTCTTCCAATGGGAGGAGGAAAGGGTGGAGCTGATTTTGACCCAAAAAATAAATCTGATGGTGAAGTAATGAGGTTTTGTCAAAGTTTTATGACAGAATTATTTAGACATATCGGTCCCAATACAGATATTCCTGCAGGAGATATTGGAGTTGGTGGAAGAGAAATTGGATATATGTTTGGACAATACAAAAGATTGAAGAATGAGTTTACTGGTGTTTTAACAGGTAAAGGAGTTTCATGGGGAGGATCATTAATTAGACCTGAAGCTACAGGATACGGTACTGTGTATTTTGCTGAAGACATGCTTAATTATGAAGGTGATTCAATCAAAGGGAAAAAAGTAACTATTTCTGGGTCTGGAAATGTAGCTCAATACGCAGCAGAAAAATGTATTCATTTAGGAGCTAAAGTAATATCAATGTCTGATTCCTCAGGTACAATACACGATAGTGATGGAATTGATCAAGAAAAATTAAATCATATCATGTATTTAAAAAATGAAAAAAGATCAAGAATAAATGAATTTGTTAAAAAATATCCAAAAGCTAAATTTTACAAAAATAAAAATCCTTGGAGTTTAAGCTGCGATGTTGCTCTTCCTTGCGCAACTCAAAACGAAATCACTGAAGCGGACGCAAAACTATTAATTAAAAATAGGTGTAAAGTTGTAGCAGAGGGTGCAAATATGCCGTGTGAACCTGGAGCAATTAAACAATTTAAATTAAATAAAATTCTTTATGCTCCTGGTAAAGCATCGAATGCAGGTGGAGTAGCAGTTTCAGGTTTGGAAATGGCTCAAAACTCTCTTAGATATTCATGGACAAGAGAAGAGGTTGATCAAAAACTTAAAGAAATAATGATTAATATTCATAAATCTTGCCTTGAGTATGGTAAAGAAAAAAATTATATAGATTATAATAAAGGAGCAAACATTTCAGCTTTTATCAAAGTAGCTGATGCAATGCTTGCACAGGGTGTGGTTTAGTTAATGGTATATTCTACAGAGTCAATTGTTTTAGGTTATATCAATTACTCAGATACGAGTATTATTTTAAAATGTTTTACTGAAAAATTTGGTATCAAATCATATTTAATTAAAGGCATACGTTCCAGTAAAAAAAGAAAACTTCAACTAGGTCAATTCAACAGGTTAAATATTGTAGATATTGAAAGTAGTCATAGTAAAAAAGGAAATCTATCTTACATTAAAAATGTAAAGTCTATTAATTCCTTTCAGTCTATTAATTCTAACATATTAAAGTATAATATTACCCTTTTTATTTCTGAAATTTTAAGTTCAGTTATTAGACACGAACAACCAGATTTAAAACTTTTTAATTTTATTAAAAAAAGTTTTATGTGGTTTGAAAACTCTGAAAAATTTTCAAACTTTCATATACTCTTTTTAATCTATTTAACAGATTTTTTAGGCATCCAGCCTGAAAATAATACTAACAACTTAAAACATTTTGATCTCGAAAATGGAAATTTCAACTCAATATGTGAATCGTCAAACTGTATTGAAGGTGAAGTTGTAGAACAATTATCTCTGATTTTGGGCACAAAATTTGATTACTCAAATAATATCTTAAACAATGTTAACCAAAGAAGAAACATGATAGATTTAATTTTAAAATACTATGAAATTCATGTTCCTGATTTTAAAAGGCCCAAATCACTAGAGATTCTTAATGAATTATTTTCCTAAAAGTATTTTATGTTTACTATTCTTAGTTTTTCTAAGTAATCTTAATTCTCAGACAATAACTGTTATCGACTCTGAAACTGAAACAACTATTCCTTCAGTTCTTTTATTCAATGAAAATAAATCAGTCTCTAAACTGACAGATTTTGAGGGTAAAATTTCAATAGATATTTTCAATAAAAATGACTCTATAACATTAAGTCATATTTCATACAAAGAAGAAAAATTTTCATTTAGCGAACTTAAAAAGCTCAGTACTATTAAATTAACCATGAAATCAAGAGGCCTTGATGAAGTTGTTTTATCTGTAGCAAGAAATAAACAGAATCTTAAATCTCTTTCGAAAAAAGTTTCTATAATTAACAAGAAAACCATAGAATTTGAAAATCCTAAAACATCTGCTGAATTATTATATCATGCAGGTGGAATTCATATTCAAAAATCACAAGCTGGAGGTGGAAGCCCTGTAATTAGAGGGTTTGAAGCAAATAGAGTTCTTTTAGTAGTGGATGGAGTTAGAATGAATAATGCCATATATCGATCTGGACATTTACAAAACGCCATTACAATTGATGCTAATGCCTTAGAAAGAACAGAAATTATTTATGGTCCTTCGTCTGTTGGATATGGATCAGATGCACTAGGAGGAGTAGTTCATTTTTATACAAAAACACCAAGAATTAATAATTCGAAATTTTTTAACTACTATAAATCAGTTTCTTATAACGTAAATAATAAAACTAAAATAAACAACTATAGTTTAGAACTTTCTAAAAGAAAATGGGCAAGTTACACAAGCTACACTAAATCATATTTTGGTGATATAGTTATGGGTAAGAATAGAAATCATGGTTTTAAAAATTGGGGTCTTGTTGAATATTATTCTAAAAATAACGGAAACAACTTTTATGAAAATCAATCAATAAATAATAATCCAAATATTCAAAAAAACTCATCTTATAAGCAAAGGGATTTTATTCAAAAATTTAATTTTATAACTGGGGAAAATTCAAATTTAATTTTGAATTTTCAATACTCTAATTCAAGTAATATTTCAAGGTTTGATAAATTAAGTGAAATAACTAGTGATGGTAATTTAAAATACGCGCAATGGTATTATGGACCTCAAAAAAGATTATTAAGTTCAATAAAACTAAATTTAGCAGGTGGAAAGATATATGATTCAGCATCATTAATAGCCTCTTTCCAAAAAATAAATGAATCTAGAAATAGTAGAAAGTTTGGTTCGCTTAATTTAAAATCTCAGGATGAAGATTTAAGGATTTTTTCAATAAATACAGATTTCTCCAAAAATTTAAATGAAATTAACTCTCTTGCCTATGGTTTTGAGCTTACAAATAATAAACTTAATTCTACAGCTAAAAATTTTGAGCTTGTAACAGAAAATAATAAAGTTATTGAAAGAAGTTACAGTAAGGGTTTAAGTAGATATCCAAGTGACGGTAGTGAATACGGCTCTATCGCAACATATTTTGAGTTTAGAAAAAAAATTAGTTCACAAACTAATTTAAGTATTGGTACAAGATATTCTTTAGTCGACATATCTGCTTCATGGGACAAAAATTTTTTGATGGACAATAATTTATATAGTTTTTTTAGGCAATTTGAAGATTTGAATTTTACAAATTCAGCTATTACAACTAGTATTGGACTTTCTCAAATAACTAATAATTTTAATAAAATTTCAATCAATTTGTCAAGTGGTTTCAGAGCTCCAAATATTGATGACGTGGGGAAAATTAGAGAAAATTCAGGTATTCTCACTGTTCCAAATGCTAAATTAAAACCTGAAAATGCGTATACTATTGATTTAGGTTTTAATAGATATGATAAAGCCTTCTCTTATAATTTTAATCTTTACTTTACTTTATTAAACCGTACCATTGGAAGAGATCTTTTTTATGATTATGATGATACAACAACTCAAAATCCAATTACTGTATTGTACGATAATGAAGAAGTAATTACAATGGGTAATTATAACTTAGGTAATTCCAGTGTATATGGATTTAATTTCGATGCAAATTATTCTTTTGATGAATATTTTTATTTGATTGGAAATCTTACTTATACCAAAGGTGATATTGTATATAATGATTATCCGATGCCATCAATCCCTCCATTATTTGGGTCTTTGAAACTAAGGTTTCAAAAAAATAATTTTAATATTCAATTGAAATATAAGTTTTCACAATCAAAATCAGCTGATGATTATAGTTTTGGTGGTGAAGACAGTTTAGATGAAACTCCTTTTGTTTATGAAGATGGAGAAATAAAATACTTGGGTATGCCTGAATGGGGAATTTTTCAACTATCATCATTGTTTAGAGTTTCAAAAAAAATGAAAGCTCAATTATTGCTGGATAATATATTCGATATACACTACAGAGAATTCGCTTCTGGAATTTCTTCACCTGGAAGATCTTTAAACTTAATGTTGATTTTTGATTAAGTATACCTTATAATCAATAAATTAGAGTAAAATTAAGTAAATTCGCATTTTTTATTTTTAATGTCATTTAAAGAATATAAAACATTAGATCTTACAGAAATTTCAAATAAGATTTCTGATTATTGGGACAAAGACAAAACTTTTGAAAAAAGTATTTCATCAAGAGATAATTCTGAAGATTTTGTTTTTTTTGAAGGGCCCCCTTCCGCCAATGGAATGCCTGGTATTCATCATGTTATGGCCAGAGCTATTAAAGATATTTTTTGCCGATATAAAACATTAAAAGGATTTAAAGTTAATAGAAAAGCAGGGTGGGATACACATGGATTGCCTGTAGAATTGGGTGTAGAAAAAGAATTAAATATTTCTAAGGAAGATATTGGAACCAAAATTAGTATTGAAGAATATAATGAAGCTTGTAAAAAAGCTGTAATGAAGTATACTGATGTTTGGAATAATTTAACTAAAAGAATAGGCTATTGGGTTGATATGGATAATCCATATATAACTTATAAATCAAAATATATTGAATCAGTTTGGTGGCTTCTTAAAAAACTTTATGATGATAATTTAATATATAAAGGATATAGTATTCAACCATATTCACCTAAAGCTGGTACTGGGCTAAGCTCACACGAATTAAACCAACCTGGTACTTATCAAGACGTTACAGATACAACTGTAACTGCTCAGTTTGAATGTGTATCAAATTCTTTACCTGATTTCTTGTCTAAATATTCTAAAATTTATGTTTTAGCATGGACAACTACTCCATGGACACTTCCCTCAAATACTGCGCTTACAATTGGAAAAAAAATTGATTATGTTTTAATTAAAACTTATAATTTATACACTCATAAAGCAATTAATGTGATAGTTGCTAAGGATTTAATTGGAAAGGTTTTTAAATCAAATTTTATTGAAGTAAAAAGTGATGAAGAATTAATCTTTGATTCAATTAAAAATATACCTTATTTAATTTGTGAAAGTTTTAAAGGAAAAGATATTTTAGAAGTTAAGTATCATCAACTTTGGGAAGATGCTCCTCTACCAGCAAATAACCCTGAAAATGCATTTAGAATTATATCTGGAGACTTTGTTACTACTGATGAGGGTACAGGTATAGTTCATACATCACCAACATTTGGTGCAGATGACGCTTTAGCAGCAAAAAATGCATCTCCTGAGGTTCCTCCAATGTTAGTTTATAATGAAGCGGAAGAACTTGTCCCGCTTGTAGATTTACAAGGAAAGTTTTTAAATTCTCTTAAAGGAATTGGGGGAAAGTATGTAAAAAATGAATATTATGATGATGGGCTTGCCCCAGAAAAATCAGTTGATATTGAAATAGCAATTAGACTTAAAGAAGAAAACAAGGCTTTTAGAGTAGAAAAATATACTCACAGTTATCCAAATTGTTGGAGAACTGATAAACCAGTATTGTATTATCCTTTAAACTCTTGGTTTATAAAAGTAACTGAAAGAAGAAATGAGTTAATAAAAAATAATTCTAAAATTAATTGGAAACCTAAGGCTACTGGTGAGGGTAGATTTGGAAATTGGTTAAATAATGCCAATGATTGGAATTTATCAAGATCTAGATTCTGGGGAATTCCTCTTCCGATTTGGGTTAGTGAAGATGGAAGTGAAACTAAAACTATAGGATCTGTGATTGAATTATATGAAGAAATTGAAAGATCAATTAGTAAAGGCTTTATGAAAACTAATCCTTTACATAAATTTAAAATAGATGATTTATCAGATGAAAATTATGATAATATTGATTTACATAAACATATTGTTGATAATATCATTTTGAGTTCAAATAATGACAAAAAAATGTTCAGAGAAAGCGATTTAATTGATGTTTGGTTTGACTCAGGGGCGATGCCTTATGCTCAATGGCATTATCCATTTGAAAATAAAGATTACATAGATAAACATAAATTCTTTCCAGCTGATTATATCGCTGAAGGTGTAGATCAAACACGTGGATGGTTTTATACTTTACACGTAATAGGTACATTAATATTCAAATCGAATAGTTATAAAAATGTAATATCCAATGGCCTAGTACTAGATAAAAATGGTCAAAAAATGTCAAAAAGACTTGGTAACGCTGTTGATCCTTTTGAAACATTAGACAAATATGGTCCAGACGCTACAAGATGGTATATGATTTCAAATTCAAATCCCTGGGATAATTTAAAATTTGATGTAAGCGGAATCGAAGAAGTGAGAAGAAAGTTTTTTGGCACAATTCATAATATTTATTCTTTTTTTAGTCTTTATTCGAACATAGATGGATTTGATTTAAATAGCAAACATGTTGATTATAATGATAGACATGAATTGGATCGATGGATTATTTCAGAACTTAATACTTTGATAAAGGAAGTTGAAGAGGCTTATAATAATTATGAACCCACTAAATCTGCAAGACTTATATCAAATTTTGTTCAGGATAACTTAAGTAATTGGTATGTTAGATTATCCAGAAGAAGATTTTGGAAGGGTGAATTTAATCAAGATAAAATTTCGGCATATCAAACTCTACATGAATGTTTAAGTAATATTTCCATTATTTCATCTCCTATTAGTCCATTTTATATGGATAATTTGTATCAGGATTTAAATAAAAATAATGGCTCTGTACACTTGTCAAATTATCCAATTTATAATGAAAATCTAGTTGATAAAGTTTTAGAAAGAAAAATTAGGCTTTCTCAGGAAATTTGTTCATTAGCATTATCATTAAGGAAGAAAGAAAAAATAAAAGTAAGACAACCATTACCAAAAATTTTGGTTCCTTTTAAAAATGAAGATGAAAAAAACACTTTAATTGAAATTTCTGAGTTTATCAAATCTGAGATTAACGTTAAAGAAATCGAATTAATTTCAGATTCATCATCAATTCTTGTAAAAAAAGCTAAACCAAATTTTAAGGTTTTAGGGCCAAAATATGGTAAAAACCTCAAGGAAGTTGTGAATCAAATTAATTCTCTCAAAATTGATAAAATCAATGCTATTGACGACGGAGAATTGGTAGAAATAAGGTTAAATGATGTAGATTACACATTAAGTTCTGACGATGTTGAAATTTATTTTGAAGATATTGAAGGATGGCTTGTTGCTTCTGAAAATGGTAAAACTATAGCATTAGATACTTCAATAAATGAATCTTTAAAAAACGAGGGTATTTCTAGAGAAATTGTTAATAGAATCCAAAATTTAAGAAAAGAATCAAATTTTAATGTTAGTGATAAAATTATTATTGAATTAGAAAGAAATAATTTGATTGAAAAAGCTATTTTTGCGAATCTTGATTATGTAAAAAATGAAACTTTAGCTAAAGAATTAAATTTTTTAGATAATTTAGACTCGACATCTAAAATTGAATTTGATGATTTTAGTTTAGGTGTTAAAATTTATAAAATAAATTAAAAATGAATGATGATAATTTAGTTGTAAGATATTCTGACAAGGATTTAGCTCATTTTAGAAATATTATTGAAGAGAAAATTTCTAAAGCTCAACACGATTTAGAATTGATTAGAAGTGCATATATGAATGATGGCAATAATGGAACTGATGATACTGCACCTACTTTTAAAGCTTTTGAAGAAGGATCGCAAACTATGTCAAAGGAAGCTAATACACAATTAGCTATTAGACAAGAGAAGTTTATTAGAGATTTAAAGAATGCAATCATAAGAATTGAAAATAAAACCTATGGAATCTGTAGGGTTACAGGAAAACTAATTTCTAAAAAGAGATTAGAGTTAGTTCCTCACGCGACTTTAAGTATAGAAGCTAAAAATAAAATGTCTTAAATATCTTTTGGAGAATAAAAAGATTAGCTTAAAAACTTGCCTTTTAATTGTTTCTGGAATTTTGATTTTAGATCAAGTTCTTAAGGTTTACATAAAACTCAATTACTCTTTGACTTTTTATGGTGAACAAGCTATTATTGACTGGGGTTGGTTCAAATTGTTATTTATAGAAAATAGAGGAATGGCATGGGGAGCTAAGTTAAATGACTTTCTTCCTTTCATTGATGATAAATCTGCTAAACTTTTTCTTACTCTTTTTAGAATTGTTGCTATTGGCTTTTTATTCTATTGGTTAAAAAATATAGTCAAAGAAAACAGCAATAAACTTTTGGCTATATGTCTGTCATTAATACTTGCTGGTGCCATTGGAAATGTAATTGACTCTGTTTTTTACGGTTATTTATTTACTGAAAGCTATTTTGAAGTAGCTAAATTCTCCCCTGGAAATGGTTATGAAGGTATTTTTTATGGAAATGTTGTTGATATGTTTCAGTTTCCACTATTTACATGGACTTGGCCTGATTGGTTCCCTTTTTCAGCTGGTGAAGAATTTACCTTTTTTGAACCAGTTTTTAATATTGCTGATTCCGCAATCTCCATTGGTATAATTATGATGATTGTATTTAATAAAAGTTTTTTTAAAAACTAAAAACTTTTTCCGGAGTTACACAGTAGTCAAGACTTTGATCAAATTCTTTTTTTTCAACTGTTTCTTCAGGTCCAAAAAACGATAATCCAACTTTAATAATATTATTTTTTTGATTACTTAAAAATCTATCATAAAAACCTTTTCCGTAACCAACTCTATTTCCCTTCTTATCATAAGCTAATAAAGGAATAAAAATTACATCTATATTTTCTTTAAATTCTTTACCATTAATTGGCTCAGGAATACCATACTTATTTTTTTTCAGTAATGTTTCTTCATTGAAAATATAGGATTTCATGGACAGATTATTAAAATCAGATTTAGAAATTAATATTTCTTTGTCTTTGCCAATTAAAATATTTATGATTGGTGTTGTATCAACCTCAACTTTATTTTGAATTGATAAAAAAATATGAAAAAAATTAAATTCCCATATGGGTAGATTTAATGCATTATTAGCAATCGAAATACTTTTAGAAACCAATTGTTCGTTATCTAATTTTTCTCTTAGTTTAAAATATTTCTTTCTGGCTTCAATTTTGTTCATATTGGTAATACAAATAAATAATTATTTTAGTTAAGTGGCCGTGTCTACTAAAATTATTTTGAAAACAATTCCAGAAGATCCTGGTGTATATCAATTTCTGAGCAGTGATAAAAGCATAATATATGTTGGAAAAGCTAAAAATCTAAAAAAAAGAGTAAGCTCATATTTTCAAAAAAATATTAAATCTAGAAAAACATTAAACCTAGTAAAAAATACAAAATATGTTGAGCATGTTGTTGTTCATTCTGAATCAGATGCTCTTCTTCTTGAAAATTCACTAATTAAAAAAAATCAACCTAAGTATAACATCTTATTAAGAGATGATAAGACCTATCCATGGATATGTATTAAAAATGAACCTTTTCCTAGAGTTTTTGTTACTAGAAAATTAGTAAAAGATGGATCTCAGTATTTTGGACCATTTACAAGTTTTAAGACAATTAATACTATTATGGGTATTATAAAACAACTTTATTCACTTAGAAACTGCAATTATAATTTATCTAGTAAAAACATCGAACAGAAAAAGTTTAAAGTTTGTCTAGAATACCATCTTGGAAATTGCCTTGGAGGTTGTGAGGGTAAGGAAAGTCTTGAAGATTATGAAAAAAACATTCTTGCAATAAAGCAAATTCTAAAAGGGAATGTAAATGAATCCAAAAGGAATTTTAAAAAGAAAATGATAAAATTTTCTAATAATCAAGAATATGAAAAAGCACAAAAAATCAAAGAAAAAATTCAGCTTTTAGAAAACTACCAGTCAAAATCAACTGTAGTTAGTTCGAAGCTTAATAATATAGACGTATTTAGCATAATTTCAGATTCTGAATCGGCTTTTGTAAACTTTTTACAAGTTGCACATGGAAAAATTATAAGATTTCATAATCAAGAAGTAAAAAAGAAACTTAATGAAGATGATGAAAAAATACTTAGCCTTATGATTTTAAGTATAAGAGAAAAATATAATTCAACTTCAAAAAATATTATAAGTCATATTAACCTTGAAAATCAAATTAATTTAAAATTCATCATACCAAGATCTGGTGATAATAAAAAGTTATTGGATTTGTCCATTAAAAATGCAAAAGCGTTTCGATTTGAAAGAAATAAACAAACTCAACTTGTTGATCCTGAAAGACACATAAATAGAATAATGGAACAAATGAGGATAGATTTAAAGATGAAAGAAGAGCCCAGACACATTGAATGCTTTGATATATCAAATATTCAGGGAACAAATAATGTAGCTTCATGTGTTGTCTTTATAAATGGTAAGCCTTCAAAAAAATTATATAGAAAATTTAATATTAAAACTATTGATGGTCAAAATGATTTTGGTTCAATGCAGGAGGTTGTCTTTAGAAGATATAAAAGGCTACTGGATGAAAAACAGGATTTGCCAAATCTT
>Ga0208130_1001001_pt1 | contig 13901 bp, 11 predicted proteins | sample ETNtaG_31_FD_185771 | JGI IMG/M metagenome (GOLD analysis project Ga0208130, IMG submission 185771) | Marine microbial and viral communities from oxygen minimum zone, Eastern Pacific Ocean - ETNP201310SV78 (SPAdes) (version 2) | ecosystem: Environmental > Aquatic > Marine > Oceanic ...
TTATTTGATACTTCTTTTAAGAAATCATTAGGGAATTCATACCAGTCTGCAGTCATTCCATCAGTAGATACAACTGCTCTAAGTGCAACACATCTTTCATAAGTTCTTTCATCTCCCATTACCCCTACACTCTTTACTGGAAGCAAAATTGAACCTGCTTGCCAGATTTTATCATATAAATCCCATTCTTTCAAACCGTCTATATATATTTTGTCAGCTTCCTGTATTAACCTAATACTTTCATAATTAACCTCTCCAAGAATTCTAATACCTAGTCCAGGACCTGGAAATGGATGTCTGTTTAATATGTCCTTAGACATATTTAAAGAATTTCCAATTTTTCTTACTTCGTCCTTGAATAACATTTTTAGAGGTTCTACAACCTTTAGGTTCATTTTTTCAGGTAATCCTCCTACATTATGGTGAGACTTTATAGTAGCAGATGGACCTTTTACTGATATAGATTCAATTACATCAGGATAAATCGTCCCTTGTGCTAACCATTTAGCATCTTCAATTTTTTTTGATTCCTGTTCAAAAACCTCTACAAAAATATTACCAATAATTTTTCTTTTTTTCTCAGGATCTGAGACTCCTTTTAAAGCGTTTATGAATAAATCTGAGGAATCGACTCCTTTAACATTAAGACCCATCCCTTCATATTGTTTTAACACTTCGTCAAATTCACCTTTTCTTAAAAGCCCATTATTGACAAATACACAATAAAGATTATCACCAATGGCCTTATCTAATAAAACAGATGCAACACTTGAATCAACACCCCCAGAAAGTCCAAGAATTACTTTATCATTCTTAAGCTTTGATTTCAAATAATCAACACTTCTATCAATAAATGATTCTGGATTCCATTCCTGAATAAAGTTTAATTCTTTTATAAAAAAGTTTTCAAAAATTTTCAATCCATTCTCAGTATGGAAAACCTCTGGGTGAAATTGTAATGCATATAAGTTGTATTCTTCAATAGAGTATGCTGCATTTGAGACAGAATTTGTACTAGCTATAACTTTTGCTCCTGATGGCAACTTTGATATTGTATCACCGTGGCTCATCCAAACTTGATTATTTAAATTGATACCTTCAAATAGAGAACAACCCTGATCAATAAAAGACAAGTTTGCACGTCCATATTCTCTTGAATTTGAATTTTCAACACTTCCGTTAAATTTTTTTGCAATTAGTTGAGCTCCATAACAGATTGCAATAACAGGCTTTGAACCCATTATCATTTTAAGATCTATATCAGGCGAATCAATTTGATTGACTGAAAAAGGTGATCCAGATAAAACAACTGCTTTGAATTGATCCATATCACTGGGCAGATTGTTAAAAGGTGATATTTCGCAGTAGATAAAAAGCTCTCTGATTCTTCTTGCTATGAGCTGGGTATACTGTGAACCAAAATCAATTATTAAGACTTTATTTTGCATGGACAAAAATACAACTATATATTAATCTTCAAGATTAATAACTAATATTTTATCATCTGGAATAAGCACTTTATCAACTAAATGATCAATTAGACCTTGTCCTTTTAGAGAATAGAAATTTGCAAAGTTTAGGTGTCTTTCTTGATCTATGTTATTGGGATGAAGTGATTCAAAAATTATTTTGATATTATTTATCTGTTCTTGATGATTTTTCTTCTCTGCTTTTATCAATTTCTTTTCAAGATCGTCAATACCTTTCATCTGTTTTTTTTCTTGAGCATTTAATGCTCCCTCAAAAGACTTGTTAGTTTTATTTGATACATCTCTAAGTTTATTAAATTGATCACTTAATGTTTCCTTAATTGAATCAAAGCTTACATTAACACTTGAGAGTTTCTTTAATTTATAATTTACTAAATCGTTAATATTTTTGAAAAAATACTCTAATTCTACATCTGTTTTTTTAATTTTTAATGATGTCTTTTGATCAATTATAAATGCACTAGATCTAAGTTTGAGGATTGGATACTGTAGATTTGAATTATCAAAAAATAATTTAAGCTGCATCCAATATTTTAATTCATTTGGACCACCTACATAACAAATATTTGGTAATATTTTCTCTTGGAACAACGGTCTCATCAATACATTTGGAGAAAATCGTTCAGGATTGGATTCGATCTGATTAATCAACTCCTCAGTTGAATATTCCTTTTCGTCATCAACTGATATTGCATTATTTTTTATTCTGATTCTCTTTCTACCCTTTGAAGTAATTTTGAAGAAATTAATTTCAGATGGATTTACTTGTGGTTTGTATGATTCAATGTCTTTCTTATTTTTTTTTATTTGTTTTTCTGTATCAATCTTGCATCTAGAGTCAATTATCTCATTTTTAAAATTTTCAATAAATAGCTCTTTAAATGCTTTTTTATCAGGATCAATAATTATTAGTCCATGCCTTCCAAAAAGAGAATTAATAAATTTTAGAGTTGAGAATGATAGGCTGTCTTCATTAATATAACTTTGGTTTATCAACTCTTCAAGTTGGATTTTAAATTCAGCATCAATAATTTTTGATTTGTAGTCATCAGTTATTCTGTTAAAGTCATTAAGTATTATTTTTCCGACTCTATTATTATGTGAATCAATGTCCCATTTAATCTGTTCATTAGAAATATTTACATATGAAATTTCATCAAAATCATGATCCTCACTTGCAAGCCAAAAAATAGGTACATAATTAAAATTTTTAATTTTTGAGTTAAGAAATCTTGCCATACTTATTACTTGAGCAATTTTGTAAATAACCATTAAAGGTCCAGTGAAAAGATTTAATTGATGTCCAGTTGTAATTGTAAATGTATTCGAGTCAATAAGGGAGTTAATATTTGTAGAAGTTTCTTTGCTTAGCTTGACTTTAGAATATTGTTTTTTCAACTGATCAACAAGAACTTTTCTATTTTCATCTGGAAAGACTTCTTTTTTATCTATGGTTTTTTTTAGAATATTTTTTTCTTCATAGAAATGATCAATAATTCCTTCAAGGATTTTATCCTTTTGTATAAATTTATTAATAAGGTTATCTCCAATAAGACTTAGATCTTTTTGGATATTTTGACTTCTCATACCTTAATTTTTGTAAATATATCTGAATTTTTGAAAATTGAATGTAACTTAGAGTAAACTAACTTAGATATCATGAAAAATTTAAAATTATTTTTTGTTTTTTTAATAATTGCACCATTGTCTTATGCTCAGGAAATTGAAGAAAAGCTCGAGGAAGTAAAATATAGAAATATTGGACCATTTAGAGGAGGTAGATCTGTCTCATCAGTCGGTGTTGTAAATGATCCTTTAACTTACTACATGGGAACTGCAGGTGGGGGCTTGTGGAAAACAACAAATGCTGGAAGCGAGTGGTTTAATATATCAGACGATTATTTTAAAACTTCTTCTGTAGGAGCTATAGCAGTTTCAGAAAGTGATAGTAGAATTATTTATGTTGGAATGGGTGAACATTCACCAAGAGGAGTTACAACATCATATGGAGATGGAATTTATAAGTCAACTGATGCAGGTGAAACATGGGAACATTTAGGTCTAGATAATACTCAACAAATTTCAAGAATTATAATTCATCCTGATGATAATAACATAGTTTATGTTGCTGCCCAGGGAGCAATAAATGGACCTACAAAGGAAAGAGGTGTTTATAAGTCAATTGACGGTGGAAAAACTTGGAAAAATGTTTTGTTCGTTAATGAGTTAAGTGGAGCATCAGAATTATCAATTGATATTAATAATCCTAAAGTGTTGTATGCAACTATGTGGGAACATCAAAGACTTCCATGGAAAGTTATCTCTGGAGGGGAAGGAAGTGGTGTCTATAAGTCAACTGATGGTGGTGAAAATTGGTTCAAAATAGAAAATGGTCTACCTGATGAATTAGGTAAATTAGCAATCTCCGTATCAAGAGCTAATTCTAATAAAGTTTATTTATTAGCAGAGAGTGATACTAACAAGAGACTAGGCGGGCTATTTGTATCTAATAATGCAGGTGAAAGCTGGTCAAGAGTTAGCAAATTTGCAGAATTAACATCCAGGGCTTGGTATTACATTGAGGTGTTTGCAGATCCCAATGATGAGAATACAGTCTATGTATTAAGTGCAAGAGCTTTTAGATCAATTGATGGAGGTAAAACATGGGAAAGAATCTACAGTGGACATGGTGATTATCATGACCTTTGGATTAACCCAAATAATTCAAAAAATATGATTATGTCTGATGATGGTGGTGGTGAAATCACATTTGATAGTGGTAGCTCGTGGTCAAGTATAGATATTATGCCTACAGCTCAGTTCTACAGGGTTAATGTAGACAACCTATTTCCTTACAATTTATATGGTGGTCAACAGGATAACTCAACAGTTAGAATAGCTAGTATTGGTTCTGGTGGTGGTATCTCAGAAAGAGATTGGTCATCTACAGCAGGTGGAGAAAGTGCCTTTTTAGCTTTTGATCCTGATAATCCTCAATTAGTTATGGGAGGTAGTTACTTAGGAAGTGTAAATATTTACGATACAAAAGCCAAAGCAAGAAAAAAAGTAATGATTGAGCCAATAAACTATATAGGGAAAGCATCTAGAGATATGAAATACAGATTTAATTGGAATGCACCTATTATTTGGTCTCAGCACGAACCAAATACGTTTTATCATGCTGCTCAGCATCTATTTAAAACAAAAGATTTGGGTAAATCATGGGAAATTGTATCACCTGATTTAACTAGAGATGAAGATGAAAAACAAGGAAACGGTGGAGGACCATATACAAATGAGGCAGTTGGAGCAGAAAATTATGGGACAATAAGTTATGTAATTGAATCTCAACATGAACCTAATACTATTTATACTGGTTCAGACGATGGACTAGTTCATATAACGAAAGATGGAGGAAAAACATGGAACAATATCACGCCTAAAGGCTTGGAGGAAACCATTATTAATGCAATTGATATCTCACCTCATGAAAAGGGAACAGTCTATATAGCTACTACTAGGTATAAGTTTAATGATAAGTCTCCTGGATTATATAAATCAACTAATTATGGTAAATCATGGAAAGAAATTACTGGTAACATACCATATGGTGCATATACAAGAGTAGTAAGAGAAGATGAAAAAAGAAAGGGTTTATTAATCGCAGGTACTGAATTAGGTGTTTACATTTCTTTTAACGATGGAAAGAATTGGGAAAGATTCAACCTTAACATGCCTGTTCTAGCTATTACAGATTTAATGATAAGGCATGATGATCTAATTGTTGCGACTCAGGGGAGATCATTTTGGATTTTAGATGATATGGGATTGATAAGGCAAATGGATAATTCCCAGGAAACCAAACTTTATCAACCTGAAAACTCAACTATTGGTAATTGGTACAGTCAACTAAACTCAAATTATTCAGATGGCACATCAACATTCACAGGTGTTAATCCTGCTAATGGGGTTGTTATTTATTATAATTTAAGCAAAGATGATATTGATAATAAGATAACAATAAAGATTTTTGACAAAGACAATAATCTTGTAAGAGAAATAGATAATCAATATGATAATGAGTTCATTACATATAACGGGGGTCCTTCGAGAGAACCTGTTTTATCAAGCAAAAGTGGTATAAATAGATTTGTCTGGAATGCAAGACATAAATCACTTAGCGGGGTTCCATATGCTTATATTGAAGGAAGATTTAGTGGTCACAAAGCAATACCTGGAATGTATAGTATGACTCTTGAGGTAGGAGAAAAAGTATTTACCTCAAATTTTGAAATTCTTAAAAATCCAAATTTTAACGTTTCTGATAAAGACTATGCTGAGTTTGACAAATATACCGCTCATATGGAAAAGAACTTTAATATAATGGCTAATTACATTAATAGTAACAAAAAATTAATTGATAAACTGAAAGATCTTCTTGGTGAAATTGAAGATTCAACAATTAAAAATGATGGTCAAATATTACTAAACAAAATGGATAGCTGGGATAAAAAAATGATGCAAAGAAAGTCCTTAGCTTATGATGATGTTGAAAACTTTCCAAATAAATTTTTAGCAGATTATTTATTTATACTTGACGAAATTAAGGGTGATATTCCAAATGTTAGTGAAGGAATTTTAAAATCTTTAGAGTCTCTTGATAAAAAATGGGAAGCACTAAAGGAAGAAATTGACAGTATCAATGATAATGACATACCAAGTTTTAATAATGTACTTTGGGATTCAGGAATAGGTGCAATAAATTAATGTAGGAAATTACCTAATTATTCAGGCTTTTCTTCTGCAGCTGGCTCCTCAGCCTTAGCTTCTTCTGCAGCTGGCTCCTCAGCCTTAGCTTCTTCTGCAGCTGGCTCCTCAGCCTTAGCTTCTTCTGCAGCTGGCTCCTCAGCCTTAACTTCTTCTGCAGCTGGCTCCTCAGCCTTAACTTCTTCTGCAACTGGCTCCTCAGCCTTTGGCTTTGCAGGTTCTTCTTTCTTTACAATTGGCTTACCGGCTAACCAGTCATTAACAAGATCTTGTGGAAGAATTCTTTCCTCAAATGAATAGCTATCAGAACCATCTTTTTTGATCATTCTGATTGCTTTTGCAAGTTTTTTTGAGCCAGTTTGTAAACTAGCAACAGCTTTTTTTGCCATCTTATTTTATTTCTTTGTGAACAGTCATTTTCTTCAGAATAGGATTGAATTTCTTAATTTCTAATCTATCTGGAGAATTTTTTTTATTCTTAGTTGTTATATATCTAGAAGTACCTGGCTTTCCTGAGTCTTTATGCTCAGTACATTCCAAAATTACTTGAACTCTATTACCTTTTTTTGCCATTTTACTTAATTAAACCTTGTTTTCTAGCTTCTTTTAAAACTTCCGAAATACCTTTTTTATTAATAGTTTTCAAAGCAGATGCTGAAACCTTAAGAGTAACCCATTTATTCTCTTCAGGAATGAAGAAACGTTTCTTAATAAGATTTACATCAAATCTTCTTTTTGTCCTATTCAATGACTTAGAAACATTGTTTCCAAACATGACTTTTTTTCCAGTAATTTCACAAGTCTTAGACATAACGCACTAATTTTTTGTAACGTGCAAAACTAATGTATTTAAGTTTAATAAAAAAATAATTTTATTGCTTAATAATTTTATCGAAAAAAAGCTGAAAAGAGCTTTTTGTTGCTTCTATAATGAAGTCTTCTCTATTGCAATTAAAATGAAATTTCTGACAGAAAATCTCATTATTAGATAAAATAGCAATAAAGCAGTCACCTAGATTTGTTTCAGGTGAGTCAACAGAGGGTCCAGCATTACCAGTAATTGCTATTGAATAATCAGTGTTGAATTTTTCTTTTACACTCTCAGCCATTTTAACTGTAATTTCTTGACTTACCGTAGAATAATTATCCAATTCACTTTCACTGATTTGAAGAATATTTTTTTTGGAGTATCTAGTATAAGAAATAATTGAACCAATAAAGATTTTAGACGCACCTGGAATTTTAGATATAGATGATGATAAATTTCCACCAGTACAACTTTCAGCAAAACAAATTGTTTCATTGTTAGACTTTAAATAATCAAATACCTTCTCAATCATTTTATTTTACTTTAAGTGTAAACATTTTGTCTTCAGATATGAATCCTTCAAGGATATCTCCACTCTCAACTCTCGACACTCCAGATGGTGTTCCTGTAAAAATTAGATCTCCTATTTTCAAGGTAAAGTATTGAGAGACATAAGAGATTAGTTCATCTATTTTCCATAACATGTCAGATGAACAACCTGACTGAACTAATTCATTATTTTTTTTAAGACTAAATTTTACAGATGATAAATCCTCTAAATCATTTTTATTTACAAATTTGCCTACCATACATGAGTTATCAAAAGCTTTTGACTTTTCCCAGGGATGACCTTTCTCTTTTAAGTTATTTTGAATATCCCTAGCTGTGAAATCAATTCCTAGTCCTATCTCGTCATAATACTTATGAGAAAAAGAATTATCTATATGTTTCCCTACCTTATTAATTTTAACAACTAATTCAACTTCATGATGAATATCATCTGAAAAAGATGGTATAATAAAGTTTTGATTTTTTGCAATTACTGCAGAATCTGGTTTTAAAAAAACTACAGGATCTTTAGGCTTTTGATTAGACAATTCCTTTATATGATCAATGTAATTTCTACCTATACAAATAATTTTCACCTTACTAATCGTTGATTAAACTTAATTTTAATTTTGTAAAAATCTTCTTGGTATATTCAGGAAAATCTCCTTTCATTATCCAAGAATAATAACCTTTATCAGATTTAAACACATCTGTTACCTTCTGACCAGCATATTTTCCAAAGGCAAATATTGCATCATTATCAGAATCAATTCTAATTTTACCTGCAAAATCAAGGTTATTATTTCTTTTTGTGTATTCACTCAAAAAATCCATATTTGGTTCTAAATCATCATATCTGTCTAATTGTGCTTTAAATACTTCATATGTTGCAATTGTATCATCAAGAGCAGAGTGGGCATTCTCTAAGTCTTTATTACAGTAAAATTTTAAAGCTGCTGAAAGGTTTCTAGGTTCCTTTTTATGATAAATTACTTGACTATCTATCATTCTAATTCGAGAAAAATCAAAATCAATATCTGCTCTAATTAACTCTTCAACTAAGATTGGAATGTCAAACTTGATTGCGTTGAATCCAGCCAGATCACAACCCTTAATAAATTGATAAATTTCATTTGAATAATGAGCAAAATTTGGCTCTTTCTCTACCATCTGATTTGAAATTCCGTGTACTTGTGTTGCCTGAAAAGAGATATCCATTTCAGGATTAATTCTCCACACCTTTTGAGACTCTTGATTATTAATATCTACTCTCAGAATGGCAATTTCAACAATCCTATCTTTGCCAACCTTAGCACCAGTTGTTTCAAGATCGAAAAAGCAAATTGGTCTGTCTAGCTTGACTCTCATACTAAATTGTTTGGTTCATATCCCATTCTTCAAGATATTCAGCAACCCTTTTAACAAAGCTGCCACCAACTGAACCATTTATAATTCTATGATCATAAGTATGAGATAGAATAAGTTTCTTTCTAATACCAATGAAATCTCCTTTATCTGTTTCAATTACAGATGGTAACTTTCTTATTACACCTATAGCTAGAATTCCAACTTGAGGTTGGTTAATGATTGGCGTACCCATTATTGAACCAAAATTTCCAACATTTGTCACAGTATATGTTCCATCAGAAATTTCCTCAGGTTTTAGTGAGTTAGATCTAGCTCTACCTGATAAATCATTAACAGCTAATGTTAGACCTTTTAAATTTAGGTGATCTGCATTCTTTATTACTGGCACAATCAAGTTTCCATTTTCTACAGCTGTGGCCATACCAATATTTATAGATTTTTTGATTATGATTTTTTCATCAACTATAGAACTATTTAAAATTGGATAATCTTTTAGTGATTTAACAACTGCATCGATAAAAAGTGGTGTAAATGTAAGTTTCTGTCCCTCATTCTCAAAAAATGATTTTTTATATTTTTCTCTCCAATCCCATAAATTAGTTACATCAACTTCAACAAAAGATTGTACATGAGCAGAGATCTTTTTACTATTTGACATGTGGTCAAAAATAATCTTACCCATTCTATCAAGTTCTAAAATTTGATCTTCTCTGGAAGAATTTATTTCAGCTGAAATATTATCATCTACAATATTGGATCTAGAGCTAACATAGGATAATATATCCTGCTTTGTAACTCTCCCATCCTTTCCACTACCAACTATAGAATCAAGTTCTTGATTGCTAATTTTTTCTTTTTTTGCAATATTTTTTACTAATGGTGAATAGAATTTATCAGTCTTGGTCTCGTCTTTGAGACTATCAATTAGATTTTCTTTATCTAACAATTCAAGTGATGGAATGTCATCCAGTTCAATCTCATCTGATGGTTTCTCATCACTCTCTACTTGAATAATTTCTTTTTTTGTCTCTTTGGGTTTAATAATTGGTTGGTCATTTTCAATCATTTCTGTTTCAATCTCAGCTATAACCTCTCCAACTTTAACTATATCATCTACCTCAAAGTTTTTTTTAATAAGTTTTCCTTTGTATTCAGAGGGGACATCAGAGTCTACTTTATCTGTAGCGATTTCAACCAAAGACTCATCAATTTCAACAGTATCACCTACATCTTTTAACCATTTGGTTATAGTTGCTTCAGCAATACTTTCTCCCATCTTTGGAAGTTTTAATAGATATTTTCCCATTAGAATAGTATTTGCAAATTTACAATATTAAATTATTACTGATTTGAAATATTACTTTCATATGGACGTCTGTTCTGAATACTCCTTGCTAATGTGACTTCATCAGTATATTCTAATTGATCTCCAACAGGAATTCCTCTTGCTAGAACTGAAACTTTAACATCAAGTTTATTTAATATTTTAAATAAGTAAAAACTAGTTGTATCAGCTTCTATAGTTGCGCTTAAGGCAAAAATTACTTCATTAATTTTTTTATCAATAATCTTTTTTTCAAGACTTGTTATGTGTAAGTCCTCGGGTCCTATCCCTTCAATTGGGGATATGACTCCACCCAAAACATGATATAGACCATTATAAAGGTTAGTGTTTTCTATTGCTATCACATCTCTAATATCTTCAACTACACATATTATTGATTGATCTCTTGAAGAATTAGAGCATATGTCACAAATATCTTTATCGGAAATATTATGACATTCAGAACAATGTTTTATTTGTGTCTTAAAGTCAAAAATACTTTCAGACAAATCTCTGGAGTATTCTTTTGGTTTTCTCAAAATTTCTAATGCAATTCTCAGTGCAGATCGTTTTCCAATTCCGGATAATTGAGAAATATTGTATACTAAATTTTCAAGTAGTTTTGATGGAAATTCCATTAAGCTAATTTAGAGATATTCGTTGTAAGTTCTTTTGTATATTTATAAAAATGTTATCTCCACAAATTATTTTATTTGCAATTGTATCTTATTTTTTGATACTAACTGCTATTTCTTATTTTACAGGTAAAGAGGATAACAATGAAACATTTTTTAACGCAAAGAGAAGCTCAAATTGGGCTGTTGTTGCATTTGGAATGGTTGGAGCTTCCCTTTCAGGAGTAACGTTTATTTCAGTACCTGGATGGGTTGGTGAATCTCAATTTACATACTTTCAGGTTGTAATAGGTTACTTAATTGGATATTTAATAGTTGCCAACCTCTTGTTACCAATTTATTATAATCTTGGGTTAACATCTATATATGAATATTTATATGACAGATTCGGAAAAAAGTCTCATTTAGTTGGATCAATTTCATTTTTAATATCAAGAGTTTTAGGTGCATCTTTTAGATTATATCTAGTTGCTATTGTTCTTCAAGAATTTGTTCTGGACGATTTTGGAATACCTTATGAAATAACTGTAATTATATCAATTCTATTAATATGGCTATATACAAGAAGAGGGGGAATAAAAACAATAGTTTGGACAGATACTATACAGACAACTTTAATGATACTTGCAGTTGTTTTGTCAATTCACTACATAAATAAAGATATTGGTTGGACATTTACAGAGTTTGTTACTTCAAGTGAATTCCAAGAATTTAATAAAATATTTGTGACAGATAGTATTATGGAAAGAAGTTACTTTTTAAAGTCAATTATTGGAGGGGCTTTCATAACAATTTGTATGACAGGTCTTGATCAAGATATGATGCAAAAAAATCTTACTTGTAAGAACATTAAAGAAGCAAAGAAGAATATGATTGTTTTTAGCTTTATTTTGACAGCTGTTACATTTCTATTTATTGTTCTAGGAGCGCTTTTATATATATATTCTAATCAAAATGGTATTAATATTCCATTAGTTGATAATAGTCCTAGAACTGATCTTCTATTCCCTGAAATTGCATTAAGATCTGGACTTGGTGGGTTTTTAGGTATAACTTTTATACTTGGTCTGATAGCTGCAGCATATAGTAGTGCTGATAGCGCATTAACCTCTCTAACTACATCTGTTTGTGTAGACATATTAAAAATAGATAGTAATAAATCCAGTTCAAAAAGAACTAGAAAATATGTTCATGTATTAATGAGTGCTTTACTTATTGCAGTAGTAATCTTTTTTAGATATTACTTGGATAAAAATGTTATTGATAGTCTACTAACTGTTGCTCAGTATACATATGGACCACTTCTTGGTCTATTTGCTTTTGGAATATTTACCAATTATAAAATAGACGACAATAAGGTCTATTTTGTAGTAATAGTTAATATAATTCTAATAATATTGATTGGAAATATTCCTCCAGAACTAATTGGAGGTTACACAATAGGCTATGAACTTCTGCCATTCAATGGATTAATAAACTTTATTGGGCTTTATTTAATTAGAAAATAATGTCAATTTGTCATATTTATTGATTGGTATTTTTTTTGCAATAACTTAATTAAAAATTATTATGGCTAAAGGAAAAATTAATGTTTCTGTTGAGAATATATTTCCACTGATAAAAAAGTTTTTATATAGTGATCAAGAAATTTTTTTGAGAGAGCTTATTTCAAATGCTACAGATGCTCTAACAAAAATTCAACATTTATCTAGCATAGGAGAAGTTAAAGGGGAAATCGGGGATCTTGGAGTTGAAGTTAAGGTAGATAAAAAGAAGAAAACGCTACATATTATTGATAATGGAGTTGGAATGACTTCTGATGAAGTAAAAAAATATATTAACGATGTTGCTTTTTCAGGAGCTGAAGAATTTCTTGAAAAATATAAAGAAACTTCAAACGATACTGGAATAATTGGTCATTTTGGTCTAGGTTTTTATTCTTCATTTATGGTTGCTGATAAAGTTGAAATAATTACTAAATCTTTCAAAGATGACCCTGCAGCACACTGGATATGTGATGGTTCACCTGAATATAGCTTGAAAAAGAGTGACAAGAAAAACAGAGGTACTGAAGTCATTCTTCATGTCTCAAAAGACTCAAAAGATTATCTTGAGGAAAGTAAAATTACAGAGCTTCTTAATAAGTACAATAAGTTTATGCCTCATCCTATTAAATTCGGGACTAAGGAGGAAACTGTTCCAGGAAAAGAGGAAGAAAAAGATGAAAAGAAAATTGTTGATAATATCATTAATAACCCTAATCCAGCATGGACAAGACCTCCGTCTGAGTTAAAAGATGAAGATTATAAACAATTTTACAGAGAGTTATATCCATACCAATTTGAAGAACCATTATTTCATATTCATCTTAATGTTGATTATCCATTTAATCTAACAGGTATATTATATTTTCCGAAAATATCTAATGATCTTAATCTTCAAAAAGATAGAATTCAGCTTTATCAGAATCAGGTTTTTGTTACTGATAACGTAGAAGGAATTGTACCCGAGTTTTTAGGATTATTAAAAGGAGTTATAGATTCCCCAGATATTCCTCTTAACGTGTCTAGAAGTTATCTTCAATCAGATACATCAGTAAAGAAAATAACCAATTACATTACAAGAAAAGTTGCAGATAAGTTAAGCTCAATATTCAAAAATGAAAGGGAAAATCTTGAAAGCAAATGGAATGATATCAAAGTTGTTATTGAATATGGAATGCTTACAGAGGATAAATTTTATGAAAAGGCTGAATCCTTTAATTTATATCCTTCAGTTGATGAAAAGTATTACACATATCAGGAGTTAGAGGATAAAACCAAAGATTTACAGACTGATAAAGATGGAAACCTAATCATTTTATATGCACAGAATAAAGATGAACAGTACACCTACATTGAATCTGCAAAGGAGAAAGGCTATGAAGTATTATTGTTAGATTCACCTATCATACCCCATCT